>Ga0315902_10004445_pt1 | contig 20298 bp, 9 predicted proteins | sample LakEriMetagenome_9_FD_203523 | JGI IMG/M metagenome (GOLD analysis project Ga0315902, IMG submission 203523) | Freshwater fungal communities from buoy surface, Lake Erie, Ohio, United States - Buoy 12 MA117 | ecosystem: Environmental > Aquatic > Freshwater > Lake > Lake biofilm | place: USA... | reverse complement strand
GGAAGTGCGCGGTGTTTGAAGGGCATGGAGGGATTGTGATTGGGCGGCTTCTTTACCACATAGGCATGGAGAAATATAGAAGTGCACGGTGTTTGAAGGGCATGGAGGGATTGTGATTGTGCGGCTTCTTTACCACATAGGCATGGAAGGATTTGGAAGTGCACGGTGTTTGAAGGGCATGGAGGGATTGTGATTGGGCGGCTTCTTTACCACATAGGCATGGAAGGATTTGGAAGTGCGCGGTGTTTGAAGGGCATGGAGGGATTGTGATTGGGCGGCTTCTTTACCACATAGGCATGGAGAAATATAGAAGTGCGCGGTGTTTGAAGGGCATGGAGGGATTGTGTGCGGATGGCTTCTTTACCACATAGGCATGGAGAAAAACAGAGGGTCATGCTACAGCTCAGTGCATGCCCAATCCTAAATACTACAATTTCCGAAATTTCCTGAGCTAAAGGCTTTATTTAAGGCCACTTGTGGATCCACAGATCCTTGTTGATGCGGCGGTATTGCTGCTGACCTTCCAGCGCTTCTTCCATCGTGGCATAATCTTTCAGACGCACTAAGAAATAACCGTTGAACACACCAATGATCACGGCTTCGTTGAGACCTTCTGCTTTGAGCTTGTTCACGAATCTCTCGGCATTTTCGCGGTACACGAAACCACCTACCACCAGGTGGAAATGGCGCGCCACATCAATGGTTCCGTCTTCCGGCTGTGGTTGCGGACCGTTGCGGCGTTTCGCTTCTTCTTCGTTCTTCAGCTGGCGCAGTGCCTCGGCGAGTACCATACGGCCCTCGTTCGTGATCTCACCCTTGAGTAATGCACGGATGATGGCATCCAGACGATCTATGCGCTCATCGAGCTCCTCGTACAGTTCATCCGCATTGATGTTTGAACCACCACCGTTGCCGTCGTTGCCTTTGCGGTCTTCGTTGAAGATGTTGTAGGTATTGTTGTTGTGGATCACTGTCGAATCACCGTAATTATTGATCGTATTGTTGTTGTTTCGGTCAGCGCCACCTTCCACCTCTTCCACCATGATCAGTTCACCTTTCTCGTTGAACTTCTTCTTCTTCACCGTGCGGCGCTTCTCAATGATGAAGAACGACTGGTAGAAACCATCCATTCCATCGTAGAGATCCATCGGAATGTGGTTTTGGGCAATGTAGAAACGGTCACCGATGACCTCTTCATCCATGGAAAGTACGTAGGCACCATAAGGCACGTAGAAGCTGAAGTTCCCGTTGAAATCCGTCATGGTGGCCATGGTATTACCCAATGTATCCGTGGTAAAGATCTTGATCCCGGAAAGATCCAGTGTGGCCAGGACATCTTTTGTGAATTTCTCGCGATCCAGTACCACACTTCCGGACACTTTCACACCTCTGGTGAACGGCACATAATACTGTTCGCCAATAATGTCGATACTGTCCATGGTATAGGTGAACCAGCCATCCAGATCCACCAACGGGATGATCTTGTGCTCGTAGGTACCCACCGGAATGTTGACGAATTTCCCTTTCCCGTCCTTATCCGTTAGTACCTCATGCCCGTTCACCTTGATCACGATATTCTCCAGCGGCACTTCATCGTTATCCATTACCTTGTTACCATTAAAATCAAGGAAAGCCAGAAAGTTCGCATTCACATACTGCACCTTACGGAACTTTTTAGGGATCGGTATACCGAACTGCTTGCGCAAGCCTATAGAGAGGTTGAAATTGTTGGTATAACTCATACGCTCCTCTGGCTCTGGAACAACAACATTTCCCTGGTACTGATAAAATTCTACGGCTCGTTCATTGTTGCGCGCATTCAAGCCATAGGAAACCAACAAATTGAAACGCCAACCATTCTTGGTGAAAAAGTAGATGTTTGGCGCTAAAAAAAGGTTGTTGGCATAAGTCTGGTTGTTCCAGCTGTGGTTGAGCGCCATCTCTCCAACGAAACGCGTCTCCTTAAAAACATATTGATAATTTATACTACTGAAGATATATTGAGGATATCTTGTACCGAAAGTGTTAAAATTACGGATGGCCGCAATGCCCATAGGACCGTACATGTATCGGACATTGGCAGATAAGGTGCGCCAGCCTACCATGGCAAAAGCATTGGCTGTAAACAACGGTTTATATTCGATCGTATCAGAGTAAACATTATAACCACCCATGAAATTGGCGGAAGCACGCAAGTTCTTTTCATAGTCATAGTGGGAAAAACCGATATTAAACCCGCCATGATCCAACTCACCGAAACCGTCATTCGTGTAGGTATAGAACAGACTTGGCAAAGAAAAGAAACGGTTTCCACGTGGAATGGAAAACTGAAGATTAACTGGAATTGTTGTCAACGTGTTAGTAGCGCCCGGGGATATAAACTCATTTTGCATGTAGGCACCACTTAATGTAACCCCATAACCAGATTTTGCAGTAAAAGATGTTGACGCTGATCCGAAGATCGAGTTGTTCAGCAGGTTATTGAATGGAGAAATAGCCGTATTACGACCAAATGAAAAGGATTGCCTCAACCTGTTTTGGAAAAACCCACCACCGTATGAAAGAAACCAATTGGTCGCAGTTGTTGGAGCAGCACCCGGCGTTGCTGTAAAAGATGCAATGGTTTGCCCAAGTCTTCCACTGATATCATGATTTTTCAGGAAGCGGAAACGAAAACCACCGAATACATTATTTTGAATACTGGTATTGAATTGTTCCTGACGTGTATAACCGGCAGATAGCATCAAACGGTCGCTTAATGTGCGATAGGATAGGCCTCCGCCAAAAGATTGCCCTTGAGAAGAGAGTAGGCCCGGTATTCGGGCATAAAAAGCAGAAACACTAACTGAAGGAACTATGCGATAGGTGCCTGAAATACCCGTTCCACCAGCTCCCGCAAAATTCATCATTTCTCCACGAAGACCGACTCCCTGACCAATGGTCATATCCCACTTGGGAGCATAATAACTTATGGTCCCCGCAAAGTTACGCAGTGTTTGCTGGCTGGGAGAATAGAAATTGAACCCATGCTGCAAGTTGGCTGATAAGAATGTTCCTTCTTTCAAGGCAGTATGCAACATAAAACTGTTCATCCAGATCGGTTGATAACCCAAAATATTGTACACATTGCTGTACCAGGTCAAAGGAATAACAGATGTACCATATGAATTCACCGAGTAACTATTCGAGAGCTTAATAAAATCCACAGCGCTGTTCAATTTAACCAGATCGGCATTGACAGAACGAGCCACATTACTTCCGGTGGACTTCGGTTGGACACCCCTGAAATAAATGGTATATTTTCTGGCATCATTGACAAAGGTTGGGCGGTAATTTTCAGTATCAATTCGCTTGAAATTGCGCTGTGGCTTTGATAAGTCCGCAAAGAAGGTGATGGTCGTATCACGATCTATTCCGATCAACAAGTCTAAAAAGCTTTTTTGTTTCGAACTATCTGTGGTGAGGGCTAAGCCTTGACCCAATACTTTCCATGAAAGGTTAACCTCCTGTGCTTCTTCTCCACGATTGCTGACATTGATACCCAGCGACGCTTCGTACTGGTCATTCAAGAAATAGATCCGGTTGCGGGGTAGCACAGTCATGCTCCAGTCCACACGCTTGGGCTTCCCCACCTGAAAAGAACAGACGGCATGGGTGCGGCCATCCGTTCCCACTACAAAGACCGAGACGTTATATTTTATACTCCCTTTCATGGTTTGCAAATTAGGTAGCAAACGGATCGGAATAAAGATAGAATCGTCAGGTTCCACGTTGTATACTTTTTTTGAGGACGTCAGCACTTTCCAGTCGGAGGGACAGCCGATCTCCAGGTAGAACTCGCGGGCGATGCCGTTCTGATTTTTCACGGAAAGGACATTGGTCACCACTTCGCCTTCCTTGGTCATGAAATCGTAATTAAGGACCGTACACACCAAGGGACTGTAATTCGGTTTTTGAGCGAACACGCTATTCGATAGCAACAGGCAGAAAAGCGAAAACCCGAGCATCCTCAGGAATGGGCCTTTCGGCATGAATACTATGGAGTTGATTTGTGTCATTAAGTTCCCTCAGTTAAACAGAATTTCAGATTGAGTTCATACTTACCCGGCGTATAATTGAAAAAAGGGCGGATCCGGTAATCAATAATGAAGGCAAATTCGCCGAAACTCGTTAAATACGAGCCTTCTGAATTGGTCTGCTGACCACCACCACCACCACACGAACCACCGGTTCCTGCAACATTTAGAAGTCCATCACTAATGATCACGATCTGATCTCCATTAATGGCAACCGGAAAAGTCTGCCAGGTTCCGTTAATAGGGGAAGTTGCGCAATTATTGGTCACCCGCACTTCCATCAGGGCGATAGTCGGTTGCGAACCGGATGTACCATAGGAGGCCGTTTGTACCCATTCCGTTACAGGTGTGGGCGCACCGCCGTTATTTGCAATGAGTTTCAATTGCCAGTTACAGTCGGAGTTGGCAACATCACTTGCAGTAATCCGCAAAACGGTAGTACCATAGTAGGTCATACCTGAATTGTAATCGCTGAGATCATCAAATACAAACTCCATCATACTGCCTCCACCCTGCTGGTCCAGATCAATGCGGCTCAGTGGGAATCCATCACAGTTAGCCGTTAAACTGGTAGCACAGCCACCGGGACTTTGTGCAAAGCTATTCCCCAACGCAAACAATAGATAACAAAGGAAGAATAATCGTTGCAACATACTACACTCTTAAATTAATTTCGTTTTTCAACTTTAAATAAGTGGTGACCCCGAAAGGCCACCACTTAGAAAAATCATTTTTTGAAAATTCTCTGCTCACATCTCGAAATTGAGAATCATCCAATTTTCGAAACAGTAATCTTCGAATTTTCAAATCACCAGATTACTGGTTCTCCACCAGCAAATACTTAGCATTCATTGTGTAAACACCTGGCTTGGCATAAGCACCTATAGCACCTGTATTACCGACTGCAAACGCAGCAGCAGCAGAAGTCTCTAGGTTGTGCGTCTCATCTGTTGCACCCACTCGAGTACCAGCTTTTGGGAAGATCGCCGGAAGACCCGGTACGATGCGATAATCAATTACAAAATAGTAATTTGATGTACCAACAGCCGCTGTCTGTGTTAGATAAGAACCACCATTTACATAGTTAGCTGCACCAAAACCTCCCGCAATGTACGGTTCATCGATAGCGCCCGGAGCAACATAAGCTGAAGCATCTGAAACATAGATATTGTTTGGCCAAGTAGTTGCGATTGCACCTACTGCAGCTGAAAACACACCACCATAATTAGCAGTCTGTGTAGGAGTACCAGATGCCACGATCGTTGAAGGGAACTGATGTAACTCCAATGCAGTTAGAGGAAGAGCACTTCTTGCACCTGCAGTAGTTGTCGTTACAGCAGCTGGACCGTAACCCACAACAAAATCCCAAGTCTGGTTAGCGGCATTTGCCTGATGCGCTGCAGATGTACCAGTTGCGAACAAATCCCAGTTTACAGTAGAAGAAACTGTCAAAATTGTTGCACCATACTGTGTAATTCCCCCGATGTACTCAGGAATCTCATCAAACACGAAGTTCACCTGGTCAGGCGTATTCATGTTCAACTGAAGGATAGGAACAAGTTCCATCGTTACCGTAACGTTTTCCTCGTCCTGGATCTGCGCATAAGACGCAGTTCCCGCCATTACAGCACCCATAACCAGAGCGCTTTTCATAAACTTTTTCATAGTAATAAAGTTTAATTTATTGAAATAAAAGTTGATCAACTTCACGCTGCCGATCATAACGCCGTGTCTGCCAGGCCACACGAATTGCACGCTTTTTATTTTCTTTTTAACTCCGGCTTCGCCTCCGCTCAGCCATCGTAATGAAGATCATTTCATCTTTGTGTTTCAAACAACTTTGACTGCTCCCAGCCTTGTTCATTCACTCAACACGGTCAGTCTTTTGTCTACTAGTCTTTTGTCTCTCTATGGCACCGCAAAATCCAACTCCGCCGTCTCCACGTAATCCTTGCTGCCAAAATCCAGCACACCCAACGCATTGTAGGAACCCGAAGGTAGCGGTGGAAGTGCAATTTTAAACTCTCTGGTAGCTCCCGGTAAAATAGTTGCTGTTTGTGCGGGTATCTTGATCGTTTCACCCGTCGCCATATTGAGTAATTCCACATAATAGGTACTGAAAGCAATCCCATTCCCTTTATTCGAAGTACGCATGTGAATATTCTTCTGTTCAGCGTCTATTTTATATCCAACCATTTCAACCGAATTACTTTTCAGGTTCGGTGGGTTCTGATAAGTAAAGATTCCGAAACTCATGCTCGGAATGATACCGAGACCTATGGCTTCAGAATTTGAATTTGGTATGTTCAACTCCTCGCGCTCCCTGACTTCATCGATCGTGATCAAGCTCCAAGCTGCGTGGGTATATTCTTCACCGGCAGGAACATCTAACAGCACATTTACGGTGGCTTTCTCACCAGGTTTTAAGGTAACAACTGATGGTGTTATGTACAACCACTTTGTTAGACCAAATTTATAGTCTGCAGGAGGAGTTGATGTAGCCGCTTCACGGTTAATATCTTCAGCTAAATAATTGGATGATACGATCTTAAAGGTTCTTGTTAGATCCGTATCGTTGTTAATCTTGATAGTTTTTGTCTGAGATGTTCCGGATTTCACATTGAACCGTAAACTTGAAGGAGAAACACTTACCCCTTTCGGCACTGTGTCCTTCAAGGGCTCAAATTGCGGTTTTCCCTCAGTTTGAGCAAAAACGAATGAATTAGCTAAAACCAAAAGCAAAATACTTGAACGAACAAATTTCCAAGTTGCTCTTAAACCACCACTTAACTTGTTATTTCTGTTCTCCATTCTGAATAGATTTAATCATTTCTTTATCCAACACCTTCATAACGAACATATCAAAATACATTTGCTCACCCGGCATGATCAACGGAGGCATACCGGCATCACCGTATCCTGCACTAGCAGGCACTTTGATCCGTACCTCGTCGCCTTCTTTCATCGTAACAAGAGCTTCATCCCAACCTTTTATCACTTCACCCTTACCCGGGTTCACACCGAAAGGTCGTCCACGGTCAAAAGAGCTATCAAATACATGAATGTTACCTGTAGAATCGATCGTATACCCTGTGTAATGAATGAAGGCCATCACCGTAGTATCGATAGCAATACCAGAACCTTCGTTCATCTTCTGTACCACCACACCTGATTCTGTTGTAAGCGTGCTAAGAGGCTCTCCCTTTAGAAACGAAGGTTCTTCGATGGCTTCCAGTTTGAATTCAAAAAATACCGTTACGTTCTCAGGGATGAGTTTTTTCAACTCCATACGCGCATTTTCCGGTGGTATGGCCATGATCACCTGATCACCTACAGAACACATTTGAAGAATTTTCAACCACGCCGGGTTTTCAACTGCTCGGTTCAAACGGAAATGCTGCGTTTGTCCATCTTCCACAGAAGACTCAAAAACGAACTTACTCCCATCCGGCAGTAAATAATAACCCAGCACATTGATGTAAACATTCTCGTTCATTTTAGCATTCGGACCCTCTACATCATTCACAAAGCAATACGAAAAACCGGAAGGGTCCTGATCGTAGGTGATTTTGGATTCATCAAAGAACGGATCGATCTGTCGCTCAACGTATACATCAAAGCCCAAGGTACTGTTCCCCGGAACCAACTGGTTGTCCTTCGCTCCATAGGCCAGCGCAGGTGGGATGATGAACGTAGCGCTGTCACCCACCTTCATCAGCGAAAGACCTTCATCCAGTCCTTTAATGAATTTGTTCACTCCATATTGTACCAAGGAAGCGCTTCCGTTTTTCATAGACGAATCGAAGATCTTTTTCTTGCCGTCTTTCGTGAAGTAGTAACCGGTGTAACGGATCGCTACATAGTTCCCTTTTTTCAGGGGCTCTGCATTGGCGTTCTGCTTAACAAAGAAATACTCGAGTCCGGATGCTGTGCGCTTGAGCTGGTTGTAGTCCACTATGTAGAAAGCCGGATAGGTTCCCAGCACTTCGAGTTCCATTCGGATGGTGGCATTTTCGGGAACTTTTCCGAATTTCTTGTTGCCATACGCGAGGTGTGGCGGTATGATCACCGTGGCTTTCTCACCGATCTTGAGCTGTTGCACGCCCAGGTCGAGCCCACGCAACACGTCGCCATTACCCACCACGAATTCATAAGGCTTTTCGCGGTTGTCGGATTTCGCGATCTCAACCGTATCGTTCACAAATGAACGGTACACCACGCGCACCATGTCGCCTTTGAGCACAGATTTCCCTTTCTTCACTTTCACGGTAAGGGCATACTGCAAACCCTCCGGACCGGCAGTATATTTCACCTTACCTTTCTGAGCAGAAAGCGCAAAAGAAAAAAACAGAAAAACAAGTAGCAGGTAGCTGTTGTTCATAATAGTAACTCAAATTTACTAATAAAAAGGATAAGATTTATTTAGGGATAATATTAAATAATGATTAAAGTCTTTTGGATTGTGGCAATGTATTCATAATCAACTTTTACCACGCGACGAGCGTTTTTTCCGTGCAGTTCTCACTTACTTTGATATACATTCCTGCCGGAACATTGTCCAGGCTCATCAGTTTCTTTCCTGAAAGATCAAGAAAATAGTCGGGCTGCGTACAGCGACAAGGCGCTGATCCAGCATCCTTGCTCACCTGCAGAAAAAGGTCGATGCTTTGTCCCCAAGTATTACCGGCATAAGCATCGCTTAAATCATTGGAACGCTGGTCCAGCATACGCACCCGAACAGCATAGTTACCTTCCTGCAAATCGGCCGTTACGAGCGGTAAGCTCAGTGTACCTTGTACTGAAGATAGTGCGACGCGTTCTTCGGGAACAAAAACACCATTGCGGTCAGCATCGATCCATACGCCGTATCCGTAAAGTGCGTCAGCATCTTCAGGTTGCACATCCAGCAGCAGTATATCGTCTGCAGCAGCTGTGTGCTTTCCGGTGATCAGGGAGTAACCGTCAGCGGCAAATGCTTCCCCGGACAGCAACTCTTTCCCATTTAGGGAAATGCTACGGATCATGTCGTGTTGCACACCATTGTAATTCGCCAGGGTCTGCGTGGGCTGCGGACGCTCGCACAAGGCTGCACCAAATGATTCGGCTTTCAGCTCGTCGAGCAGGAACTGACCATCGCTACCGCTGGCCGTGATCGTGAAAGTAGATGATAATCCCGACGTCGGCAATACAACAGCCACTTGACGGTAACCGATCAAGGTGTGATCAACGTAAAGTTGTCGGGTTTCAGATCCATTGCTAAAATGCAATACAGTTGCTTTTCCTCTCGGGTCCACGTAACAACTGATCAACACCTTGGATGCAGATTGATCGTGAGTGAAATCAAGCTCTGCTGCGAACACGGTTCGTGTGGCCCAAACGTGCTGCTGACCACTGTAAGGTTTTTCTGCACTAACTTCGGCACCACTTAACATTCGCACAACATGCGTGGTGACGCCTTCAAAACCTTCTGAAACAAAAGAGTGTGCCCACGATGATAAGGACAGACAGATTATACAGATTAGCGTTTTGAAGTAAGTTGGCACAATTATCAATTTGGCGAATAGATGCTAAATCTCGTGCCAAGTTACTTTAGAATCGCTTAAAATACTGATAGAATATCATTTATGTGTGATTGCCAGTTGAAATACCTTTTGCAAATCGCTGTAAATTTCCCGTTTTTGGAAATTATTTCCTATGCAGGGAATTCATCTTATAAACTTGATCTCATGAAGATCCGCGGGAATGCGCAGATGGGATGAGCTCTAATCGAATTTGCAGACCGGTTGATTGGATCTTGGCAAGTGTAGACAAAAAAAAATCCGCAGGCTAGCCCACGGATCTCTTTAGAAACTATGTGAAAACAAACGAATATCTTACATTTTGATGAGTTGCGTCGCGAATACTTGTCCGGCTGTGGTGAACCCTTTGATGAAGTAGGTTCCGTTTGCCATTCCGTCGAGGTTGATCTGCTGTGTGCCGTTCAATTGCTCTGTCTGGAAAACCACCTTACCTTGTCCGTCCATCAGTACGATCGTTACTGCCTGATCTGAGTTGTTCACTGCATTTACGTAATCTGTTGCCGGGTTCGGATATACTGTCAGCTCTACTGCTACTGTTACTTCTTCAACACCTGCTGTAGAAGATGCGCCGTTGTCGCTATCAGTTTCGCCTGTTGCAGTGGAACCGTTGAAGTTACCGATCGTTGCGAATTCGAGTTCTACGCTTGTGCTTGCTGAACATCCGTTCGCATCCGTTACCTCTACTGTGTAGATCCCACCGTTCAGACCGTTCAGGTCTTCATTCTGTGCACCGTTGCTCCAGGTGTAGGTGTAGGCACCAGTTCCGCCGTTCACGGTAAGGTCGATGCTACCTGTTGTTGCAACCGTTGGATCGATCCCTGTTGCAGTCAGTTCGATCGCTGCAGGAGCTGTGATATCGAAGCTAGCAGAGAATGTACAACCGGATGCGTCAGTTACATCTACGCGGTATCCTCCTGCAACAAGACCGTCAAGATCTTCTGTGTTTGCTCCGTTGTCCCAGCTGTAGGTGTAAGGCGCTACCCCACCGTTCACTGTAAGATCGATCGAACCGTTGTCAGCGCCGTAGCAAAGTACGTGTGTAAGATCAGCGTTGTGTGAAAGCAATGTCACTTCTTCTACTGTTACCGAACCATTCGCGATACATCCGTTCGCATCCGTTACTGCATAGTTGTAAACACCTGCTACTGCAGTTGTTAATTCCATTCCTGTTGCTCCTGTTGACCATGCAGCGGTGAAAGGTGCATCTCCTGACAGTCCGTTCAGTACGATCGTCTGGTCAGTAGTCTCACAGCTTCTTACCACTGTAGATCCAACTTGAAGCGTAGAGAAAGAAAGAGCCAACTGGATCGCAGCTGATGCATTCAAACGTCCTGCTCCCAGTGTTCCTGCATAATTTGCGTTCAGCACATCGATGTTGTCAGCTGATGCCTTCAGGATGTACTCGATATTCGCAGGAGTCAGGCATGGATTCACAGAAAGAACCAATGCTGCTGTTCCGGACACATAAGCTGCTGCGTAAGAACTTCCTGTTCCGTTTACGTAGCTACCTGAAGTGCTTGAGATCGTTACATCGTAACCCGGTGCAGAAATATCAACCGATGCATTGTGCTGGTGTGTGATGGATGGATTTCCAGGGAAACGCTCGTGATTGTCCTGTGGACCAACTGATGTTACTGCCAGAACGTGCTGGTAAGCAGCCGGATAAACCAGGTTTGCTGCTCCTCCGCATGTTGATCCGTTTCCTGCAGAAGCAATTACCAGTGAACCGTTGTTGTATGCTTCTGTGATCACATCCTGAGCGAATTGGCTGAATGAACAACCGGATACCCAGCTTGCGTTGATGATCTTTGCACCTGAATAAGAAGCAGCGAGGATTTCGTTGTAGGTCATTCCGCGGAGTTGCAACTGCGTGTTGTAACCGATAGCGCTTTTTCCGATTGCGTTATCAGTTGCACCACCTGCTGTGATCGCTACTGCTGTTCCGTGTGCTACGTTTGAGTTAGTAAGTCCGGAAGTCATGTATGTGAACTTTCCCTGAAGTTCTTCGTGCTGTGGGTCGAAGTTTGTATCCGTGATACCGATCACTACTGAAGAAGAACCGGTTGTGTAGTTCCATGCATCCTGTGCTTTGATCAGGGTAAGTGCATAATCGTTAGGAACAGCGAGTGAAAAATCATTGGGTGTGTACAATGCTTCATAACGCGGTCCGATCTCTGGAGAAACAAAGATACCGTGCTCAGCTGCAACGGCCTGAAGAAGATCGTTCTCGTCGCATGCACAAGTTACCTCATACACATCCTGAAGCGCTGCATTGCGTGATGCAGGAAATGCCTTTTCGATCGACTGTACATTGTGTGCAGCGATCAATGTATTTACTTTCTGCGATGAAGTGTTCAATCTACCGTTCACCATTCCGATCGACAATTCCTGAGCCGCAGGGATCTTTACCCATACGCTCCCTGTTTGCTGACCGAAAAGACCACTTGTCATTGCCAGAACCAGAACCAGTGTTGAAATTTTTCCTGAGGTAGTATTCTTTGTTTTCATCGCGTTTTGTTTTTTTTCGTTGTTTCTTGAGACAAAGATGCCTCAGCTTCCACACGCACGAAAAAATTCTGATGATGTCTGATGTAAATCAAGTAAACACTCCCAAATTGGTCTACGTAGTATTACGTACGCGGACCTGTAACGCATGAAAAAAGCCGTGGTTTTCACCACAGCTTTTCAAAAAATCCAAACTATCCAGTTGCTCAATCTAAGGCTTGCATTCTCACCACTGCCTTTGATCCATCAACAAATGTCACATGCACGAAATATACTCCAGTACTTAAGTGGTATGTACGAACCACAGTGTTCTTCTCACCAGTTTCAAGATTCAGCTGCTGTTCTCTGGAATGCGCATCAAAGAGTTGAATTTGAGCAAGCTTGGAGGGATCTACGTCCAGAACAAAGAGATTTTTGAACGGGTTAGGATAAACAGCGATACTTTCGGAGTTCAACTCAGCAATACCGGTAACATCTTCCACCACTACGGAAACAGACGCTGTACAACCGTTCGCATCCTCGACAATGTAGGTATAGGTGCCTGCTGCAGTTTGATTGAAGGTGCCTGTTCCGGTGTAAGGAGCAGTTCCTCCCGTTGCGGTGATCGTGATATCGGAAAGACAACCGGAACAGGTAATATCTGTGGCACTTCCACTCGCGGAAAGTACCGTCGGTTCGTTGAGCGTGTAAATGAATTGTGCTGAACACCCGTATGCATCTGTCACGTCAAGCGTATAAGAACCCGGGATAAGCTGATCCGCAACCGGATTACTGCCACCGGATGACCAGTCGTAAGTGAGTTCACCAAAGCCACCACTGACATTCGCCGTTATAGAACCGTTCGCATCCCCGTTGCAAAGTGGATCCAACAAGACCGGATCATCACTGAAAACAGGATACACAATCTGTGCTGAATCAGCAGCTGAGCACCCCATGGCATCCGTAAGTGTGTAGACGATGTAGGTATCATTTTCGAGGAACACATCGGCAGAACCGGCAGTTGAGTTTTGGATCGTATTTCCGGAAGACCAACTGAAGTTCGAAACAGTGTTACCTTCAAGAAGCGTCAAACTCCACGTGTAAAGGATACCGTTCGAACCGCTTGCTGCATCGGTTACGCGTAAATACCACGTTCCGTTCGCTGAACCCGTTAAATTACTGAAGGCCTGCTGTGGAAGATACGTACCCGTGAAAGGAGCCGCTGCACTGAGAATACTTTCTGTAGCAGCCATCGAGAATGTAGTGCTGTAGAATCCGGGACCAGCCCCCTGATTCAACTCCGTAAGCAAGATCGAACTTCCATCCGGAGCGATCAGATCGAAACGAAGCTGTGTCACGTTTGGATGTACCACGGAATCAATCTCTACAGCCAGCAACTGCGCAGCAAAACCACCTGAGCCAGAGACAACCAGTGGAATGTCTATCCCTGCGCTGTTACCGTCAGGTAAAGCTACCGGTAAGGAGGTGTATTGAAAATCAGGAAGTATGGTCGATGTGACTCCATTCGCACTGCCTGAAACGGCTAAGTTCACAGTAGATAGCAAACAAGCTGTATCCTGATATACAAGAACAGGCGCAGGATTCTGACCGTACAACCAAGCGGTGAGGTTATCCTCGAAAGTCCCGCTTACCGGACTGATCACTGCGGTTAAAGCGAATTCGTATGCCCCTGCAGCGGTCAGATCGGCCGTTTGAGTGAAAGTGTAAACCGCCTCAGCACCAATCGCCAATGAGCCGGAGCTGATCGTTTCATTGAGTACTGCACTGTTCGGTCCTGCTATTGTTGCTGTCAACTGCATCGGAAGCAAAGAGAAATCCAAAGGAACATAGCCCGTATTGCGGATCCTAACCTGAACCTCTTCCTGATCAGTGTAACAAGCCGATTGAACAGGCGTCACCAGTTCGAGTAGCGCGATTTTCTCCTGTGTGGAATTGAACAGGTTGATGTTGTCGAGATGCAGATTGAAAGCCGATCCGTTACCAACACCATCATCCGCCTTGAAAGCAAGAATGATATCCTGACCTTCGTAGGCACCGAGGAAATACTCAAAATTAGTCAGCTGATTACCGATAAGATCTCCAAATTCAAATGCAAGCACTTCGGTGTAATTGAACCCACAGTCCGCAGAAACCATCAAACTGAATCGATCATCAGCATCAAATGCTCCGCTTCCGGAGATCGATGAAGCATCGGTTAATGCAAGGTCGAAGCTGACAAAAGTATTGAAAGCTGCCGTAAGTTTAGGTCCAACGATGAACGATGCCGAATTACCTAAATTGTAGTTAAAAGAAGCCGTTACATTGTCCGGGGTACCCAGACTCGTTGAAGCAGTCCATGGAGAGCTGCCTGAAACCGGCTGTAAGGCGGTGGATTCATTCCAACCCGAATAAGCAACGGGAAGATTATTACCGCCAAAAGCAGTGAAAGGAACCTGTACAGGGAGTGTTACCGGCGCTGCATTCTCGAGCAGCAGATCAGGTGAAAGATCATTTCCTGTATTCTGATCTCCGGCTAAGGTGAGCTGGCAACTGATCGTATAATTGCCGTAGGCGCTCATGTCGATGTTTCCGACCGGGATATTGAGATACTCCAAAGAACCTAAAGGTACTCCTCCGTTCAAATTATTATCCGCCAGTGTCAAGTTCAGTGTAGCCACTACCGGTCCATTCACATTGACTTGGATATTCAGCGGTTTCAAAAAGAAATCATGCGGTAGATAGGCCAGATTACGAACACGGATACTAACAGCTTCCTGATCAGTGAAGCAATCGTCGAACACCGGTGTCAGAAATGACGTAAACGCAATATCATTGTTTATCAACGAGAATTCATCCGCTCCGATATCAGGTGTTGCTCCACGAAATTGTCCATCGATATCAACCGAAACCCATGATATGCCGTTCATTGAGCCCGTTCCATCCAATGCAGCAGAAAGAACGTGAAGATCGCTCTGGATATTGGTGAATTCCGGGTTGACACTGATCGAAGCGGCATCCTGACCTGATGCTGTATTCCACAACGGAAGGGTAGCGTAATTCGTCGCCGTTGCACTAGTTTTTCTTACCAACACACCATTTACAGCATCCAACTGAAAGATATCGTTTCGGTTGGAGATCGATCCGGCTGCTGCTATCGTCAGGTTGGGTACAACCATACCGTAATGGAATGGCGTTCCGGATTGACCCGTTGTAAAATTCGCCAGAACATTGTTCCGAATGTTCACTGTTGGTCCGGTTTGGATCACTTCAAGGCAAGCGTTAGATACATTTACGCATGAGCTTCCGTCGATACTCACGTTGTTGAAATCCACATTGAGAACACTGGTAGCAGGAACTGCCGTTAGCGGCTGAATGCTGAGTCCCTTCAGAATGATCATTCCTGTTACGGTCGTTAATGCAGTGGATAGATCACTGACAAAGTTATTGTACACGTTGGCTGAACCACCGCTGGCCACAACACAACGAATACCAGATACAACGCACGTTACAGTCGTGGAGGAGCTGCGCAGACCTCGAATTGTGTTTCCGCTGATTTCAGACAAGCCCGTTGAGTTACTGACATAAATGGCATCCATGACGCCACCGCTACCGCCAGGAGAGGTAAAGTTGGCTATTGTATTTCCCCGAATGATGCAATCCTTCGCATTGACATAATAGATCCCGTAGCTGGAGCTCGTTCCACCCAAAGCGCCAGGACCACTTGTTCCGAGCTGACAGTTTATAACTGCTACGAGTTCATCACGGTTCGTTGCATTTGAGTTGATACGAATACCATTCAGCGCATTATTGATAGTAATATTTTCGTAAGTATTGTTGCTGTTGGTTCCGACAAGAGATGTCGGTGCTGTGGTGGTGGTCTGTATGATCGTGATATTTTGCGCGTAGAGTTGGTTGTGTGTAATCACCATATTTCGAATCCTGTTGAATTGGGATCCATTCGTGGCACTGGCATTGTTCACGCGTAGGGCATATTCAATATTCACAGCTGAGGTACCCGGATTTGGTACAGGAGCTAAATCAATACCATCGATCGTAATGTAATCCACGCCATTCAGCGTAATTCCTGCATCCGTTGAGGTGGTTCCTCCGGAAGATACAATGACTGGATTTGCACCTGATCCTGAACGAATGAAACCGATCGTATCAGCTGCGGTACCGGTTCGCGTGATGGTTAATGGTCCGTGATTGAACGTTTGTCCTGCCGAAACATTGAAACGCACATCGCCTGCAATCCCGTAGGTGTTCAGGTAGTTTATCGCATCATTGAAATTATTGAAGTTCGAGCCGGGATTTGGAATAGCTCCGGAAGTTGGCAGCAAGTTATTGATCGTGTATGCTCCATTCAAAGGCTGCCCGAAGTTGGATACTTCAGATGTAAGACCGATATTATCTATCGCAACAGGTGTGCCCGAACCGTCGACATTGTCGTTCTGCCAGGTGAAGATCAGCCGGAAAGTTGTACCCGCAAGAGCCTGTGGTAGTTCAACAGAAACCTGTGTGTAATCAAATACGTTGGCCGGGTCAGTGTACACGAGTGTGGCACCCACAATATCGGTCAGGCTAGATTGAGGCTCATTGGCTAGAGGAAAAACACTTGTGGGTGCAGTGTAAACCAATAAGCGATCGAAAAGATTTTCTCCCGGATTTTTATACTGGAAAGTTAGGGTGATCAAATTCTCCCCAGCCGGAACAGTCACATCACGGTAAAAATGTGAGGTTTGAAATGCTCCGGTATTGTACACGTAATCTGCACCGGCTGTGGCTGAGATGAATGCCGCATTGTTGCCGGCAAACGGTACAGGAACACCGGATGCTCTCCATGTATTTGTGGTAGCCTGAACCGGCGTCCAACCATTGGCTGCAATACCTGCTCCGAGCTCAAAACCACCCTCTGAATTCGGATTGATTAGCTGAGTTTGGGCTGAGCTGAAAAGTGAAAAAATGAAAAGTGAAAAAAGAATGATGGTACTCGTCAACCTATTGACTTTCGACACTGATCTCTTTACGAAGTAATTCACGTTGTTCTTCATCTTTAATAATAAATAGATAAGTTCCAGGCTCCAGGTAGCGCAGATCTATACTGAACGAATTGAATCCGGCATTGGTTGATTCATCCGCACGGTACACGTTCTTACCTGTTGAATCCGTGATCAAGATCTCAATCTGCTCCAGTCCAATGCTGTTCTCAAATATGAACTGCATGTAGCCACCAACGGCGTCGGAAATATAGGCTTTTTCGATCAATTCATACTCCTCGGCGATCGGATTTATTGTATCCGTATCATTTAAGATCAGCTGAGGAGAACACCCTGCATTGGAAATAAGATCACTGTAACGCATGGTACTACTTCCACAACCCGTAACAGATTTAACTGAAATCACACCCGAAATGAATGCTGCGTCAACAACAACCACTATGGACGCACCACTTTGACTTGTGTTTGGTGCAAACGACATTCCTACAGGTAAGCCCCAAATGTAAGATGTCGCACCGGGAACTGCATTCACAAAATAGGTCAATTGATCACCCGAACAAGCCGTCAATGGACCAATTATTTCACCAGGGAGAATCGGTGAAAGACCAACCACCAGGCTGGATGAACCTCCGTTCCCGCATGAATTGGTAGGTGTAACGGATATCGAACCTCCAGAGAATTGAGTATTGAACTGAACCGTCACGGTTGTTGTACCCTGACCACTGATGATGGATGCATTCGCAGGAACTGTCCAAGTGTAAGTTGTAGCTCCGGTAACTGCACTGATGGAATACGTGTAGGATGATCCGGTGGTAATACACGTAGGGCCACCGATTGATCCTGCAGCAGACGGTACTTTGGTAATGGTTTTCGATTGCTGATAAACTGCACCACACAACGTATTAACCGTAACTGAGATCTGACCCGATACAAATCCGGCGCTGTACGAAACAGTAATGCTTGCCGTTCCCTGACCACTTATGATGGTTGCTCCACTAGGAACTGACCACACATAACTATTCGCTCCGATAGGTGGAGTAACACTGTACACAGTGCTTCCGGAACCAATCAATGAGCAGACACTGGATAATCCATTCATTGCAATTGGTTGTGGCGAACCTCCGCTTGATACTCCGGCGAGTTGGATGGCAGTTGGTTGACTTAAACTACAACCGTTACTCAAAACAACACTGATCGATCCTCCGGTAAATCCATTGGCAAACTGTACACCGATGGTACTTGAACCTGTACCACTGATGATTGAAGCCCCTGCAGGCATGGTCCAAATGTAATTCGTTATGCCGCTTACAACAGGTGTTGAGTATGTTACCGTCTGACCTGTTCCCACAAAAGAACATACCGACTGCGGACCGGAAATACCCGTTGCTGCGGCAAGCGATGGTGAAGAAACGGTCAGATAACGCATAGTCGAGCTGCCGCATGCATTGGCTGACTTAACCGACATTGCACCACTGGTGAAATTCTGGAACATCACGTTAACAGAATCATTGGTCACAGGAGAGGAGATGATTGTCGCACCGGATGGCATACCCCATATATAATAAGAAGCATAGGCAACTGAATCTACCCTGTAGAGCTGCGAAGGCACAGCGGTACACGCAGTTGCAGATCCGATAATGGCCATCGGACGGCGCGGAGGAGCCAGAATGAAGAACTCAGCCGCCGGACTTGTTCCGCACAAGTTGCTTGCCACCACCGACAGCATTCCGCTGTTGAACTGGCTTGCGAATTTCACGCGTACAGAGTCGGTTGATTGTCCAAAAATTATCGTAGAATTTACAGGTGGCGTCCACGTGTATGTGACACCAGGCTCTGCTTCCACTTCGAATGTCACCGTTGTATTCGGTAATCCACATGAACTCGTCGTAATGAATTCCGGTGTGAACGGCACTTGAGTTACATCAATTGTTGCTACATCAGTTCCGCCATTGTACACTGCGTTGAATACAATCTGTCCGGAAACAAAGTCAATTTGTTCTATCGAAACGTCTACACTCACAAAACCAGTTGTTGCGTCTTGGTCAATTATCGTCATTCCTTCAGGCAAATCCCAATCCCAGCTCGTTATACAAGGTGGTACTGCGATGGTGTAAGTTGCCATAGATAGTCCACAAACAATTTGTGGTCCCTGGATCACCCCTACTTGACAGTCAAGTACTTCAATGACAATTGTGTTCGATGTCGCCGGATTGTTCGTCAAACAAGGAGCCGTTGAATTGGAAGTGACCACCACCCATACATCATCCCCGTTTTGAAGTGTCGTTGTGGTATATGAAGCGCCCGTTGCACCTGAAACTGCTGATCCATTTACAAACCACTGATAAGTCGGAGCGGAACCGCCATTCGTAACCGACGATGTAAATGTCACTGATTCACCAGGAACAATACTTAGGTCACTCGCAGTAATGGTCACACTCACAGGTACTGAAGGTGATACGGTAATATACTCCTCCGTAACGGACTGGCAGCCGTTGACAAATCCTGTTACTGTAATTGTCGTTGGATCACCCGGATTAGCCGTTGGTGTTACCGTAACCGTATTTCCGCTGGTAGTGTTCAGAAGCTCGACAGGTGACCAAATATATGTATCTGCACCGCTTGCTGTTAGCACTGTTGATCCACCTTGACAAACATCCGTGTTTCCGGTAATGATAATAACTGGATTCGGATTAACAGTAACCGTAGTCACTGCCGAGGTCGCCTGACAACCACTACCGTTCGTTACAGTAACCGTGTACGATCCGGAAGTCGAAACCGTTATCGACTGCGTTGTTGCTCCATTACTCCATGACCAGCTAGTTCCTGCACTTGCTGTGAGAGTAACACTGTTGCCTTGACAAAGCGTAGTAGTTCCACTTGCAGTGATCGTTGCCACAGGTAGCGGATTCACTGTGATCGTGATGCCATTTGATGTGGCAGGTGAGCCTGTCAGACACGGACTCGCGTTCGATGTGAGCTGTACCGTTACCACATCATTGTTGGCAAGTGTTGTTGTCGTAAACGTTGATGCTGTTGCTCCAGATACCGGTGTGCCGTTGATCGACCACTGGTACTGTGGTGATGAACCGCCGTTGGTTGGTGTGGCCGTGAAGGTCACACTTGTACCCGCACAGATCGTTGTAGCTGTTGCAGATACCGATA
>Ga0315902_10004444_pt1 | contig 20298 bp, 11 predicted proteins | sample LakEriMetagenome_9_FD_203523 | JGI IMG/M metagenome (GOLD analysis project Ga0315902, IMG submission 203523) | Freshwater fungal communities from buoy surface, Lake Erie, Ohio, United States - Buoy 12 MA117 | ecosystem: Environmental > Aquatic > Freshwater > Lake > Lake biofilm | place: USA... | reverse complement strand
ATCCCGCTGTAATGGTCAGCCATCATCCGATGGTGGTGATCTTCGGATAACCCTGCTGCGGTGGCTAGCAGATCGCTGTTGCGTGGCGGCACGACATCGTCGAAGCGACCACTGAACATCCACATGCGATTGGCGTCGATGCGATGAGCCAGCCGCAAGGGTTCAATGCGATTGAGCATCTCTTTCAGTTTCTCTGCATCGATTCCTGCCTTTTGCATTTCCTCTCGCATCTTTGCCGCGTCCTTTTTCCCTTGCATCATGACGCTGTAAAGATCCCCTCCAGCCAGCAGGATGAAGGTGCCATGAAATCCGCGGTCCAGGCCGGCAACAGTCGCCGCCACGAAGCCGCCCAGGCTGGTCCCCTGCAGCGATATTCTCCCGTCGTCGACGCCGGGCAAGACACTCACCGCATCCCTTGCGCGCCGAACATCGCCGATCCCCTGTTGCATCGCTCGAACGATCTGCTCACCAGAGCCTCGTCCTTCCGGAGTTCGCCTGAGTCCGTAGTGAGGCAGCTGGACCATGAAGGCGTGAACCCCCTGAGCCCTCAGGCCCTGGGCGATCAGTCGCCCGACGGTCATACCGCTACCCGATTCATGCACCACGACGGCTGCGGGTGCCAAGGCGACATTCCCTAGCTTGTCCTTGACCGCATACCACTCCATCGCCACCCGATCGTTCGCTTCGTTTCCGATCGGCAGAGGGCTGGGATAGCGCACCACCCAGTCCCCCTTCCCAGGCTCGGACTTCTCCAGTGCCACTTCGAATTTCCCGGGCTGCCACACCAAACCATCCAGGCAGACCTTGGCGTCTTCCTTCCCTTCTTCCCCGGGCTGAAGACTGTCGGCAGCATCCCATCGCTGATTCAGCGAAACTTCGATCTTCTTTGAATTCTCCGGGAGTTGCCGTAACAGTTCCTGAAGATCAATTCGGGCATAAGGCCGGTCGGCGGCGGGGGACTGATGGTCAGCATTTGCTACGTAGAAAACGCCATCTTCTGGGACAAACAGGACGTTGTGCAGATTGGAATCCATCGCAACCGGGCGGCACATCAGATCCTTGGCCCCCTCCGCGTCGATCTTCCCATACTTTTCCTGGACCCGTTTACGGAGCAGGTTCAGCCGATCACCGGCGGAGAGAATGACGGCGTCGGGGATTCCTTCGCCCAACAACTCGTGCCCCTGTCCTGGCTGAACGAACTGAATCAATTCGGGAGTCGCAGCAACCCCCACTGCCGACTTCTCTTCGCCATCGGCAAAGACATAGTAATACTCACAGGTGCGAGGGCTATCGGCCCATAGCTTCTTGACTTGATCCAGCGAGGAACACTCTTCCAGAGCCCTCCTCATCAATGTGGCCATCGGAACACCGTCCCACTTCCCTTCGCCGCGACCACCCATTTCTCCCAGCGATATTTTCTCGGCGTTCATTCCGCTGACACTGCCAATGAAACTGGCGTAGCCGATGTTGGCGAAGGGAATTTGTCCCTCGGGAGCCACGATGAACGTTGTTGCGCAATCCTGCAGGCCGATCGCTGTCATGTAGTCGAGCACCCGGCCGTGATAGAGTTTGCCACCTTCGGTTGCGTCGCCGAAAAGGGCAAAGCCCGAACAGTGGAAAAGTTCCGGAAAGACATTCACTACTTCCATCAGATCGGGGTCCAGATCCAGCGACTTGGCCAGTGCCCGAGTTTCCACCTTATGGCGTTCGGGAATGTGAGAATCCAATCGCTTGTAGGCAGCTTCCAGATCGCTGGGGAACCAGCGGCCATTGGCGATGGTCTGAGCGGTGCCGAACGCGTAGAGGACCGAATCAATGCAGCGATATGCTTCCTCTTTCAGAAGTGCACCATGAGCCGTCCCAATCTGCTCTGGAGTTCCACTCAGCAGTGCGACTCGCTGGCCATCGATCCAAATCAGTCTCCCATGATCGACGACGCGCTCCTCCATCTTCGGTTCCGTCAATAACTTGGAGGGACTTAACACTTCCAGCGCCCGCCGAATGCCTCGCGCAAAATGCCTTTCTAGTTCCGCTCTCGTTATCTCTTCAACTCGCCAACCTTCTGGAACCACGATTTCGCTTGAGGTTTGCTCTGGTTCCGACAGCTTCAGTTCGATCGGCTGCCCATCGATGCTGCCGATCAAGCGGTTGGGCTCAAATCGCCATTGCACCGAATCGATGCGATAGGGCATCGCATTATCCTGGGGAGGTGCGAGCAGTCCGGAGAGGATTTCGGCGAGCGGCTGGGCGTCGATCGTGGTGGCGATTGGAAGGTAGGTAGACACGGAGGTGCCGGGCGAGATCAAGCGACGGACCAGTCCAGCGGCAGCCATGTGATCTTTGGCATCGGTGGGCCCCGCACCAATAAAGGCGACTCGGTGCTTGGGCAACAGCAACGCCGTTTTTGATTCCGTCCTCCAAAATTCCATGGCGTATTCCGGATGCTCAGCACGGAATCGGTACGCTCCATTCTCCCACCGCACCAAACTTCCAGCGACATCTTGAAGGCTACCGCCAATCTTGATCGATCCCTTGGCATCGATCTGAAATGCCGCGTCCGTTCCCGTCCAGCAGTCGACCCACGGCTTGCACTGAGCTGCAAGTGCATCGATGCGGTCTTCCGCGAGGAGCAGGGCAGGGGAGGAGATCCAATGGAGAGCCAAAACCGCCAAAACAACTAGATGGGAAGAGAAGTATTTCATCGCGGGGAGACTCCAAGGAACCGGGACCCGTCGGAACGATCATATGAGCCGGGGAAAAGTCTTGTCGACCATCTGTGCATCTTGCCCCCGAAGCTGTGTGCTTCAAGGGGTGTCAACTTGATTGGCCCCCTCGGCCAATTCCTCTCCCCCATGGACTTTGCCCAGTGGGAGAGGGGAAAGACTTTGGGACCTTATTGTTCGAGTAGGCACGGAACTGCTGTTCCGTGCCTAGTTCTCTTCACGAAACCGACGCCTTTATCTCTAGAGAGTCGCCTTCATGCCATCAAGCATCTTCAGCCAGGCTTCCTTCTGCTTTTCGACGATGGCTTCTGGCCCGGTCATTTTGACGAAGACCGTTCCGGCGTTTTTCGTCTCAATGATCACTCCCAGCATCCGGTAGTTGTTCATCTTTTTGACCCCACCAGCACCGCCAGCAAATGGCCCACCCATCGACTCCTTGAAGGTCCCTTTGAGATCGACCAAGTGGAGGGTCTGTCCGGAGACCTCCTTCTTTTCGACCACTTCCTTTTCCGATAGTTCGAACTGCCCCTTCCATCGATCGATGTTCGCCTGGATGCCACCACCCGCCGACATGACCGTCACGCGAGCTTGGTCCGCTTCCTTTGCATCCTTGGGTGCACGAAATTCGTACTGGATGATGTTGGACTTGGGCGGAACAACTTTCCAGTCCGCAGGGGTCTGGAGTTCCAGAAGGCCATCAGCAAGAACCATCTTGGAGGCGGCTGGTGGATCCTCCGCACGGACAGTTCCGAAAGCAGCAGGAATCAACGTCATGACCGCCATCAAGCACCAACGGGTCGACCTAAACATAACGATGTGACTCACAATAAAACGCCATGGAAAGAAACCGTACGGAGGCCAATGAATGGACCAAAGGAGTGCTCTTCAAGCCACTCCCGACTGCCACCCAGTCGCCTCATACCACCTGCTACGTTACCTTAGCAAATCGAGGTAACAACCGAAAGGTTTTCTTGCCGCCCAGCATTGTTGAATCGAATTTCACCCCCCTTCTGCGACTTATTGGGCCGCCGGCTAAGCGAATCGAACTGCTTCCCTTTGCGGTCCGATTTTTCCTTCCCATCTGGGATTCTTGTGGGTGGCGACCACTCCCCTGAATCAGTAAGGGTCGCCCATGGCAGGTCATCGCATGGCTCGCGTCGTACTAAGGTCTACTGACAGTCGTACCCGTCCGGCTAACTGCAGTGGGCGGAATGGAGTTTTACGGGCATGGGCTACGGATCCAAGCCTTCGAGGCGAGATCGAAATGCACCTCACACTCCCAAACGGAACACTCCCAAACGGAGAGTGCAGGTGATGTCTTCCTCCAAATCGTAAGCGGACGGGTGGTAATTCCTGCATGGCACTGCGGTGTAGCAGTGGATGGCAATAGAACTACGGACTCATCGCATGGTCGAATGGATCATTGAATCCCGGCGAACGATTCGGCATTTTTGAAGATGTCCAGACAACCCGGCCCCCCTGTTTTGGCAGATTGGACAACCCTGTCGCGAAGAAAGGTAGCGGCGAGCGACGGGGGAGGCGGCATTCGGCGCCTGGGATTCTCTGCATTCCGCCGCAGGATCGCTCAGGAATCTAGGGTTACCGATCCACAGCCTGGGATTGGCGGCTTTGGGCGTCATCCCGGGGGCTAGACGGCAGTAGAATCAGAAAAAGAGGAAATTTTCCCCACCCTAGTCGATTCGCCTACTGTAACTTGTGAACCTACACTGCTTTAGGGCGGTAGAATTCAAATGAGTCGTTCTTTTTTCCGCTTCTCGCGTCACTTCGTGGAAACCTGGGAGTTTCGGTGGAATGCACACCGCAATGCCCACAGCCTATCCGGAATGCAATTCCCCGCAGACGCTTGGTAGTCATACCGAGCGGCCGATTATTCGTATTATTCTCTTGTTGGTCTTGCTTGTTTGTTCCTGCGTTTCGGAGGCCCGTGCCGGTTGCTCTCACGCCCAACCGGCGGGCTGGTATAGCCAACTGCGAAGCGACTTGCCGGAAACGATGAAAGCTGCCGACAACACCCGTTGGAATGGGTTGTTCGAAGTGGTTTACGAGGATGGACAATTTGTTTACGTCGCTGGGGCATCCGACAGCCAGTCGCACCTTCCAAGATGCGGCCGAGACGCCGAGGAAACGTTGAGGCAACTGGCTCTCCATTTCGGCGCTTCACGTCCGAGTTTGCTGCATGCCATGCAGTTTCTCGAGCCAGTCCCATTCCAGCGGCCTAGCTCCTGTCACCCGGGCGAAATGTCTTTCGGTCTGCGTCTCGACGGGCATCTTCAGTTGCCTGAGCATCCGCCTAAATTCTAAGCAGGGCAGCGGCGAGAACGGGGCTCGTCGCATTCTCGACGAACGTGAACCTTTTTCGAGAAACGAAAGAGGCTTCGCGAGTGGCGTGGGGGAGGGAATTTTGGATTCACCTTACCCGAGGGAAAAGCAAAGGCAGGAAAGTCCGTTGAGTACTCCTGCCGATTATGTCGGATACGCCGACTTAGATTCCCATTCGTTTCAGCCTTGTCGCAGTGGATTCATCGCACCATGAAAACGGCCGATCTTTCATCGAGTGGCGGAGCCCCAGGTGATTCGAGTGTCCCACGAAAGCCGCAGCGAGCTATCTCGCCGCGCGTCCGGATTCTTCTGATCATTGTACTGACCCTGTTCTCCCTGCTTTTAGCGAACGGCCTCTACCTCTCGACCATCACCTTCTCGGAGTGGTGGACGGGGCTGACGTACCAAAACTGGTTCTATCAACTGATGTTTCTCGGTCACTTGGTGCTGGGGCTTTTGTTGGTAGTTCCGGTCATCGTCTTTGGGTTTTTCCATTGGAAGGCGTCGCACCATCGAAGGAATCGGCGAGCGGTGCGGATCGGTTACGCGCTCATGGCGATCGCCATCGCAGTTTTGGTGACGGGGATTTTGCTGATGCGGGTCGGAGCCTTCGAGCTGCGGCAGCAGGATCTGCGTCGGATCGTCTACTGGCTGCACTTGATCGCACCAGCTACCGCCATCTGGCTCTATTGGCTGCATCGATTGGTCGGGCCTCGAATCAAATGGTACGTTGGCCAGCGGATTGCGATTGCGACGATCGCCTGCGTAGGACTTCTGGTGATCGCACAGATGCAAGATCCCAGGAAATGGAATCAGACTGCGCCGAAAGAAGGTGAGAAGTACTTCCGGCCTAGCCTCGCAAGAACTGCGACCGGCAACTTCATCCCTCCCGAGGCCTTGCAGAACGATGAATATTGCAAAAAGTGCCACGAGGGGATCTACGACGATTGGTTCCATAGCGCTCACCACTTCAGTTCGTTCAACAATCCCGCCTATCTCTATGCGATCCGCGAGACGCGAAAAGTGGTCACCGAACGTGATGGATCGGTGCAGGCGTCCCGGTGGTGCGCGGGGTGCCATGATCCCGTCCCCTTTTTCACGGGCGCCTTCGACGCTGCTAATTATGACGATGTAAACCATCCGACCTCACAGGCCGGTATCACCTGCTCTGTCTGCCATGCAATCACTCACGTCAACAGCCAGAGAGGCAACGCGGACTATGTGATCGACGAACCGGTGCATTATCCATTTGTCTACAGCGATAACCCGGTTCTTCAGAAAATCAACGAGGTACTTGTCAAATCCAAGCCGGCGTTCCACAAAGCCGAGATGCTGAAGCCATTCCACAAAACAGAGGAATTCTGCAGCACTTGCCACAAAGTGCACCTGCCGAAGGAAGTGACGAATTACAAGGAGTTTCTCCGCGGTCAGAATCACTACGACAGCTATCTTCTGAGTGGGGTATCGGGGCATGGCGCCCGAAGTTTCTACTATCCGCCTAAAGCCGCCGACAACTGCAGTTCATGCCATATGCCACTGCAAGAGTCGAATGACTTTGCAGCCAAAGCCAATGGGCCCGATGGCAAGCGAACCGTGCACGACCACTTTTTCCCAGGTGCCAATACAGCGCTGCCTTATTGGCGAGCTGACGAGAAATTGGTGGAACGAGCGAGAAGCCTGCTGGTGGGAAGCTGCCGCGTCGATCTTTTTGGGGTTCGAGAAGATGGAGTGATCGAAGGCAAGCTGACTGCCCCCTTGAGGCCCGAAGTCCCTTCACTGTTGGCAGGAAAATCGTATCTGCTGGAAACCGTGATCCGAACGCTGAAGGTTGGACACCACTTCACGCAGGGGACTGTCGATTCGAATGAGGTGTGGCTGGAAGTAACGGCTACTAGCGGCGGGAAGGTGATCGGAATCAGCGGTGGCCGCGATGAATTCCAAAAAGTGGACCAGTGGTCTCATTATGTCAATAACTTCGTGATCGATCGTCACGGCAATCGTATCGCGCGACGCAACGCTCAGGATATCTTCGTCGCTCTCTACGATCACCAGATCCCACCTGGATCAGGCCAAACTGTTCATTACCGCCTCGATGTTCCTGATTCGATCGATGCACCGATCGAAGTCTCTGTCCGTCTGCTGTATCGGAAATTCGACAAAGGCTACCTCGACTTCATGAACCAAGCCTTGAAGCCTGGGGACCGAGGCTTTTACGGTTCTGGACCGGCGTCCGAAACACCTAACCCGCTCCCGATTACCGTCGTGGCAGAAGATCTGGTCGTCTTCCCGATCGTCACTGCAACCGGTACCCAAGTGGCTGCAGAAAAGCCGTCCAAGCCACCCGTTCCAGAGACTTGGCAACGCTGGAACGATTATGGAATCGGCTTGTTCCTCGCAGGTGGCTCGCAGCTCAAGCAAGCCACTGAGGCGTTCGCCGAAGTAGAGAAGCTGGGCCGATATGATGGCCCTTTGAACCTAGCCCGTGTGCAACGAGCCGAAGGGGATGTCAATGCAGCAACCCAGTCTTTAGCTCGATCGGCCACCATGGACCCACCACCGCCACCCTGGACCTTCGCGTGGCTAAGCGGTGACTTGGCCCGCATGCAGGGCGACTTCCTTGAGGCAGAGAAGAACTATCGAAGTGTCCTTTACGATCAATCCCAACAGCGCCGCGAACGTGGATTCGACTTCAGCCGGGATTACATCGTTCGCAATGAATTTGGCCTGACCCTGATGGACCTCACCGAGCTGATGGCCGCTCGCGGCAACCCCAGCCGTTCTCAGGAATATCTGGATGAAGCAAAGAAGGAATTCGAAATCGTCCTGTCGCTGGATCCGGAAAACACCACCGCTCATGCCAACTTGGCAGACATTTACGAGCGACTGGGGGATCAAGAAAAGTCAGCGTATCACCGAGATCGGAACCTCCAGTACAAACCGGACGACAACGCCGCCGATGTGGCGCGACCGGTGGCCCGTGAAAAGTACCCTGCGGCCAATTTCGCTGCAGAGCAACTGGTGATCTACTCCTTGCATCGCCCGGAAGCTCCCGGGCTTGGGGCAGCCAGTGGTACGGCTTCGTCATCGGCCGAACCGGTACCCCCCCAAACGGATTCTTCTTCTGAAAGCGCACCCGGCGCTGTAACCCAGATACAATCTTCGGATGAAAAAGAGGGATTGAGTTCCTCCTCCGATCCGGCCGCGCCTGCAGCAAGCCCTTGAGCGATGGCCGGCTCACACTCATCTTCTAGTGTATCGTTCGCCTCTGGTAAGACTCCATGACAAATCGAAAGAATGATCGCAACGACGATCCGAACGACCTGCCGCAGGACGATTACGTTATCTCGGTCGCTCTGCGCCGATCTCTTGCCGTCATCGGAATGCTCGCGGCCGTCGCACTGGTCGCTTGGGGAGTCTATTCGGCAGGAAAACCGAAACCGGTGGAGGTGGTGACCCAGGTTCAGGCACCTGAAATACGCGAAGTCGAACGGTCAGTGCTGCCAACCATTCCCCTGGCGGATGTCACCACTCAGGTTGGCATAGATTTCCGTCATCATACGGGAAAGGAAGGGGAGCGACTATTGCCTGAGACGATGGGAGGAGGTGGCGGTTTCTTTGATTTCGACAACGATGGAGATCAGGACATTCTCCTGATCAATGGCTCCGATTGGGCTTGGTCCAGCAAGGTCACCACCCCCAAGCCGACGATGAAGCTCTACCGCAATGAAGAGAAGGGATCTAAGTTCGTTGATGTGACGCAGGAAGTGGGCTTGGACCATGTGTTCTATGGCATGGGACCGGCATTCGGTGATTTCGATGGCGACGGTTGGGTTGATCTCTTTGTGACCGCAATAGGTGGAAACCATTTGTATCGCAATGAACAAGGAAAATTTATCGATGTGACCAGTCAGTTTCGGGTAGGAGGTGGCGGCGAAAACAGGTGGAGTTGCCCGGCGATGTGGTTCGACTTCGATCGAGACAATGACCTCGATCTGCTAGTGGGTGATTACGTCGTTTGGTCGCGGGATCTCGATTTGCGGAACAATTTCACCCTCACGGGAGTCGGTCGTGCGTATGGCCAGCCAACCAACTTCGGTGGAACCTTCCTGACGCTCTATCGAAACGACGGCGAGCAGTTTACCGACGTGTCGGAAGCGGCAAATCTTCAGATTCGCAATGCAGCTACCCAAGTCCCTTCCGGAAAATCGCTTGCTGTTGCACCCGTCGATGTGAATCGCGATGGATGGATGGATGTCATGGTTGCCAACGACACCGTCGCCAACTTCCTGTTGCTCAACCAGAAGGATGGCACATTCAAAGATGTCGGGGTCACCGCTGGTGTTGCTTTCGATCGACGTGGCATTGCTACGGGCGCCATGGGCATCGACTGTGGTTTTCTTCGCAACGATGACAACATGGCCATCGCTATCGGAAACTTCGCCAACGAACCCTGTAGTCTCTACGTCTCCCGTGGTGCTAAACCGCAATTCTTCGATTCGGCCGCTCTCACTGGCTTCGGCCCACAAACGCTCCTCCGCCTGACCTTTGGTATTTTTTTCGCAGATATGGATCTGGATGGTCGATTGGATATCGTCTGTAGCAATGGACACTTGGAGGAGGAAATTTCGAAGGTGCAGCCGACTGAACAGTATGAGCAGCCACCGCAGTTGTTCTGGAATGCTGGATCGAAGGCAGCGACAGAATTGGTAGAGCTGAGCCGCGATCAGGTAGGCGATGCATTTCTCAAACCGATGGTGGGGCGAGGGGCCACCTATGCCGACATCGATCTGGATGGCGATCTGGATATTCTACTGATATCCAATGGAGGACCACCAAGACTGCTGCGCAACGAACAATCGCTCGGGAACCATTGGCTTCAGGTTAAGCTGATCGGCAAAGCGCCCAACCGTGACGCGATCGGCGCTGAAGTGAGAGTCCAGTTGGGAGATTCCCTTCTAAGACGACAGGTCGCCCCCACGCGAAGCTATCTGTCGCAATGCGAGCTGCCCGTCACCTTTGGCCTGGGTAAGGAAAGCAAGATCTCCAAGATGGAAATCGCTTGGCCAGATGGCACGCTGCAACTGATCGAAAATCCCCAGATCGATCAGAAGGTGACAATCGAACAGTCGTCCCCCTGACCTGCAGGGCGGCGCGTGCAGCTCGAGATTGAGCCCCGATGTCGGAAGCGTGTAGAATGTACGAAGCGTCCTCCCAGCAAGACGCTTCCTGCCTCGCGTTCCTTCCTCTCACGCCGGGATGTGAAATGATCCTTTCACGTTCGATGACTCTTGGGATTGCTTCACGGCTCTGCAAGCTAGCGCAAAAGTCGACTAGCGTCTTTTTCTTTGCAGTCCTTATCCTCTGGGTGGAAGCTGCAAGCTCGTCGGTCCTTGCGGAATACGCCTCTGAGCAACTTTACGTCGACACCATCAAACCGCTTCTGAAACAACGGTGCTACGCCTGCCATGGGGCGCTCAAACAGGAAGCAGGACTTCGCCTGGACACTGTCCAATTCATCAAATCGGGAGGGGACAGTGGTCCAGCGATCCACCCCGGTGATGGTGCCGGCAGCCTTCTAGTTCACCGCGCCTCGGCAACCGATACCACGCGCATGCCTCCGGAACACGAAGGGGAAAGGATGGAGGCTGAGCAGTTGGACCTGCTGCGTCGGTGGATCAACGAAGGGGCACCGGCACCAGCACAGGAAACTCCCGAACCGGATCCTGCGCAGCACTGGGCATTCCAACCGCTTGGCCCTGCCGCCATCGCTTCTCCGTCGCTGGCTGCTCATCCCATCGATCACTTCCTGGCAGCCTCCCAGCAGACTCGTGGTATCGTCGCTGCCCCTATTGCCTCTCCTCCAATGCAATTACGACGGCTATGGCTGGACTTGGTTGGCGTGCCTCCGCCTGAGGAACTGGTGAAGCAGTGGAGCGAAGAAGATATCGACGAACCTCGATATTTGTCGATGGTCGAACAGCTCCTTGCCGACCCAAGGCATGGTCAGAGGTGGGCAAGGCACTGGATGGATATCTGGCGATACAGCGATTGGTGGGGGCTGGGCGATCAGCTGCGCAACAGCCAAAAACACCTCTGGCACTGGCGTGATTGGCTTGTCGAAAGCCTCAACCAAAACACGCCGTACGATGAAATGATCCGCCAGATGCTGGCCGCCGATGAACTCTATCCCGGCGATTTGAAGAAGCTGCGAGCGACCGGATTTCTAGCGAGGAACTATTTCCTCTTTAACCGCCACCAGTGGATGGACGAAACGGTTGAGCACGTCAGCAAGGGCATTATGGGCGTGACAATGAATTGCGCGAAATGCCACGATCACAAATACGATCCATTCAGCCAGGAAGACTACTATCGGATGCGCGCGATCTTTGAACCCTATGTGGTGCGCAACGAAATGATTCCCGGCATATTGAATCTGGAGGAGAACGCTGTCCCAACTGTTTTTGATGGCCTGTTGGAGGCACCCACATACCTTCTGATCCGCGGCCAGGAAACCAACCCGGATAAGAACCGCAAGCTAGCCCCTGGAGTCCCACAGATTCTGTCGGGCGACCGCTTCCAGCCTGCACAAATCCAACTGCCCATCGAGGGAGCTCAACCTGCCAGCCGACCGGGTGTCATTGAAACCTATTTGGAACATGCCAAGAGGGAAGTGGCTGTAGCCGAAGCCAATCTGCAGCAAGCCGATCAGCAACGAAAGAAGGCCGAAGAGCTTTTGGCTCACTGGGAATCCAAGGACATCCCTGCAGTCCCCGTGGAGCCATCCAAAGGAATCGCTGAAGCAGCGAGAATCTATGACTTCGCGGAGAAAACACCACTTCCTTGGAAACCCATCAGCGGAACCTGGACTCCAACCGATACCGGATGGAAACAGTCGATGGATGGGCCTCAAGGCTCGGCGATTGAGTACCACGACCCCATTCCGGAAGCAATCGACGTCACGATGGAGTTCTCGACCGAAGGGGGTAGCCAGTGGCGCAGCGTTGGAATTTCTTTTGACGCCGTCGATCGAATGGTGGGCGGTGAGTCCAAACGTACCGAAGAGATCTCCATCTATATCAGCGCCTATGCAGGTGGGCCAAAGATCCAAGCATCTTTCATGAAAGATGGGCAATGGAATTATCCGGTGGAAGCGGCCGTATCGTTGCCGGTGGAACTGAATCGTCGATACCGCCTTCGCATTCTTCGCCGGGGCCAAAGATTCAACGCGTTCGTCGACGACCAGTTGAAAATCTCTTGGGACTGTCCGCTCCCCAAGGCAGCGCCTCGCCTGATGGCCACCACTTTTGATGCGATCGCGACCGTCCACCGGATTTCGCTGAAGACATTGGACGACCAGACGCTTCTGGTCGACCCAAAGCAGGGAACGGCTCCATCGGAGAATCCGGAATCGCTCGAGGAAGCCAAGCGATTGATGGCTGACAAGAAACTCTTCCACGAGTCGGCAGGGCTGCTTGTGGGGAGTAGGCGGGCGGAGTTGGAGGCGGTCAAGCGGCGAGCTGAGGCATGGAAGCAAGCTTGGAGGAATAGCCCTCCGGGAACGACGACAGAACCTGAGGGGGAAGCCGCAGAGCTTGCGCGGGAGGCGCAGCATGTGGCCAATATTCGTAGCATCGAACAGCGCGTGGCCGATATCAAATGGAAGATGGGACGATCCACAGCTGCGGAAAAACCCAAACTGGAAAACGAACTTTCCGGACTCCAGGAACAGCTCCAGAAGACCATGGCGTTGACCGACGAGCAAAAGAGAGCGGTGGCGATTGCCCCCTTCGAAGGAGCGCGGTGGTTTCCTACCCGTTTTGCCTCCTCAACGGCGGACGACCCAGCGGTGTCCTTCCAGAAGACCAGTACCGGCCGACGTACTGCCTTGGCGCAGTGGCTCACCGATCGCTCCCATCCACTGACCGCTCGGGTTGCTGTCAATCACCTTTGGACTCGACACTTTGGCCGCCCATTGGTCGATCCTCCTTTCGACTTCGGACGCAAAGGATCGCCACCACCACAGGTCCAACTGCTGGACTGGATGGCGGCGTGGCTGATCGAACAAGATTGGGATCTGAAATCGCTTCATCGACTCATGGTCACCTCCGACCTGTACCGGAGGCGATCGGAGTCGGACACGGTACCGGCATCGCATCGGATCGATCCCGAAAACCAATCGTGGTGGCGAAGAGCACCGATTCGCCTGGAGTCGCAGGTGGTGCGGGACGCAGTGCTTGCCACCGCTCAATCACTCGATTACTCCTTCGGTGGTCCTCCTATCCCAATCGACCAACAGAATCCGTCTCGCAGGCGCAGTCTTTATTTCTTCCACTCCAACAACGACCGCAATTCCTTCCTCTCCCAATTTGACGAAGCTCTGGTGAAGGAGTGCTATCGTCGCGAGCAAAGCGTGATCCCCCAGCAAGCACTGGCTCTTTTCAATAGCCAACTTGTTCTCGACCATTCGACGATTGCCGCCAAACAATTGCTGACGGAAGCAGGCGTAGCCAAGGGATCGGTGGACACTCCCGAGAAGGAGCAGCAGATTATCCTAGTGGCGTTCCGCAGGTTTCTAGGTCGTCTGCCTACGGAGGATGAAGCCACCGCCTGCCGCGAGGCGATGCGGGATTTCAGTCAGTCGGGAGCCGATGGAAGCGCAGCGAATCAGTGGGAGCATCTCTGCTGGGTGCTGTACAACCACCATGAATTTGTGACTCTTCGGTGAATCTACAAGACCCCATCGTCCGAAATTGGGCGCGAAGACGAGTGAACCATTTGCGAGGATGCCTAAGATGACTTCAAGCGACGCTCCAAAGGCCGCAGTTGGTTGTTGCGGACGCCCAAACCGCCGCAACTGGGTTCGGCAACTGGGCGGGGGGCTTGCACCCATTGCACTCGCCTCGATGCTTCATCGGGATGCCACGGCATCCTCAGGCTCCGAATCGCTCGCCGCCGGGCCCCATTTTGCTCCCCGAGCCAAGAGTGTGATCTGGCTGTTCATGAATGGTGGCGTCAGCCACATGGAAAGCTTCGATCCCAAACCGATGCTTACCAAGTACGCTGGGAAGACGATCGCCGAAACACCATTTGCAGAAGCTCAGGACCCCAAAAAACTGGCGATCGAACGATTGGTGGTTCCCGACGGCAATGGCAATCAGAGGAACACTCTGTACCCACTGCAGGTTGGATTTAAGAAGTATGGCCAAAGCGGGATCGAAGTCAGCGACTGGTTCCCTCATCTGGGAAACCAGGTCGACAAACTGGCAATTGTTCGATCGATGTGGACCACCGACAGCAACCATGGAGCCCAGACACAGTTTCATTCTGGACGACATCAGAACGATGGCGACTTCCCCACCCTGGGTGCGTGGGTCCACTACGGCTTAGGAAGCCTGAATGAGAATCTGCCGCAATTCGTCTCGATGGGTTTCCGTGAATACTGGAATCGCCGCGATGGCCATTATCTGGGTCCCGCTCATGATGCCGTGCCTTTGAAAATCGACCCTAGCAAGCCCCTGGAGTTTGGCAGTCCAGAATCCCCCTCGGGAACGGCTCATCAGAAGGTAGGGTTGGGCCTATGGCGAAAGCTGCATCAACTTGAAACTGCGGCTCTGCCAGAAGATGCTGCGCTGGCCGCGCGGATTCAGTCCTATGAACTCGCCTTTCGCATGCAGCAGTCGGTTCCCGAGGCGATCCAAATGCAGGACGAGACGCTGGAGACGCAGCAGCTTTATGGGATTGATCGTCCAGAAACCAAGGACTTTGGCACGCAGATGCTTGCTGCACGTCGATTGGTAGAGCGAGGGGTTCGATTCATTCAGGTGCAACATGGAGGTGGCGGTGCAGGGGCCTGGGACGCTCACGGTGGCCTGAAAGGAAACCATGCAGCCAATTCCCTTGCGGTCGATAAGCCGATCGCGGGCTTACTGATCGACCTGCAGCGGCGTGGGCTACTGGATGAGACTATCGTCGTGTTCGCAACCGAGTTTGGAAGAACACCAGGAGCCCAGGGTTCGGATGGACGCGATCACCATATTTTCGGCTTTTCCGTCTGGCTTGCAGGGGGGGGCATCCAAGGCGGAATCGTACACGGTGCGACCGATGAGATTGGATTTCATTCGGTGGAAAACCGTCATTATGTCACCGATATCCACGCCACCATCCTCCATCAATTGGGGCTCGATTCGAGAAAATTGGAATTGCCGGAACGGAAGCGATTGGAAATCGATCATGGTGTTCTCATTCGCGAAATTCTTTCCTGAAAATGCCTGCTTTGCGCGGTAAGATGAGGTGTCTCTTCTCTGACGTCTCTTTCCATGCGAGCGATTCGGTTATGCATCGTTTTTCTAATGGCTCAGCACGACTTGGTTTCCTTGGATTTGCGATCATGGGCATATGGATGCCATCGATCGCAAAAGGACAGATCGGACGTGCCCCTTCGATTGGAACGCATTCTTCCAACTCGTCGGCTCTGGTTCCTGACTCTGGCATGGCCCTCATGTCACGAAACCCCCGCGCAGCCTGGAACAGCACTCTCGCAGGCAATCAGCTCAGCGGAGAAACTCACCGTCAAGGCTATCTGCAGCTTCCTGGGACCAGTGTCCAGGTAAACGTAATCGACCTCGAACAGCTGGATAAGGCGATCCTCAATTCCGTGGCTGATCCAGTTCCTGGTAGCCTGCGGCGGCCTTCGCCGATCTCGGCATCGAACAAGGATGCCAGTTCGAATCGCAGTAATAAAGCGACCGGGAGAAGCAATTCGACGAGCGGCACGAAAAGCTTCCAAGACGTACGTTCGGCCGGCCGCAATCCATCGGCCGCACGCGATGCCGATACGGCTTCCCGCTTGGTGCGAAGGGCGCAATTGCCGACGGAGGCCGATCAGCCATTGACGCAAGGCTTTCGTCGCTCGGGTGAACGCCCCTCCGACTACGCCTACATGGCGCTCCTGAATCATGCGAACTCTCACCATCTGGTAGACACACCCAGGGAATCATCGCTGGATGAAGCCGTGGAGATTCGATACTGGCTTGAGAAAGCGCAAGAGTCGGCCGCACGCGGCCACATGGCCGCCGCTCAGGTATTCTACGAAACAGCATGGACTCGACTTCCAGAGACCAAGCGAGCGGCAATCGCCAAGCAGTTGGAAACAAGTCAGAAGGAAAAAAAGGATCGACGTCGACCGTAGAGTTTTAAAGCAATCACTTAGCTAACATCGCCAAGTGTCGAACTGGCTGATTGCAAGTCGTTCGCAGCCATGCACCCTTTGGTAGCGATGGCTAACTGAAGAAAGATTCGGCGATAGGAACTACCTAAAACTCTTTAATCCGGCAACAGGCGTTCCTTGAGAGATTCGCAACAGGCGAGCACTTCCTGCCGGTGCCGAGCCTCTAGCATCCACTGGGGTAATCGACTTTCCAGGGATCGATTGACATAGCCATGTTCATTCTTCTGCCTGGGCCGCTGGGAGCGCCCAATCCAGTCGATCAGGAAATTCAGATGCTTTTCGTTCATCGCCCAAAGCTGTTCACCACAGCAGGCATGGACCAACCAAAGCTGGATCCCAAGGCCTCGGATTTCTGCTCCGATGTCGTACGGATGGATCGCCAACTGGTCTCGCACCAATCCGCAGTGACTACAGGTCAGTCGATGGCAACCCGCTTCGCTTTTCGTCTCAGGCGACTGGATCCAATGCACATGCGCCTGCTTCTGGCATCGCGGGCAGCTCACCAACAACTCGCCCATGAAATCCGATAAAAAATGTGGGTCCATCTCATTCCTACTCCTTATCGAGCGATCGACAATCCCATTGCATTGCTGGAGGCGAATTAGAAACCTGGCCAGGTCACGATGGGATCGAACGAATATCTGCTCACGGGTTTCGATTCGAGCATCTACCTAGAAACTGCATCGGTTGGAAAGATCCAAGCGGAGGGCGATCCTGCCACCTTGGATCGGAATCTAGCGTTTTGCAGATAGGGGAGGCCGAGGATTCCCATACGCTGCGAGGTGCTTGAATAGCTCTTCGACCACCTCCGGAAGTTCCTCAGCCAAATTCGTTTTCTCTTCGGGGTCATCTAGATAGTCATAAAGCTCCAGTTCCACTTTTCCATCTCCACTGTAGGGCTTCCACTCCACTAAGCGGTATTGCTCCGTCCTAACAGCCCGTCCAAGGATCTCTCCTTCTTTTCCTCGTCCGCGGGGATAAACATGCAAGATATGCTGCTTGGTCGGGACTCTGGAGTCCAACATATGCGTTGCCAGGGAAATTCCGTCCAGGGGATTCGATGGAATCGGAAGTTTGGCCAAATCGCAAAGCGTAGGAAACAGGTCGACCGATTCGACAAGCCCATCGGATCGGTGCGATGGCAAATCCGGGGCGGAAATGAGCAAAGGAATTCTCGTAGCATGCTCGAAATTCGAGTGTTTGCACCACAAACCATGGTCCCCCAGATGCCATCCATGGTCCCCCCAGAGGATGACGATCGTGTTCTGCTCTAGACCCAATCGCTTCAACTCGTCCAATACCTTCCCGATTTGGGCGTCGACGTAGGAAGTCGCAGCGTAGTAACCATGCAACAGATGCTGCTGCATCGATTCCGGAACAGGATCCTTCTCCGAGATCCCTTGATACTGACGCAGTTCACCAAATCCGTGCATGGCGACTTGGGGAGCATCCGCGGGTGCGGACTGGTAAGACGCTAAGGGAAACTTATTCGGTTCGTGAAGATCCCAATACTTCTTGGGTGCAACAAATGGCAAATGCGGTTTAACAAAGCCAACCGCCAGAAAGAAAGGGGTTTTGGGATCCTCACTGGCACGGCGCAGCCGAACGATGGCCTGGTTGGCTACCGCACCGTCGGCATAGGTTTCATCTGGTACATCCGCTACTTCGGTTGGCGGACCTTTCGGCTTTCCCTTTGGATCCTGGTTGCTGAACCTAGCTTCCTCACGAGTCATGGGAGTCTTCGGTGGCCGATTCTCAGGCAGCGCATATTGCACGACCTTGGCCTTCCAAGACGGGACACTCCAAGACAGTTCATCATCACGATTGCCATGGCCGACGTGAAAAATCTTTCCCAGGCTTTCCGTGCGGTAGCCATGCTGCTTGAACCACTGCGGCATCGTGATCAGATCCGGACTGGCATCCCTGAGATGGGTGCCAAGGTCATAGATGCCAAGTGTCGTTGGCCGGAGACCTGAAAGGAGCGCATTGCGAGACGGGGAGCAAACCGCCTGATTGCAATAGGCTCGCTGGAACACCACCGACCGACTTGCCAATTGATCGATATTTGGTGTCTTCGCCAGCGGATCGCCATAACAGCCCAGCGCCGGCTTGAGATCATCCACGCAGATCAGCAGAACATTTCGTTGCTCCGCACCCGATGCCGAAGTCTGCATTCCCAAAGCTAGGAAAACGCTGAGAAGAACAAACACCCTGTACCAACCAACCATGATGCTGCCTCGATTCCCTGAACGAGCTAAAAATTCGACTGACGGCTTCGGCAGAAACTCCACAAACAGTACCAAAACAGCTCCCGCGACTTCGCGACAGATCAAGGATTCGAATCACACCTTGAGCACTGCAGCCTCTGCAAACTAGCTCTATCGTTGTACCAGCCTTCGAGCTGGATTTTGCCTGTCTTACCCGTAGAAACAAAGCTTTAGGGAACGAAAAATGGTTCGTAATGCATCTCCACAGCAGGGGAGAATTCGAGCGACTTTTCGTCGATTCGATCGAGTGGGAATCCTTCGATCGCTTTTAGAAATTCATGCGAAAACAGTTCTGAGAAGAGCTTCTTACGATCCTCGATCGGTTGCAGTCCATGTTGGGACAGCGCATCCAATCGATCGTATGCCTCTTGTAGCATCTTACCGAAAGCAGCTTTTCGCTCCTCAAACTTCTCCAGAATCTCCTCCTCGATTTTTTTCTGTACTTGCTGTTGGTACCCCTCCGCGTCGACCACTACTTCCAGTCGCTCCCGGCCGAAGAACAGATCCTCCGCGATTGAAGCAACACGGGGATCAGTTGAGATACAAATATGATCGAATTCGTGCAGAAGCAGACGGGACTTCCAAGCCCCCTGCGCCGAGAAGAACTCTGACAGAATGATTTCATGCTTCATCTCAAAGCTGAGTTTCTGGTACGCAATCGACGCAGCCAATCGATACTGACTACCGGATGAAGCAAGCCATCGATAGCGGAATTGAGCACGATGCCCTACCTCGTATTGGAATTTTGTCAGGCCTTGTTTTCTAGCCTCCTTTAGCGGACGATCGTCAAAGCTCCATCGAACCTTGCCGCGATCAATCAGTCGCAGAAGGTGTGGTGGCGCCTCTTTCAGGAGCGAAAGCACACGATCGGCGTCAGGGTCGCTAAGAGCCGCGGTGCCGTTGTTAGCAGAATCGGCAGGTGGATTGTTGGTGGCAGCTACAGGATCCTGAGCCATCAAAGGAAGAAGCCGAAGAAAGCAGCAGCATCCAAAAAAGATCGCCAACGCCCGCGATCGCAGCCCCATTGCTTTCGGCTTGCTATCGGAAATCCCTACTCCTTCTCGCCTACACCACACAGCTATGATTCTCCGAAGGATTCTTCATGGTCCTCTTCGACGGTATCCAGATCGACCGATCGTTCAATCGACTGCACGAAGATTTTCCCATCCCCCATACGCCCGATTCTTGCAGCTGCGGCAATCCGATCAATCGCCTCCTGGACCAAATGATCCTCAATCCAAAGCGTGATTTCGATTTTTGGAAGGAAGGTCAATGAATACTCCCCTTGAGAGTAGCGATCCAGGTAGCTTTTCTGACGTCCAAATCCCTTCACTTCCCGCACATTGATTGCCTTGAGGTCCAAGGGTTGGATTGCATCCAGTACATTTTCGACCAGGAAAGGCCTTACCACTGCGACCACTTGTTTCATTTTTGTGCTTGCCGGTGGCTATCTTCGTAGCCACCTTCGCCAGAAGGTGGATGATTTGATATGGGCTTCGTCCGCCAACTTCCACCGCTTGGCAGCGGTGGCTACCTGACGTCAACCTAAAAAACTCTTCGTAGCCACCTTCGCCAGAAGGTGCATTCTATCGATTCGACACCTTGCGCAGCACTCCACCGCGTGGCCGCGGTGGCTACGGGCGGGTTGGGCAATTAGGAGAGATGGTTACGAACAAACGATCCTCCCGCTTGCGGTAGCCACCTTCGCCAGAAGGTGGATTCTATCGATTCGACACCTTGC
>Ga0315902_10004443_pt1 | contig 20307 bp, 13 predicted proteins | sample LakEriMetagenome_9_FD_203523 | JGI IMG/M metagenome (GOLD analysis project Ga0315902, IMG submission 203523) | Freshwater fungal communities from buoy surface, Lake Erie, Ohio, United States - Buoy 12 MA117 | ecosystem: Environmental > Aquatic > Freshwater > Lake > Lake biofilm | place: USA... | reverse complement strand
ACGCATGATTTCAGGCGTGTCGCGAGGCGAAGTTGGCACCTCGTGCAGGCTCTCGGCAACCGTCCACTGTTGCTCCTGGGCAAAGGCTGCAGGCACCGTGCCGAATGCGGTCGCCCACAGTAGAACCACGGCCGCCCAGACAGGCCACAGAACACGGGATCGCGCAGGAGCAGCGAGAGATGGCATACCGCAAGTATCGAAATGCCCGCGGGCGGGGGCCAGCCCTGAAAGAACGAACGGGCGCCCAGATGAGTCGGACGGCAGTCCGGGCCGATCGATCGCCAGAATGTGTCAAGACTACGCCGATCGCCTGATCCGAATCATCCCAAAAGGACAGGTTTTTGGCGGCTATTTACTGACCCTTGAATTGCGCGGGCCGCTTTTCCATGAAGGCGGCCATGCCCTCACGAAAATCATCGGACTGAAAAAGCGGTAGCAACTGCAGGTACACATGGTGGACATGGTCGCTGAAGTTCTCATTGGCCGACATGCGCATCATGCGTTTGGCTGCCTGCACTGCGAGCGGCGCATTGCTGGCGATCTCGCGGGCTAGCGCCCGTGTGTAACTCATGACCTGGTCGGCAGGTACCACATGCGAAACCAGTCCCATCTCAAGGCACTGGGCGGCATCGAGCGTGCGCCCCGTGAAGATCAACTCTGCAGCACGCGCCCAGCCCAGCATGCGGGGTAAAAGCCAGGTGCCGCCTGACTCGGGCACCACACCGCGGGCCGTAAAGGCGGCGGCCATTTTGGAGCCCTCGGCCATCACACGAATATCGCAGCCCAGCGCCATGTCCATGCCGTAGCCCGCACTCGATCCGTTGAGCGCACACAGCGTGGGCTTATCCATGTGATGCAGCACGGTAGGCGGCGCCTCGCGCAGATCGAGTGTCGGGCCATGCTTGCCCTCGCCAATGCCACTGCCGCCCCGCAGATCGAGGCCGGCACAGAAAAACCGCCCGGCGCCGGTCACGATCACCACCCGCACCTCGGGGTCGGCATTGGCCTGCACCAGACACTTGCTGAAGGCCGCCAGCATTGGCCGTGTGATGGTGTTCTGCCGATCAGGCCGGTTGAGCGTGATGGTGGCAATGCCGTCTTCCACCGCATAGAGCACCTGGTCGGTCTCCTGTGCAGCGGGGGTCGAGGGGCCGTTCGATACAGGGGTGTTGGCGGCTGCGTTCATGAGGTGAGATCTCCGGGTGGGCACTGCGCAGGCTGCAGGGTGCTTGCAGCCCGATGCCGGGTGTGATTCGCTCGATACGCGATCAGGCGCGATCCGATCAGGCGCGATCCATCGAGGCGCGCGATTCGGTCAACGTAAAGCCAGCGTCTTTCGGGATGCAGACATAGCGGCCGTCATCGCGCTTTTCCATCCAGGGCAGGATCGGCGTTACCGGTGTGCGCCCGATCACCTCGAAGGCCTGTGCCACGCTGCTGAACTGGGCAAGACGCACCACGTTCGAGAGCGTCGGAAAGATCACCGTGCGGCGCTTGGCCTGTGCGTCTTCAATCACTTGTTGCGGCGTGATCCAGACCGAATCTACATTTTCATGGCCGTCGTGGTCGGCGACCTGACCTGCTGGCACCCGTGCCAGATAAAAGTGGGTGTCAAAGCGCTTGGGCATGAATTCGGGCGTGATCCAGTGCGAGTAGTGCACCAGGTCATCGGTAGCGAGCGTGAGGCCGCCTTCATCGACCATGTCCCCCAGCGTGCCGCTCTTGTCATTGAGCCTGCCCCGCCAGGCATCGAGTTGAGGGCCGGGCTGCAGCGCTGCGCCGCTGGCGTCGCGTGCGAGCAGGATGCCCGACTCCTCAAAGGCCTCGCGAATCGCGCTGGCTCGCAGCATCGATTGCACATCGCTTGCGCCGTCATAGGGCGCCAGCCGCGACAGCACGCGGGCGTCGCTGTCCTGCGGATCGGTCTTGCCGCCCGGAAACACCAGCGCTCCCGAGGCAAAGTCGATCTGGTGATGCCTGACCACCATGAATACCTCCATGCCCTGAGGCCCGTCGCGCAGCAGCATGATGGTGGCAGCCGGAACCGGCTTGGCCACAGGGGTGGCGGGGGTCTGTGTCATGAAAGTCTCCGTGGGGCGAGCCCGCGCGTGTGGTTTGTCAGATGAGTCTAGCCGATCTGGTTCAGCAGTCTGCGCAGTCTTCGTCCATGTTTCACTCAGCGCAGACCACGCCCGAGCGATGCCAGCCCAGGAATTCGGCACAATGCGGGTTTGCGAGCCGATGCGGGCGGGCAGTCATGCTGCTGATGATCGAAAATAAACATCGGCATCCAGTGGGTTCCGGCAGTGTCCCGAACCTCAGCAAGATCAAGACAAAGCAAGCGATTTAGAGTCCCGTAGAGGACGGCAGATTCCATTGCAATCCAGCGAAGTTGGGGGCATTGTTGGGGGTACCAGAACATCGATACCCCCAAATGCCATTGACCGACGCCAAGCTCCGCAGCGCCAAGGCGGACGAGAAGCCCTACAAGATTTCAGACTCCGGTGGCCTCTACCTACTGGTCAAGCCGAACGGTTCGCGTCTGTGGCGCTGGAAATATCGCATTGCTGGCAAGGAGAACCACTACGCCATCGGCGAATATCCCAATGTCGGTCTGGCGGACGCGCGCACAGAGCGCGACGATGCCCGCAAGCTGGTCAAGCAGGGCATTCACCCTTCCCACAATCGGCAAACCCAACGGTTGGCGCAGGCTGCAGATGCGGCCAATACGTTCCAGGCGGTAGCCGAAGAGTGGATCGGCAAGAAAAAACCTGGCTGGTCGACGTACTACCTGCGGCAGGTCACACGGTTCATGGAATCCGACGTGTATCCGTACATCGGTGCGCTGCCAATCCGCTCGGTGACAGCGGCGCACCTGCTGGAAATCGTTCGGAGAGTGGAAGGGCGCGGCGCTGAAACAGTGGCGCTGCTTGTGCGTCAGTGGTGTTCGGCGGTTTTCCGCTACGCGGTGGCCACTCTGCGTGCGGATGGAGACCCTGCTGCTGCATTGCGTGGTGCGATTACCCGGCCGAAGGTCGAACACCGGAAACCGCTCACGCGTGCGCAAATTACGGCCTTCCTGAAGGCGCTGGACGGCTTCAGCGGCTTCCGTACGACGACCCTTGCTCTGCGGCTGGCGCTGGTGACTTTTGTGCGCACAGTCGAACTGCGTGCGGCCGAGTGGGCTGAAATCGACTTTGACCGCGCTGAATGGCGGATCCCGGCCGACCGCATGAAGATGCGCGAGCCGCATCTGGTCCCCCTCTCAACGCAAGCGCTCGCGCTGCTCCGTGAGTTGCACAAGCTCACCGGCAACCAACGGTGGCTGTTCCCCAACTACCGGCGGCCGGAAACCTGCATGACGGCCACCACGCTCAACCGCGCTCTGGAGCGCATGGGGTTCAGCGGCAAGGGAAGCATCGGCTTTTCGGCGCATGGCTTCCGGGCGACAGCGTCCACCATTCTCAACGAGGCCGGATACCGCGCTGAAGTGATCGAGCGCCAGCTTGCGCACAAGGAACGTAACGCCGTGCGCGCCAGCTACAACCAGGCCGAATACCTCGCTGAACGGTGCTCGATGATGCAGCAGTGGGCGGATTTGGTGGATGGGTTGGTAGAGCGACGAAGGCCGGCGGAGAGGAAGCGGGCGAAAAGGGCCGCGTGATGGATTTTTCGACCTACCCCTACCCGCAAGGGAACATTACGACGCACCAAGCCGTTGAGTTAATTGCTGCTGCGGTCTATCCAGGCACCAATGCAGTTGTAGCGCGCAAGCGTGTTCGAGAACGTATTCGCTATGCACGCAAACTCGGAAAAATTTCCGCGGCTCGCTCATTTCCTGCGCCGGACTTTTTCCGGTGGGCGATTGATGAAAACCAAGATTGGGCTGCACTCACCACAATAAAAGGTCTGCCGCGCTCGGCCATTCTCGTCGCAATGCCAGGCTTCCATTCGATATCAACGTTCGGCAAGGCTTATGCCGTAGTCATCCCCGCCGACCCAGCCAGGCTGAAAGAAGAATTCAGCCGCGTCGAGGTCGAGCGGCAGATGCTGACAGAAAAAGTAGCCGAACAAGAAAAGCGGATTGTCGAGCTTGAAGCCGAAGTTGCTGGCTGGCGTGAACGCGATCGCCAGTACCGGGAACAACGGAGTAAAGCTGGAAAAAATGCCTGGGGAAGTACGCGGACGCAGTCGAGGAAATGACAGAAACAATAAAGACTGTGACATTGCCTTTTCTGTTCCCATAATGACCGAACCATGCCGGTACGTTCCGGTTCTTCCCGAGGAAGACTGTCATGGTCTCAGAACTCAACCGCGCGCTTAGGGTCCTCCGGCGCAAGCAAGTCCAGGCCCGCACCGGGCTTTCCCGCTCCACCATTTACTTCCGCATTGCTGAGGGTTCGTTCCCGAAGCCGGTCAGCCTGGGTGACCGCGCCGTCGGTTGGCTGGAGTCTGAAATCGAGTCTTGGCTTTCTTCCCGCGTGGAAGCGAGCCGCAAGGTCAAGGCATAAGGAGCAGACGCCATGACCAAAGACATCGACCAGGCCACCGCCAATCTCGCCCACGACGAGATCGCCCCCCGGGCTGCGCAGGCTACGCAGGAAGCCTCAGCTGCCGTTTCGCCAGCGCCGACTTTTCAGGCCACCGCTCCTGACCCATTCGATCCCGCGCAGTTTGCTGCCAGCAGCACGGTTCTGGGTGGCGTCGGGGTCACCAAGGAAATGGTGACCTGCCCGGTGCGCAAGCCGAACAAGCAGGAGTTCGTGCGCGTGCATCCCGGTGCCGAATACCAGTTGCGGGCGCATATCCTGGAGTTGAAGGAAGAGCGCGAAACCTATCTCGTCATGCCGGCAGTGGCGGCCGCGCTACCGGGTGAAACGCGCACGGTCAATCTTCGTCTCACGGTCAGCCGGCAGGGCGCGGTGTTTCTATGGCCGGTGCCCGAACCCAGCCTCGACGGACGCGAAACGGGATGGGGCACTTCTGCCCGCGCCGCTGCGATCAGCGCTGAAACCAAGTGGGTGCGCATCGTCGCCAACATGCCGCAGGGTGCCTATGACCTGTTTGCTGCGCCGGGCGCACTCGGCACGCCGGTCTGGCCCGACAAGCCACTGCGCGACATTCTGGCGGTGGCGTTTGGCGAGAGCTTCATCATTCGCGATGCCGGGAACCCGGTGGTCAAGCGGCTGCTGGGGCTGGCATGACGCCAAATGCCTTGTCGTATGCCGCCATCTGGGCGTTGGACTTCGAGTTCATCGCCCGAGATGGCGAGCACCCAGTGGTCGTGTGCCTCGTGGCGCACGACCTCATCAGCGGCCGCTCGGTGCGCGTATGGCAGGGCGGCTTCACGGCGCCGCCGTTCTCGCTCGATGCCGATACCCTGTTCGTCGGGTATTCGGCGGCGGCCGAGTGGTCCTGTTTTATCGCCCTCGGCTGGCCCATGCCGGCGCGCTGCATCGATCTCTATGCTGAATTTACCCGTATCACCAATGGCGCCTTTGACAGCAAGATGTTCCCCAGCCTCCTAGCCGCCGCAGCACATTTCGGCATCGCCACCACCGACGCCGACCACAAGGGCGCTATGCGCGATCTGATCCTTTCTGGCGGCCCGTGGAGCGATGAGCAGCAGCGAGACATTCTTGACTACTGCGCGGCCGACGTGCGGATGACAGCCGAATTGTTCCGCGCCATGTGTCCGGCAGTGTGTCGCGACCCGGCCACCCTGGGCGGTGCACTGCTGCGCGGACGCTACACCTGCGCAGTGGCGCGCATGGAGTGGAACGGCACACCCATCGACGTAGCCACGCTCATCCGCCTGCGCAGTGGCTGGGAGGACATCAAGCTCGAACTCATTGCTGACATCGATCAGCACTATGGTGTTTTTTCGGGCACCTCGTTCGTTGCCTCTCGCTTTGCCGTTTATCTCGATGCGCATCGGATTCCCTGGCCGCGACTGCCCTCTGGAGCGCTGGTGTTGGACGACGACACCTTCCGCGAGCGCGCCAAGTCTTATCCGGTCATTGCTCCATTGCGCGAGCTGCGCCATGCCCTGGGCAAGATGCGCCTCAACAGTCTTGCAGTCGGGCGGGACGGCCGTAACCGCACTGGCCTGATGCCCTTCGGCAGCAAGACCGGCCGCAATCAGCCCAGCAATTCGCGGTTCGTCTTCGGTACTTCTCGCTGGCTGCGCAGTCTGATTCAACCCGCCCCAGGCCGGGCCCTAGCCTATGTCGATTGGTCAAGCCAGGAAATAGCCATCGCCGCTGCCCTATCCGGCGACGATGCGCTGTGGGAGGCCTACACTTCCGGCGACCCGTACATGGCTTTCGCCAAGCAGGCTGGACTCGTGCCGGAACATGCCACTAAGGCTACCCACAAGGGCGAGCGCCAGCGCGCCAAAGCCATTGTGCTCGGGGTCGGCTACGGTATGTCGGCTGAATCCATGGCGGTGCAAGCGGGCCTGCATCTCGACGAAGCGCGCGACCTGCTGCTACGGCACAAACTCACCTACCGGCAATTCTGGGCCTGGGCCACGCACAACCAGAACGCCGGACTGCTGGGGCTGGCACTGCAAACTACCTATGGCTGGACGTGGCAGGCCGGATTCGGCACCACAGTCAATCCTCGTTCGCTGCTCAATTGGCCGATGCAGGCCAACGGCGCAGAGATGATGCGACTTGCCTGCTGCGAGCTAGTCGAACAGGGCGTCATGGTCTGCTGCCCGGTACATGACGCACTTCTGGTCGAGGGCGACTCCGCCGATATCGATGACGTGATCGCGGCCACCCGCGCCGCGATGGAACGCGCCAGCGAATTGGTGCTGGGTGCCGGACGCATCGTGAAGACCGACGTGGATGTGGTGCGCCACCCGGACCGCTACGCCGACGAGGCTGGAGTGGAAATGTGGGACCGCGTCATGGCGCGCCTGAATGCCCGGGGGCTGTAATGGCAGCGCAGGGTATTCAGGAAAACCAGCACCTTGGTGGTGTCGCCCTGGCACGTAACCTGCACCGCACCGGTGCCCCCGCCCCAATCTTTGTATTGGTTATCCGTGTCTCTTGTCCCTGAGCATCTGATCGGCTCGAAGCTGGCGGCCATCGATCCTGATGCCGACTGGATGCGCCAAGCCGAAACCATACCCGCTGCACGCTTCAACCCCCGCCCCAAGAAGAATCGCTACATCCCCGCCGTCCCCTTGGAGTTCATCCAGCGGACTCTCGGCGCTGGGGATGCCCTCGCGCTGTTGCTGGTCGCGCTGGCGGAAATGCGTATGCGAGCTTCCAGTGAGATTGCTATCGGCCCAGCACTTTGGGCTGCAATCGGGAATCCCAGCAAGCGGGTGCGCGCCCGATTGTTGAGGCAGATTACCTCTCTGCCAGAAAATCTGTGCACGGTGCTCGCCCGAAAAGGGCGGCCACACCTGCTGAAAGCAGGCCCGAGTTGGCCTCGCGCCATTAAGTAGAGACTTTGCGACAGCCGGACTGGCTGACTTGGTGGGCCATAAACCCTGGTAATAATTACCCCGGAGTTTATGACGCAAACCCACGCCCACTATCGGCTCCTTTGATGATGCTGGGCGACAATGACGGAATCTCTTGAATAGCACTAGGCGACAGCGGAAACGACAAATAGGGCGATGATGAAACTCGAGCAACTCCAGCCTAATGCAGCCGTGCGCGGGATCGTCCCAGATGCACTGGTCACCGTGGTCACCGTTCAGTGGTTCGGTTCAGAAGCGCTTGAGCTGACCTACAAAACCGCCAATGGCAAGGTCGCGAACCAACTTCTATATCGCGACAGCGAACCCACTCTGGAGGTTGTGGAACAAGGGCGCCCGTGGAGTTTTGACGGCGACGGTGCGCTGTTCCGTCTAGTTTCCGAAGCCCAGCGCATTCGCCTTGCGCACCTATTTGACCCCGTACTGGCCGTGCACACCTCGGTGGTCGATCCGCTGCCGCACCAGATCACCGCTGTCTATGAAGCCATGCTGCCGCGCCAGCCACTGCGTTTTTTGCTGGCTGACGATCCTGGCGCAGGCAAAACCATCATGGCCGGCTTGCTCATCAAGGAGCTGGTGGCGCGTGGCGATCTGCAGCGTTGCTTGATCGTCTGCCCCGGCAGCTTGGCTGAGCAATGGCAGGACGAACTCTATCGGCGCTTCCATTTACCGTTCGAGATTCTCACCAACGATAAGCTCGAAGCCGCACGCACGGGCAATTGGTTCCTGGAAACCAACCTGGTCATCGCTCGTCTCGACAAGCTCTCGCGCAATGAGGATATTCAGCAAAAGCTGCAAGCGCCAGATTGCCGTTGGGACTTGGTGGTTTGCGACGAAGCGCACAAGATGTCTGCCACCGTTTTTGGCGGCGAGGCGAAATACACCAAGCGCTATCACCTGGGCCAACTGCTCTCCGGTCTCACTCGCCATTTCCTGCTGATGTCTGCGACTCCGCACAATGGCAAGGAAGCCGACTTCCAGCTTTTTATGGCCTTGCTGGATGGGGACCGCTTCGAGGGCAAATACCGCGATGGTGTGCATTCTGCCGATGTGTCGGATCTCATGCGCCGCATGGTCAAGGAAAACCTGCGCAAGTTCGACGGCACACCGCTCTTCCCCGAGCGCATCGCCTACACCCTACCTTATCGTCTCTCCCCCCAAGAAGAGGCGCTCTACAAGGCCGTCACCGAATACGTGCGCAACGAGTTCAACCGCGCCGAAGCGCTGGAAAACGACAAACGAGCCGGCACCGTGGGTTTCGCCCTAACCATTCTGCAGCGGCGTCTGGCTTCGTCGCCTGAAGCGATCTACCAGTCATTACGACGCCGCCGCGAACGGCTGGAATCCCGATTGCGCGAACTGGAACTCCTGCAACGGGCCGGGCAAGTGTCCCAGGCATTGCCGTCGCTGCCTGGGCTCACCACTGAAGATGTCGATGATCTCGAAGACGCCCCGGACAATGAAGTCGCAGCCGCCGAGGAGGAAATCCTCGATCAGGCCACCGCAGCGCGCTCCATCCCGGAGCTGCGTATCGAGATCGATTTGCTCAAAACGCTTGAAGCGCAAGCGCTCACCGTACGCCGCAGCGGTGCCGACACCAAGTGGACCGAGCTCTCCAGCCTGTTGGGCGAAATCTTCACTCCGGCGGTCTTGTCGGGATCGCCTGGCGTCGCGGAGCCAGTCGCACCCTATGGCTCGGGCCAGATCCCGCCGCCCAAGCCCTCGCCGCATCAAAAGCTCGTTATCTTCACCGAGCACCGCGACACGCTCAATTACCTGGAAGACCGCATCACCCGATTCCTTGGGCGCAAGGAAGCCGTGGTCATCATCCACGGCGGGGTCGGCCGCGAAGAGCGCCTCAAGGTGCAGGAATCGTTCAAGCACGACCCCGAAGTCAAGGTGCTGCTGGCCACCGATGCCGCCGGCGAGGGCATCAACCTCCAGCGCGCGCACCTGATGGTCAATTACGACCTGCCCTGGAACCCCAACCGGCTCGAACAGCGCTTCGGCCGCATCCACCGGATTGGCCAGACCGAAGTCTGCTACCTGTGGAACCTAGTCGCCGACGACACCCGCGAAGGCGATGTCTACCGCAAGCTTCTGGAAAAACTCGAACAGGCACGCCAGGCGCTGGGTGGGCAAGTGTTCGACGTGCTCGGCAAGTTGGCCTTCGAGACTGACGGCAAGGTCATGACCCTGCGCGACCTGCTCATCGACGCCATCCGCTACGGCGACCTGCCGGAAACCAAGGCATTTCTCACCACCGTCCTCGACACCGCGCTGGACAAGACCCAGCTGCAATCCCTGCTCGACGAACGGCAACTGGTGCATGACAGCATGGACGCCAGCCGCGTGCAGCGCATCCGCGAAGACATGGAACGCGCGGACGCCCGCCGCCTGCAACCGCACTACATCGAATCCTTTTTCCTCGAAGCCTTCAGGCAACTCGGCGGCAACGCCAAGCAGAAAGAACCCCGCCGATTCGAGGTCACCCACGTTCCCGCCCTGGTACGCAACCGCGACCGCCTCATCGGCATCGGCGAACCGGTGCTGCCGCGTTACGAGCGCGTCGCCTTCGAGAAGAACCTCGTCGCGCCACAAGGCCAGCCGTTGGCAGCCTTTGTCTGCCCCGGTCACCCGCTGCTTGATTCCGTTATCGACCTCACCCTGGAGCGTAACCGCGACCTGCTAAAACGGGGCACCGTGCTGGTCGATGAGAGGGACACGGGTACCACGCCGCGCGTGCTGTTCTACCTGGAACACGCCATTCAGGATGCCGCCACCACCAAGGATGGCAGCCGCCGCATCATCTCCAAACGCATGATGTATGTCGAAATGGACGCCGCCGGCACGACCCGTCACGTCAATTACGCGCCCTACCTCGACTTCCGTCCGTTAAGAGGAGGCGAGCCGGAGATCGACGATCTGCTTGCGCTGCCGGAATGCCAGTGGATCACCCGCGACCTGGAAAAGACCGCGCAGGGCCACGCGATTGCCAAGGTAGTTCCCGAACATCTGGCCGAGGTGAGAGGCCGCAAGCTCGAACTGATTGCCAAGACCGAAGCCGCTGTCAAGGATCGCCTCACCAAGGAAATCAACTACTGGGACCACCGCGCCGAAGAACTGAAACTTCAGGAGCAGGCCGGCAAAGCCAACGCCAAGCTCAACTCCGGCGAGGCCAGAAAGCGCGCCGATCTGTTGCATGGGCGGCTGCAAAAGCGACTCGACGATCTCAAGCTGGAAGCACAAATCTCACCCCTGCCGCCGGTAGTGCTGGGCGGCTTGCTGGTGGTGCCGGCGGGTCTCTTGCAAAAAATGCAGGGTCCTGCCGCCGCAATCACTCCGGGTGCCGTCTCGCCAGCGCCGACTTTTTCACCCGGCGACAACCAGGCCGCTGCCGCCCGCGCCCGTGCCGTGGTGATGGACATTGAGCGCAGGCTTGGGTTTGAGCCCACCGACCGCGAATTCGAGAAGCTGGGCTATGACATCGAAAGTCGGGTGCCCGGCACCGGCCGGCTGCGCTTCGTCGAGGTCAAGGGGCGTGTGTCCGGAGCACCCACCATCACGGTGACCCGCAACGAAATTCTCTACTCGCTGAACAAGCCCGACGACTTCATCCTGGCCATTGTCGAGTTCCTCGACGCGCAGAACCACAAGGTGCATTACCTGCGGCAGCCGTTTAACCGCGAGCCGGATTTTGGGGTGACCAGTGTCAACTACGATTTTGCCGAACTGCTAGCCCGCGCGGACGCGCCTCGATGAACGCCAATTTTGATCAGAAAGCGGGACCGGAAATAGAGACGCCTCCACGTGGGAGGCGTCGGGCCGGAGATTCGATCTCCGGCGGGGCTGAGTCACGAATTATCAAGAGGCATTCGGTGCTTGTCAATGGAAATGGCACGTGCAGAAAACTTTAAGAGGTGAGATTTGATCCGGGTCATCAGCTACGTTGACGGCTTCAACCTGTATTTCGGTCTGAAATCCAAAGGCTTCAAGAAATACTACTGGCTCGATCTGCCGGCTCTCGCCAACTCCTTGCTTAAACCGGGCCAGCAACTGCTGCACACCCACTACTTCACCACCCGCATACGGCCCAAAGGCAACAATCAGCCTGACGTGCAGCGGCAGACCCTCTATCTGGAAGCGTTGGCGACCCGACCGGAATTAGGCATCCACTACGGTCACTACCTCCAGAAGAGCCGGCAGTGCCGCAGTTGTGGAGCCCAGTGGGCAGACTTCGAAGAGAAGATGACGGACGTCAACATCGCCACTCAGCTTTTGTCGGACGCCTTCGACGATGCTTTCGATACCGCCGTCCTGATGTCTGCCGATAGCGACCTGACCACCCCTGTCGTTCGCCTGCGTCAGCGCTTCCCCGACAAGCGCATTGTCGTGGCCTTGCCGCCCGGCCGGCAATCGGTCGAATTGATCCGCGCCGCGCACGGCTATTTCCACATCGGCGAAGACAAGCTGCGTCATTCCCAGCTACCGCCCCAGGTTACCCGTACGGACGGCTACACCCTGCAACGCCCCGCACATTGGAAGTAATCATGACCCCCAAGAAAAAGCTCATCGAAGTCGCCCTCCCGCTCGAAGCCATCAACAAGGCGGCTGCGCGCGAGAAATCGATCCGCCACGGCCATCCATCCACGTTGCACCTGTGGTGGGCGCGGCGGCCGCTGGCGGCGGCGCGGGCGGTGATCTTTGCTCAGATGGTCGATGACCCCTCGGCGCACCCCGACCTGTTCCAGACCGAGCGCGAGCAGAAGAAAGAGCGCGGGCGGTTGTTCAAGATCATCGAAGACCTGGTGCAGTGGGAGAACACCACCAACGAGGAAGTGCTGCAAAAGGCTCGTGATGCGATCTGGGAAAGCTGGCGGCGTGCCTGTGCCGAGAATGCCGACCACCCGCGTGCCCGTGAACTCTTCAATCGCGAGGTTCTGCCCGCCTTCCACGATCCCTTTGCCGGCGGTGGCGCACTACCGCTGGAGGCGCAGCGGCTGGGGCTGGAAAGCTACGCCAGCGACCTCAACCCGGTGGCGGTGTTGATCAACAAGGCGATGATCGAGATACCGCCGCGCTTCGCCGGCAAGCCGCCGGTCAATCCCGACGTAAAGAAGAAGGCCGACCTCGCCGGCCGCGTCTGGCAGGGAGCTCAGGGCCTTGCCGAGGATGTGCGCTTCTACGGCCAGTGGATGCGCGACGAAGCGGAAAAGCGCATCGGCCACCTCTACCCCAAGGTCGAAGTCACTGCCGAGATGGTCAAGGAGCGTCCCGACCTCAAGCCCTACCTCGGGCAGCGGCTCACCGTCATCGCCTGGCTGTGGGCGCGCACCGTCAAGAGCCCTAACCCGGCATTCGCCAATGTCGATGTGCCGCTCGCCTCGACCTTCATGCTCTCCACCAAGGCGGGTAAGGAAGCCTATGTCGAGCCGGTGATCGAAGCCGGAAGCTACCGTTTCACGGTAAGGGTCGGCAAGCCGAAAGATGCGGAAGGCGCGAAGAACGGCACTAAGCTGGCGCGCGGCGCAAACTTCAAGTGCCTGATGTCGGATGCGCCGATGGCGGGCGATTACATCAAGGCCGAAGGCAGGGCTGGACGCATGGGTGCGCGGCTGATGGCAATCGTTGCCGAAGGCACTCGCGGACGGGTCTATCTCGCTCCGACGAAGGAACACGAAGCCGCCGCGCTCAATGCCCAGCCCAGCTGGAAGCCCGACACGTCACTGCCCGCGGACATGCGCTCGCACTGGACGCCGCCCTACGGACTGGCCACTTATGGCGACCTCTTCACCGATCGCCAGTTGGTTGCGCTGACGACCTTTTCCGATCTTGTCGGCGAGGCAATCGCTCGTATAAAGCGCGACGCCATCGCCGCCGGCCTGCCCGACGACGGCCAGCCCCTCGCAAAAGTCGGCGCTGGCGGAACGGCTTATGCGGAGGCGGTGGGGGTGTATTTGGGGATGTGTGTGAGTCGGCAAACCAACCGATCTGCAACTCTAAATTTCTGGGATATGAAGGGCGAAAACGTCCAACAAGTCTTTGGTCGGGGGCGTCAGGTTTTTTGTGTGCGAGGCGCTGAGAGACTTGTCCACGGCGGCGGGCGTCGCCTGCGACGAACGGCCGCCGCGGTGGGCAAGTCGGTCTGACATTGTCACGCATCCATCCTTGTAAATCTATCGCCGTAGGCGATCGCGAATTGATTCATTGCGTCTCTCCACTCCCGAACGCTTCGGCCGCCGTTGTGGCCGATGTTTCTCAGCGCCAGCCAGATGAGCTTGGTGGCCGCATCATCGCTCGGGAAGTGCCCTCGGGTCTTGATGATCTTGCGCAGCTGGCTGTGCAAACTTTCGATGGCGTTGGTCGTGTAGATGAGCTTGCGCACCGCCGGCGGGAACGCAAAGAACGGTATCACCCGATCCCAGGCGCGTCGCCAGGAGGCCACCACGGTCGGAAAGCGCTGGCCCCAAGGGCTCGCTTCAAAGTCGTCCAGCGCCTGGGCGGCAGCCTCGGCGCTGGGGGCGGTGTAGATCGGCTTGAGAGCTGCCGCGAGCAGCTTGCGATCCTTCCAGCTCGCGTAGTCCAGGCTGCTGCGGATCAAGTGCACGATGCAGGTCTGCAGCGTGGTCGACGGGAATACCGCGCCCAGCGCCTCCGCGATTCCTTTAAGCCCATCGGTGACTGCGATCAGGATGTCGCCCACGCCCCGGGTCTTGAGATCGTTGAATACCTTCAGCCAGAACTTGGCCCCCTCAGTGCTCTCGATCCACAACCCCAGCACCTCGCGATGGCCGTCGGGCAGGATCCCCAGGGCCAGGTAGATCGCTTTGTTGCGAACCACCGCATCCTCTCGGATCTTGACCCGCAGCGCATCAAAGAAGACGACCGGATACATCGGCTCCAGCGGCCGGGCCTGCCAGGCGGTGACCTCGGCCATCACCGCATCGGTCACGGAACTGATGAATTCCGGCGAGACCTCTGTTCCGTAATGCTCGGCAAGAAATCCCTGAATCTCGCGCACCGTCATCCCGCGTGCGTACATCGCGATTATCTTGTCGTCAAAGCCCGTGAAGCGGCGCTCATGCTTGGGGATCAGCAAGGGCTCGAAGCTGCCGTCCCGGTCACGCGGCACATCGACACGCACCGGTCCGTTATCGGTGAGCACCGTCTTGGCCGTGGCCCCGTTGCGATGATTGATGCCGCCCTCGGGCTTGGTTTCCCCCGACCGGTAGCCCAAGTGATGCGACAGCTCCGCACCCAGCGCCCTCTCGATCAGCGCCTTCTTGAAGGCCATCGAGATATCTTGAACCGCCTCGGCGCTCATCGGTCCAGTCACAAACTGATCAATGAGTTCTTTGGGGATCGACGGCATTCGCGCCGCCGCGGCCAAGGCCGCTTTCGTCGTCTTCCTGCTTGGCATACATGCTCCTTTCCGCCATGTTATGCCTCACACACAAAATTCCGGACACCCTCCTTTGGTCGACAGGCGTTACCTATGACGTGGGATTTTGTAGAAGGCAACCCGCTCAGCAATTCAACCGGCAACTTTGTTGGGCAAACCGATTACTTGACGAAGGTCATTGAACAAACTGTTCCGGCAAAACCGAAGGGAGTCGTTACACAGGGGGACGCGCAAAACCAAACAATATCGACTAACAAAGTTATATCCACCGATCCTCCGTACTACGACAACATTGGCTACGCGGACCTTTCAGACTACTTTTACGTCTGGTTGCGCCGCACGCTTCGCCCTGTCTTACCTGACCTGTTTGGCACGATGGCCGTGCCCAAAGCTGAGGAACTGGTCGCCACGCCCTACCGTCATGGCAGCAGGGAGAAAGCCGAAATCTTTTTCCTTGATGGCATGACGCAGGCCATGCACCGATTGGCCGAACTGGCGCACCCGGCCTACCCAGTCACCATTTACTACGCCTTCAAACAGTCCGAGAGCGATGCTGGCGAAGGTACGACCAATACTGGGTGGGACACCTTCCTCGCTGCCGTGATCGAGGCTGGCTTTGCTATTAGTGGCACCTGGCCGATGCGCACCGAATACAGCGGTAACTTGAAGAAATCAGTTAATTCTCTCGCCTCCAGTATCGTCCTCGTTTGCCGCCCGCGCCCAGCCAACGCACCGACCGCGACCCGTCGCGATTTCCATAACGCGCTGAAAATCGAACTCCCCGCCGCCTTGGCGTATTTGCAAGCCGGCAACATCGCGCCGGTTGATCTGGCGCAGGCGGCCATCGGCCCCGGCATGGCGGTCTACACGCGGTACGCCAAGGTGCTCGACGCCGAGGGCAAGTCGATCCCCGTGCGCGCCGCACTGGCGCTGATCAACCAGGTGCTTGATGAGGCGCTGGCTGAGCAGGAAGGCGACTTTGACGCCGACACGCGCTGGGCGCTTGCATGGTTCGAGCAGATGGGTTTTGCCGACGGCGACTACGGCGTTGCCGAGCAGTTATCGAAATCCAAGAACACTGCGGTAAGCGGCTTGGCTGAGGCAGGCATTCTCTTTTCCGGCAAGGGCAAGGTGCGCCTTCTCAAACCTGTTGAGCTGCCGGCTAACTGGGATCCGTTAGCCGACAATCGTCTGACGGTGTGGGAAATGGTTCATCAGCTGGTACGAGTACTCGAGGCCGGAGGCGAATCCGCTGCTGCCACGATGGTCGCCAAGCTCGGCAGCTATGCTGAAACTGCCCGGGAACTGTGCTATCGCCTCTACACGATCTGCGAGCGGAAGAAGCGCGCTAACGAGGCCATGGCCTACAACGCGCTAGTGCAAAGTTGGCCCGAGATCGTGCGGCTGGCACGCGAAAAGCCTCGTGCCGCATCACCGGGCACTGACGACCTCTTCGATCAGGAATAACCTGCCATGGCTATTACCAATCACGAGCGCGTTGGCAAGGCGCTAGACCTACTGAAAAACGGCCTGGGGCCTTTTGTCGCGCGAGAGATCAAGGCGGCAATTTCGGCTAACAGTATCTCGCTGGATAAGGTGCGCGGTTTCGCGGAAGACCCGATCCTCGGCAAGAAGCCCATCGAGGATTGGGATGCCGCTGGCTTACTCAAGCTGATGTGGGAAACCTGGAACGAAGTGTTCCGCAGGACGCTGGGGTTTTCAGAACGTAGCTTGGTATCGGAGATTCGCGACTGGCGCAATAAATGGGCGCACCAGCAGCCGTTCTCCAGCGACGATGTCTATCGGGCACTGGACTCTGTCGGCCGCTTGCTAACAGCGGTCTCCGCGCCGCAGGCCGACGAGGTAGAGAAGGTGAAGATGGAGTTGCTGCGCGTCAAGTTTGACGAGCAGGCGCGCGGCGAGAAGCGCAAGTCATCGAGCATCGCACTCGAAAGCGGCGTGACGGGCAGCCTCAAGCCCTGGCGCGAAGTGGTCATGCCGCACGACGATGTGGCAAGCGGCCGGTACCAGCAGGCCGAGTTTGCAGCCGACTTGTGGCAGGTGCACCTGGACGAAGGCACGCCGGAATATCGCGACCCTCGGGAATTCTTCCGCCGCACCTACCTGACGGGGAGCCTGAAGGAGATGCTGACCAAGGCGGTGCAACGATTGACTGCTGGCGGTGGCGACCCGGTGGTGCAGTTGCAGACCAATTTTGGCGGAGGCAAGACGCACTCGATGCTGGCGCTGTATCACCTGTTTTCGGGCATCGCGCCGACCGAACTGGCAGGTGTGGATGCCATTCTCTCAGCGGCGGGGACGGCCACCGTACCGACGGCAAGGCGCGTAGTGCTGGTGGGCAACAAGATTTCGCCGGGCAACCCTTCGGTCAAGGCCGATGGCACGGTGGTGCGTACCCTGTGGGGGGAACTGGCCTACCAGTTGGGCGGCAAGAAAGCCTTTGCCCGCGTGGCGGCGGATGATGAAAAGGCCACCAGCCCCGGTGACGTGCTACGCGAGTTATTCAACGAATACGGCCCGTGCCTGATTCTGGTAGACGAGTGGGTGGCCTATGCGCGCCAGTTGCACGACCAGAGCGACTTGCCAGCGGGCGGTTTCGAGACGCAATTCACCTTTGCTCAGGTACTCACCGAGTCGGCCAAGCTGGCGAAGAACTGCCTGCTGGTGATCAGCTTGCCGGCATCTGATACCTCGGGCTCGCCCCATACCCAATCCGATGATGTGGAGGTAGGGGGCACACGCGGACGCGAGGCCCTCGATCGTTTGCGTAATGTGGTGGGCCGGGTGGAGTCCTCCTGGCGGCCGGCGAGTGCCGAGGAAGGATTCGAGATCGTGCGCCGCCGGTTGTTCCGGCCACTGGACGACCCGGAGCAGTTCAAACAGCGCGATGTGGTGGCAAGCGCCTTTGCCGATTTTTACCGCACCAATCAGGCAGAGTTTCCTACCGATACGCGCGAACCCGAATACGAGCAGCGCATCAAGGCGGCCTACCCGATCCACCCGGAAATTTTCGACCGACTCTATACCGACTGGAGCACGCTGGTGAAATTCCAGCGCACGCGAGGTGTGCTGCGCCTTATGGCGGCGGTGATCCACAGTCTGTGGGAGAAGGGCGACCGCAATCCGCTGATCCTACCGGCTAATGTGTCCATCGACGATGCACGCGTTCAGTCGGAATTGACGCGCTATCTCTCGGACAACTGGGTGCCGGTGATCGAGAAGGATGTCGATGGGCCAAACTCGTTGCCCCAGAAGCTGGACAGTGAGTTGCCCAACCTCGGAAAGTTCTCGGCTTGTCGACGCGTGGCTCGGGCAATTTACATGGGCTCTGCGCCAACCACAGCCGCCGCGCACAAGGGCATTGAAGACCGGCGCGTCAAGCTGGGTTGTGTGATGCCAGGCGAATCGCCGGCAGTATTTGGCGACGCACTTCGGCGCATGGCCAGTGCCGCCACCTATCTCTATAACGACGGGCCGCACTACTGGTATTCGACCCAGCCAACGGTGACCAAGCTGGCCGAAGACCGTGCCGAGCAGTTCAAGCGCGACCAGGACAAGGTGGTGGCAGAACTGGAGCGTCGGCTCAAGAAAGATCTAGCCAGCACTGGCGACTTCAGCCGCATCCACTCCATGCCGGCGAACGGCGCCGATGTGCCGGACGATCTGGAAGCTCGCCTGGTGGTGCTGGGTAGCAGCCACGCCTACAGCAAGGAGGCAGGAAACGCCGCCGAGGTGGCCGCCAAGGTAATCCTGGAAACCCGTGGAAATTCGCCGCGCCTGTATCGCAATACGCTGGTGTTTCTTGCCGCCGATAAGACGCGCCTGCAGGACCTCGATGAAGCGGTGCGCAAGTATCTGGCGTGGCAGTCGATCCTCATCGACGAGGCTCACCTTGGGCTGACGACGCATCAGAAAACCCAGGTGACGCAGCAGATTACTGCGGCGGACAACACTGCGACGGCGCGCTTGCCGGAAACCTATCAGTGGCTTCTTGTGCCGGTGCAGAACAAACCGCAGGAAGCCGTGACCTGGGAGGCGTTGCGCCTTTCGGGGACAGACGCACTCGCGGCCCGAGCCAGCAAGAAGCTGCGCACCGACGAGCTTTACCTGACCAGCTTTGCCCCGACACGGCTGAAGATGGAACTCGACAAGGTTCCGCTGTGGCGCGGCGATCATGTCGCCGTCAAGCAGTTGGTCGAGGATTTTGCGCGCTACCTGTACCTACCGCGCCTGAAGGACAGCGGGGTGCTGCTGCAAGCGATCAGTGATGGGGTGAATTTGCTGACTTGGTCGCAGGACAGCTTTGGCTTTTCCGATGCTTTCGATGAAGCTGCCGGGCGCTACAAGGGATTGCGCGGCGGCACGATGGTCAATGTTGCCGACCCGCACTCCACTAGCTTGGTGGTGAAGCCGGAGGTGGCGAGTAGGCAGATGGATGCCGAGCGCAAGGAGCCCGAGCCCGGTGGTGCAGGAGCAGGCAGCGGCGCCGCGACCGACAGTGGTGCCGGCGCTGGAACCAGAGGCAGCGGCGATGGGGGGTCAGGGGGTGCCAGCGGTACGCCGCCGGTCAGCACCAAACCGAAGCGGTTCCACGGTTCAGTCAGCCTCGATGCCACCCGGGTAGGACGCGATGCCGGCAAGATCGCCGAGGAGGTAATTGCGCACCTCGTGGGCCTGATCGGGGCGAACGTAACGGTGACTCTGGAAATTGCCGCAGATGTCCCCGACGGTACGCCGGACAATGTGGTGAGGACGGTGACGGAAAACGCCCGGACGCTGAAGTTCGTGCCGGGCAGCGGGTTCGAGAAGGAGTAGAGCCAAGCAGACGCCACCCAAGGGCTCTTGAACGCGAACAATCGGCGATGACTGATTGCTGATCGCACCGCTTGGACTGTGCTTATGAATCAGGAGAGCGGAAAGATCCGGTTCCGAAAGGGCTGGCAAAAGCAGCGGATTGACCGGGCGATCTACCCCTTTTTGCATCAAAACGCTGCTTGGTTGGAGATAATTCGTACCGTCGTTTCCACGTAACTGAATGAGAACCGCCGTCACCTGAAATCGCCGAAGATCAAGTAGAGGTGAGGGTTTCCGTGGGATCAGTCGCATTAATTCCCATGTAACTTACCAAATGATTTCGGCAAAAAATCAGGGATGAATTGTGGGCGGATGGGGTAGCGGAAAATGGCAGAGCGGCAGGAGCACAACTAGCGCTTACCGGGCACTGGATGTGCGCCCCCGAGTTCGACACTTAAAATTTCAAGTCACTGATCTGACGCGAGTTTTTCCAAACTCGCTCCACTACAAGTTGGTGTAGCGGTCGCTGGAGGTGGGTTTTTTGATCCCGAGGCTGGTCAGCAGAGCGGTCTGTTCGGCATCCAGGGTCGAG
>Ga0315902_10004442_pt1 | contig 20312 bp, 12 predicted proteins | sample LakEriMetagenome_9_FD_203523 | JGI IMG/M metagenome (GOLD analysis project Ga0315902, IMG submission 203523) | Freshwater fungal communities from buoy surface, Lake Erie, Ohio, United States - Buoy 12 MA117 | ecosystem: Environmental > Aquatic > Freshwater > Lake > Lake biofilm | place: USA... | reverse complement strand
TTGGCAATTGGTGGAATTACCTGATGGATCAACCGCTGTGTAAGTCACGGTTGTATTACCTACAGGAAAAGTACTGCCCGGAACAATGGACCCAGATAATTGAACAGAACAATTATCTGAGGCAGTAGGTGGCGACCACGACACATTGGCGTTGCATGCTCCGGGAGCTGTACCTACAAGAATGTTGGACGGACAATTGGTTAATTGAGGCGCTTGGTTGTCGATCACTTGAACCGTAAAGGAACAGTTGGATGAATTACCAGAATTGTCAATAACTGTCCAGGTAACTAGTGTATTACCCAAGTTAAATGAGGCGTTGTTCAGGTTGGTCCCGCTGCCGGTTGTGGCGCCTGTTAAGTTGTATGTCACAGAGGAAACCGTGCAATTATCGGTCACGATGGCATTCCAATTGGTCCCGATTTGGGTGAAGGTACACGCTCCGGGGTTCATCGGTACGGTTCGGTTCACCAAAGCACTGCAATTTGATATTCCAGGTGAATAGATATCATCTACCTCGACGGTAAAAGTGCATGAATCTGAATTTCCTAAGCTGTCTACTGCTGTCCATACAACGGTGGTGATTCCAAGGTTGAAAACCACGTTGTTCAAGGTCGTTCCCGAGCCTGAAGTGGAACCCGACATCGTATAAGACAATTGACTTACGGTGCAATTATCATTTGCAACCGCGTTCCAGCTGTTTCCCGTTTTTGTATAACCACAACTCGTTGTAGAGGTAGTCACTTGTTGATTGGGTATGCATGTCAAAGTAGGCTTAATTGTATCAAGAATCGTTGTTACGCTAATGGTATCTGACGCCGCACAATTATGATTATCCGAAACGGTCACAATATACTGGCCATCGGTCATGTTTTGGGCAACAGCTGATGTACTGTTATATCCATTGGGCCCATTCCATTGGTATTGATAGGGCATGGTACCCCCAAGAACAGAGGCGTTCGCTTGTCCATTATTTTGTCCCAGGCATGCTACTTGTGCAGTTAAGCTGGCGGTTACGCTCAACGAATCCGGTTCATTGATATATACCTCCAATGGCCCTGCAGAACAATCATTCAAGTCCGTGACAACAAGAGCGTAAAGTCCAGCACCTAAATTCAGTAGGTCTTCTGTGTATGCGACAAAAGTTCCGGGCCCCTCCCAATTGTACTGATAGGGTGTTTTCCCGCCGGTCACACTGACGGCAATTGAACCAGTTGAATCTTGGTAACAAAGGTTGTCTGTATATGAATGTGCGAGTGTCAATGGATTGGGCTGCGTGATGCCTATGCTGGCGGATTCTGTGCAACCATTCGCATCTGTGACTTGCACGGTATAAGTGCCCGGAGTCAATTGGATTAAATCCTCATGGTTGGCGAAAGGCGTGCTACCTTTAGTCCAGGAGTAAGCATACGGGAATGTGCCTCCGGCAACCGTAAGGTCAATGCTTCCATTTTTTTCTCCGTTGCATCGAACATTGGTCGGATTTAGTCCTAATGTGAGCGCAGCTGGTTGGGTGATGCTAAAATTCTTGAAAGTCGCACATCCATTTTTGTCTTGAACGGTCACGGAATAGGATCCCGCAGGCTGATTGCTAAGGGTAAGGACATTCGTCGCTCCGGTGGACCAGTTGATAGAAAAGGGGGCTTCTCCATTCGTAATGGTGAGGCCTGCAGATCCATTGCTTTGTCCATGGCAACTAACCGGAGTCGTGTTCACACCAATAAGCAAATTGTTACAAGGTGGTTGTTGAATCATCACGCTGTCCTCAATGGAACATAAATTGGCATCGGTAATTTGCACATGATAGACGGAGCCACCGTTTGACGAAGTTAGCCCGCTGGCTGTTTGAGTGGTTTGTCCACCGGGATTCCAATTATAGGTGTATCCTGGGGTTCCTCCGCTTGGGTTGGCTGTAGCAGAACCGTCGTTTCCTCCCAAACTGCTTACATCGATATGCGTGATTGAATTGGTAATTGCAGTGGGTTGAAGAATCGTGGTTCCGGCAATATCAATGCAGCCATTTTCATCGGTTGCCATGACGGAGTAATACCCGGATAAAAGACCGGTTGCAGTTGGGCTATTTTGTGGTGGAAGGGATGTCCATTGATACGAGATGTTGCCTGTTCCTCCGCTAGTAGAGGTGAAAATAGTACCGTCGTTTCCTCCAAAACATGAAACATGAACCAGCGAATCGATGTTTACACTAAATGCCGAGCAAGGTGGAACAGGAATGACTACACTTTGAGCAACGGTACACCCATACGAATCTGTCATGATTAGTGTATCAATTCCATTGCACAAATTGATTATGCTTTGGGTTGTTTCACCGTTCGACCATTCAAAATAGAATGGAGGAGTTCCTCCGAAACCAAAGGCTGTGGCGGACCCATTGCATGTGCCATCATCGGGCAACGAGGTAATGTTCAAACCGATTGGATCGGGTTGACTTATTCCAATGTTTCCCAACGACTGGCATCCATAAGAATCCGTTATTTGCAAGTAATACGCGCCAGCTGTGGCATTAATTGATGTGCCAGTGTTTCCATTGCTCCAGGAATACGTGTAAGGTGTAACACCTCCCGAAATGTTGGATGTTATGCTGGTAGTGCCGTTGTAACAAAGAATCGGGTTAGCTGCGAGGCTGATATTTATGGAATCAGAAATGAAAATACGCACGGTGTCTTTGGAATTGGCACAACCGGGCCCTGTTCCGCTAGATGTTAAAATAAGATCGACCATTCCGGCATTGATTTCTGCAGCGGAAGGGGTATAACTGGTAGTGAGTTGGGAGGCACCGGGTTGGAATGTTCCTGTACCATTTGACCAAATGCCACTTCCCGTGGAAGAGCTACCGTTCAATAGAATGGTGGGATTTGTAGCACAAACGTATTGATCGCTTCCTGCAATTACCGTAGGAGGTGAGCCCATTACCACAGGAACTTGGGCATAAGCGGGAGCACATGTACCGCTTATCAGTCCGTCTTTTACTTGGACGGTATAGGTTCCAGCTGTATCTGCTAAGTATTGAGAAGTCATCGAAACGGTATCTCCGGTGCTGTTAAACCAGTTGAAGTTGTAAGACCCAAATCCACCTGTGGCCGTTGCTGTTAATTGAACACCGGTTCCTCCGGCGCAAAAGGCTGCAGGATTGGGGGTAATGGACGCTGTGAGTGCATTGTATACGGTGATGGTAAAGGTTCCTGTCGAGGGATAGGTTCCACAAAACGCGGCAATGGGTATACCGGTCACTTGGTAGGTGATGGTATAGGGATAGGTTGCGTTCGTTCCAGCCTGAAATACGGGGTTTGAGCAGTTCAAACAACTCAAAAAGGTATTGCAGGTTGCTAAACTGGCGCTAAGGTTTCCACTCTTTGATATGGCTTGAATGGCAATGTTATTAAGCCCATAAATAGGAAGCGGGAGAGAGCAGCCGATACGTGCAGGTTGACTGATGGGATAAATGGGTTTTGGAATTTGCTTGAAAACATATTTGATCTTGTTTGACCCCGCCTTGCTGTACACAATTTTGTGCGGGCCAGAACCCGTGATGCAAATGGGACCTCCACCGGCAATTTGTGTTCCGCATGCACCGGGATTGGATAAATCGCCACCAGAAATAATAGTGTAATTCCCAGCTCCGCCAGGGTCAGCGTAACCCTGCGCCACGAGCAATTCAAACATGGCCACATCTGGATGCAGCGTGACGTAAAAAGAGACGTATTCGTTATTTACGCCACAACATCCCGTTTTTCGGATGATCTCCGGGGTGGTGTACATCGAGTCTGGATTGCTCGATAAATCAATATTGAAGAACGGTACATCTGTATCGCACTCTGGCAGGTGTGCTTGCCCGAAGCCCAGAAATCCAGTGGTTGTCAATACGAACAAAAGAAAATACAAGTATCTGAACTGCATTCCCTTCTTAATGGGTGGTACATTTGGTTTCATGTTAAATAATTTAAAGGCATTAGCTTGCAAATTAGGCAGGTGTACAGGTGTACCCTTTTTTATTCTCCCGCTGCACAGATTCTTTCAGCTGATAAGTGAGAATTCACCATGAAAAGAAATGGATTAAAAACCGTACATTTACATATATGCACTGTCGAGTTAGACTTTCCATACCGTGGATTCCGGTTCTACATAAATTTTATGTTTTAAAAGCCTTGGTGATGTTTCTGATCATCTTTTTTAACATGTTTTCCACCTCAGCACAGAATCTACGTACGATTTCGGTTGGAATTGACGAGTACACGGTCCTTTACCGCGGGTATCCTAACCTGATTGGTACCGGAAATTATCGGCTTGTAGGCTGTCAGAATTGCAGTTATACGCAAAAAGACACTTCTGGTTTATATGAAGTTAAGCCAGGCAACGGGAAGTTTGCAGTTATCGAACTTGGTACCATGGAGGTGAAGGATGGCGATACATTGAAGAAGTCGCTGCTTTCAAGAAATTACCAAGTTCGAAGACTGCCTCAGGCTCAGCTCTACCTCAACGATAAGGCCGAAGGAAGTAAAGTAAACGAATTTGATTCTACTTTTTCGGTAAGTTATGGGCCGGGTATTCCCCTTGAGGTTGATTTCACGCTCGTCTCTTGGTTGGCCACCATCTCTGGTGATACGACGAAGTATCAAGGGAGTGGCGAAGAATTGACACCAAGCCTTTTACAGGCTTTAGCAAAGGCAAAGAAAAAGTCCTTACTCGAAGTAGAGGGGTATTACCATGGAGGAGGAGCGTATGCGATTCTAGTTCGATCAAGTTTTCAAGTGAAATAACCATGAAGAAGCTCGCGATTATTCTAATGCTATGTTGGTCCATGATTGGTTGGGGTCAATATCAGGTGCCTGTTCCAGAACAGATGAACATGCATGTGTTGTTTTTGAATTACCCTACTACTTTTCGCTTGGAAGCTGATGGTGTAAAGGAACTTTTTACTGTGAAATGCATTAAAATTCGAAAATCGGATCGATATGATACAGCCTTTAAGCCGAAAGGAAAATACCTCCAAAAGGAAATACAACTTCAAGCTGTTTCTGGATCTAACGGCAGTGTAAATCTGCAAGGAGCAGGATTTCGACTTACCTTGGATGGTGCGTATTTCAAAAGAAAAGATTACTTGAGGGTCGAATTTTGGCAAAAGGACAGTTTGTTTGGGCACCGAGATTATGAATTACGCAAACTCCCTTTGCCTATGCTGTATTGGAATGGCTTGAAGAGCGGTTTATTTCAAAAAGAGCGAGGTGCATTAGAACTGACCCTAGGGTATGGAGAAACTTCCATTTTACGTGAGATGCAGTTTTCGATTGACGAATGGGAAATCATCTCGGATGGTGCAGAATCTGGGGTGAAGGGTACAGGGAATAAATTGAGTGCGCAGGCAACTCAGTTTTTGAAGGCATTACCACCCAAAACAACGGTTTATATTCGCGGGAAATTCAGTGGAAGCGGTTTTGACCATGCTCCTTTCGAAGGCAAATACCAGCTCTGATCCGAACCAATCAGTTCCCGTCGTAGTCGTCTAAAACAGCGACGTTCACTTTTCTACCTTTTTTGTCGTAATAAGCGTTTTCCAAGTAATTGAACTCATGGTAACCTTGCTCGTTGTTAATAGGTTTCATTTTGAGGTTGACGTATTTTTCTGAAAGAATCTTTCCTTCGCTGTCTTTTGCATATAAAATGTAATACTTTCTTTTCGCACCGGTTATCTGTCCTGCAGGTATCTCTTCACCGTTTATGCCATAAAAGGTATTGGTTGCTAGATTGATCAAATGATAACCATCTTTGCATAGGATGGGTTGTCCTTGTTCGTTGAGGTAAGCTTTTGTCGTATTCGATCCAAACTCGTCAGTGGTGAATACCGCATACTCCAACAAATGAAGTTGCTCGTCAAACAATTTTTGGGTTTGGACGGCGCCATTTTGAAAGGTAAATTCTCCAACCGAATACCCGTTTCTAGTGCTTCGTTTTCCTATGCCATCGTAAAATTCCTCTTTTACCATTTGAAAATCAGTGAAATGTTGCACCGAAAAGAGCTGGTTGTCAACTGTATAATGCTCGCTTTGGATATGTTCGTTTTTTTTGTTGTAAAACTTCATCGTCAGGTGTGCACCGTTATACCCAATAGTGGGCTTGTCCTCGGTATTCCAAAAACTTTCCTGTACCAACAAACCATCGTCATTGAAAGAACTCCTAGTGATGGCGATTCCAAAATAATCGCCAAGAAGCTCATTGTTGGCATCATAGTTTGCTGTTTCGATGAGGTTACCCGCTTCATCGAATTTTTGGCGAACAATGGCAGCTTTCTTGCCAAAAGGCATTTCCGATTCGTTGAAATCTTCCGGTCGAATCAATTCATCGTTGTGGTTGTAAAAAGCCTCTTCAATAAGTCGATCAGCTGAGTCGTAAACACGCCTTTTGACTGCCACACCCTCATAGTTTTCCTCGAGTTCGTTGTTAGTGTTGTAATGGGCCTCTTCCGCTTTGTTGCCCCGGCTATCGTATTTCATTCGAGTGATAGCTATACCGTCAGAGTCTCCTTCTAATTCGCCTTTTTGATTGTAATTGAACGATTCAATCACCCTACCATAACCGTCGTATTTGTATCCCATCACGGAGCAATCTTCTTGCAATTGGCCTTCCATTTCAAAGTATCCCATGTTGTATCCACACCGTTGAACTTTTGTTTCACGGTAGTTTGCATCGTATTCGTACTTAATTTCATACGTTCCTCCCTTGAAAGGTTCGTTGTCTGTTCCTAGGTACCTTTCTTCCATAACGAAGCCATATAGATCATTTACTTGTTTGGAAATGCTCCAGGTATAACCTAAATCTGTAAGTTCGTCGGCTGTGTTATAATAGCGGCTTTCATTTTTATACCCATTTTCGTCGTACCCATAGCGTTCGGTGGCCATTCCGTCGTGCGCGTAGGCTTGACCCTGAAAGTCGAAATAACTCATTTGAATGAGTTGACCCGCTTCGTTGTAAGTGTATTTCATGACGGCATAACCGTTTTCAACAAGTTGGTTTGCCTCATTAAAATACCTAGATTCTATTTCCCTTCCTGCGGCATCGTATTGCCAAACAACCTTTGCATAACCTGATTCACCGGCAATGAGCTGATTCATTCCATCATACGTGCTGTATTCGGCAATTCTTCCCCATTTGTTGTGCGCGTACTTCATTTTATGTGTGCCTTTGATTGCTTGGTTGTTTTTATCCCAGTATGCCGTTTCAATCGTACGGCCTTTCTCGTCGTACTTATTGGTGATGATTGGGTTTTCATCAACCAGTTGACCAAAGGGGTCGTATTCCGTACTTTTAATCACCTCCTTGTTTTCATTATACTCATAGACCGTTCGAGCGGTTTGATTGAAGGAAGGATGCAATTCATTTTTATGGTTGTAAAACGCCACTTCGGTGTTGTTCCCCTCTGTATCATAGGTGTACCGTATGGCACACGGCCCTTTTTTTATTGGATTTCCTTCACTGTCGAGGCGTTTTTCCTCAATGACAAGATTTTTCTCATTATAGGCAAAGTGCACACTGGCAAAATCGTATTTCATTTTGGCTTGACGGTTCTTGTCTAAGTAGGTGGTTGAAAGAACATTTCCGCGCGCATCGTACGTGTATTGCTCAAAAGATGCCATTCCTCCAAAAGGCTCGTTATCGTTTATGAAATACCCAATTTCAATAAGTTTATCTGTCTCTGTGTAGCTGTAGCGAACAATAGGACTCTCGCTGTAATGCAAGGCTAGTTGCCCGGAGCGATTGATTTTTCGCAGTTCGATAACCCTTCCTTTCGCATCTGTTTTATAGTTCCACGAAAGGGCATGTTGATTCAAAAAGCGTTTTCCATATTGGTCATAGAATACGGCACTGGCATAATTGCCTTTTTTATCGAGCGACCAAGCCACAGCTGCAAGTTGGGGTTGTGAACTATAGAAGGTATTTATGGGGTCGTTGTAAAAATGAACGAGTTTTCCCTTTTTGTAAGTAAGTCGAACAAAGCCGTCGATGTAGGAAGTATCGGAGAGCAGTTCAATAGGTTTTTTCCCCTTGCAGGTTGTGGGATTTTGATACGTGCTTTCCAACGCTTCAAAATAGAAAACCCCTTCTTTTTGTTGGGCAAAGAATGAAGTATGACTGTTCAAACAGAAAAGGAAGGTTATTAAAAATATGCTGTTGTTTTTCATAAATTCCGATAGGGGTTAGTAATCTGAAGAATTGACTTCTATAACTTCCTTTCCGTTGGTATCGTAATACCTGTTATTTAGGTAATTAAACGAATGGTAACCATCCATCAAGGTTGGTTTCAAGTGGTGATTTAGAAAAGAGGTCTCAAGCCTATTTCCTTGCTCATCAAAGCTGATAAGCTCATAATAGGACGTCAGCATTTCGAGGATTTTTTTGGGTGGAATAAGCTTGTTTTTCTCCGTATAAAACGTATTGTCGATGACGTTGTGAAAGGCATAACCTGAAATGTTATTTTTAAGTCGGTTCTGTTCATCTACCCAACGTTGCGACTCTAAATGCCCAGCCTCGTCGTAAACATTAATACTGCAGGTGTTTAGCCTACCTTTCTCGTCGTAGACAGCAACCCTAATTTGATTGCCATTGTCAATGGAAGTTGTTTTCCATATTCTACCTGTGGAGGGAAAAAAATAGGTCTCATTGAAAGCGTCGTAACCATGATAATCGGCATGGTAGGTCTTTTGTTTTTCGGGATTGAAATGGGTTACGCTTTTTAATTCATCGTCAGAGCTAAGCGTTTTTTGAAAGATGGCATACTCCCCAAAATGACCCAATGTTAGCTGCCCAAACTTATTGAAATTCGCAATTTCAATTTGGTTTCCTTTGTTGTCATAGCGGTAGGTGTATTTGGCAATTCCATTGTAATCTTCAACGGGTTCGTTCGACGCTCCAAAATAAGACTCCTCTAGCTTGTTGCCGTCTGAATCGTAAAGATATCGTGTAATGGCGGTACCTACCTCGGGTTCAATCAATTTTCCTTCTCGGTCGTAATTAGCCACCTCAATAAGGCGATTTTGAGCATCGTATCGGTAGGTTATCATGGCTATTTCTCCTAAGGAAGGAAAAAGATTGCCATAACCATCCAAGTATGCAATCTTGGTAACCAGTCCATTTTCAGTGAAGGTTTTTTGTGTGCAGATGAGCGTGTCCTTGAATTCTCCGTAGGAAATGGGATAGGTACATTCTTCCGTACAATACCCGTTTTCATCGTATTGATAGGCTTTTCTTCCGGGAAATTCATAATTTTCAAAGGGCTCGTTGTTTTCGTTAAAGCGGCTTTCTTCTACGAGTTGGTTCTTTGTGTTGTATACCTTAGCTATTCGGGCATAGCTGTTAAATTCATTGAACACCAGTTTTCGGTTTCGATCCAGGTACTGATGTTCGGTGATATTACCGTTCGCATCGTATGTAAAAGCATTGATATCGATGCGGGTATCGTAAACGCCCTCTTCCAATAGTACTAAGTTTTCAAACCACTTATCGATTACCTGATTTTGGTCGTTGTATTTGAACTTTATGGTTCTTCCTGTTATCAGGTTTTGGGTTGAATCCACTTTCGTTTGGTAACGCATTTCTATGATCCGATTTTGATGGTCGTAAGTGTAAAGGATCTTCAAATAGTCCTGTTCTGTGATGTCATATAATTCAGAGTAATAATCCGAGGACTGATCTTTTTCTGATTCGACAAGCCTACCTTTCTCATCGTAAACATATTTTAAATCGCGAACGCCAGATCGATTGGCAATTGGTTCGAGGTAAAGATCCTTGAAATAATTATGGAGCAATTGCCCATTTTGGTCATATGTTCTGTATTCATGAGCCAAACCGTATTGTTGTAGCTCATCATCTAAATCATAGTAATGCGCTGCTGTTTTATTTCCCTCGGTGTTGTACTCAAACCGAACACAATGGTATCCATCTTCACAGCGCGTTGGATTTCCTTCTTTAGAGACAAATTTGATTGAGGCCAAAAATCCTGCCTCGTTATACGAAAAGAGCTTTATCTGCTCAGAAATACTGTTCCAATTATATGTTTCTTGGGATACGCGACCCAAGTTATCGTATTGGTATGCGTAAGCGTCAAAAAACTCCCCTAAGGTTCCTGTTTTTGTCAAAAGGTAACGGCTTTTTTTGATGAGTTGGTTCAGTGCGTTGTATTCAAAAACATGCGTAGCACTTCTCTCTTGAATGGCGCCGTATTCGTTCAAGGCAATGATTTGAATCAGGTTATTGGCATCGTCCCATTCGTATTGGTATTGGTAGCAGGATAAATCACTCACTAGTAGTCCACCTTTGTTCTGATTGATTCGTTTTATTATGCGTCCTTTTTGGTCGCAGACAAAACGGTATTGGTCAATCAATTCATATTGAACCCGGGTATTGTATCGGTTGTAAAATAGCGCACCGCTGTAATGCCCGTTGTTGTCAAAAACAAATACTGTTCTCACTGCTTTATTCATGTCGGTTTCAAATGAAAAGGGTGAACAATATACTTCCGCTATTTTTCCGGAATCATGATAGCCTATCCGTACAAAGCCATCGGTGAAAACGGTGTCTTTTCCCAATATTTCATGTTGTGGATTTAGGAGGTAGGGCATGGTCATATCTCCCGTTATGGATCGAAAGTACCGGTAAGAAACTTGAGTTGTTCCGTTCAAATAAAAACCAAAAGTGAAATAAAGAAATGGAAGAAAAAGAAGGTGTTTACACATGTAGCTTAAATTTACCGCATCAAATGTAAGAAAAACACCCTTGGCTGTACCTTAATGAGGTTTAAAATTCCCATAGATAAAGACAGGCGGTTCTTGAATGCGTTTGTATTTTTTGAGCCAACCATTCATGGCTTTGAAGGACTCTTTCCGATTACCATCGGTGAATTTATATTCCACAGAGGAGCCTCCGTCAAAGAGCACGGCTTCAACCACTCCCAGCTTGAGGGCGTATTCCACGATTTCTTTGATGGTCACGAGGCCCGTGCGGTTGGAAGCGATTACCCATAAATTCTCCTGCTCGTCTTCGCCTATGAGCGTTCGGTAGGTGGGTTTTAACGCATGAGGTTTCGAAAGCAATTCATCGTTCACTTTGCCGTCATCAATTCCCCACAAAATGCTTTGCGTAGCATACTCGGTCATTTTAGGGCATTCAAGTGCTCGGACATGCGCCTTTCCATTTCGTACAAAGAAGTAACCTCCGCCTCTCTTTCGTTTGGCGTGACGCTTTCCATCAATCACAACCAAGCCAATCGGTTCGTCAGCAAAGAAATTGCTGTTCAAATAAAAGGCGGCCTCGGCTGGTGGTACTGTTCCAACCTTAAAATCCATGGAATCTTTGGGTATTCGGTAAGTGGTGAATTGGCTATCATAGGCAATCAATGGGCTCTGTGTCCCATCGTCTTCGATTTCAGTGGGAAATTCACACCCTTTCAGGAGGAACGCCAAACCCAGTAGGAAAGCTGTTATTTTCATACGTTGATCGAAGATACCATTTCCTACTTGAAATGTCACTGCTAGATGTGAAAGCTAAAAGAGGCAACTGTTTAAAATGGCTTCTGCCAGTAATTTCCCCTGGAGTTCATACCCCGGACGAAGGAAATGGACGTAATCTTTATTCACAAGGCCATTGGCTTTCCAAGTAAGCATACTTCCTTTTCCCCCCATCGCACGTTCCATATCCCATAGGGCACAACCATGTTGTTCTGCTTGTTCTCGGAGCACCTTGTTCACGATGGCAACATGTTCATTCCAGACTGGACCACCGTCTCTAATTTTATAATTTTCGGAAGGAGTAACAAGTAGAATGGCCATGTGGGGAAGAATGCGTTCTATTTTACTCAGGGTGGAATCTACGTATTTGGAAAAATAGGCCTCGGTGAAATTTCGGTCGTACGACTCATTTGTTCCGAGTGAGATAATCAGTAAGTCGGGATTTAGCTCGGGCAACTCCTCGAAAAACAACGGATTGGACCAGTAATGATCGTAACGTGCGCTAGTTACCCCAAACGAACTGTAAATAAGTCCACGTTGATTGTTCTCAAAAAACAAGGTGTGAAGGTTCATTTTCCCACCCGAAAAATCCAGGGAGAAATCTTCTGCTGCTTGATGTCTATTGAATTCGATTTTAGAGAAGCCATCTTGGTGACTCGGTTGCATGGCTTTGCCATTGATGCGAACGACGGCTGAATCAACCGGTAAAAAGAGCTTGTACAGCACGTATCCATTGGTGTAGGGGTTGCTGATTCCGTCTTTTCGGAAATCAAGGTTAAATCCTCCATTGGAATCGTTGCTCATTGCTCCAATTCCCGGAAGACCTATGTCGAATAGCTTGGTTCTATGCACAATCCAGCTGCTTTGCCATTTTTGATTGGTGGTTGTTTGAAAGTCTCGTGGGCCATACGTTTCGGCAAGTTTATATGGAAAAACGAGTCCACGTCCCGCATTTCCAAACGATTCCTGCAAGGTCTTTCGCGCTGCTCCTGTGAGCATATCCGCTTGTAGGTGCGAGTCTCCAATGTGAAGTATGTGTACTTTTCCTTCCTCGAGTAAGTGCAAGGCGCTGAGTTTATCAACGAAGGTGAGGTATTTCTCGCTGCGGTACTCAATGTCGTTTTCGCCCAATTTCAAGGAATCCTGAGCGGTTGATAGGAAGATAAGGCAACCAACAAAGAACGAAGTAAGGATACCGCGCATGTTAAAATTGAAAGTAAATAAAAGGTTGAACCACCGATGAACGCATTTGCAACAACCATTGAATAACGCATACAAGTGCCAAAAGTTGTAAAATTAATCCAGAAGATCGGTGGGCAAGAATGCCCTTTTCTTTGATTTTGTGTGGTAAGACGGTAATGCCATAACCAATAAGCATCATCAGTGGCATGACCCAATTGGTTTGCAACACGTATAGAACAGGTTGGAATTGGAAGTTTGAAAAGATTTTGGTGTACATCACCCAAGTGATTTCCATATCGGTTGCACGAAAAGGAATCCAAAGCAATGAAACGACTGAGAATGTGAGCAGCCAGCCGCCCATTTTACCTAAAGCATTTGGTTTCTTGTTTCCTCTGTATTGCAACCAAAGTTTATGAACAATGAGTAGGAAACCATGTGCCCCTCCCCAAAAAACAAACTTCCAACTGGCACCGTGCCAAAATCCTCCGATTAGCATGGTAGTCATTAAAAACACTAGTTGAAGGTTTACACCCTTTTGGTTACCACCGAGCGGAATGTAAATGTAATCCCGCAACCAAGAGGAGAGGGAAATATGCCAACGCCTCCAGAAATCGGTAATGTTTACTGCCTTGTAGGGAGAGTCAAAATTCAAGCACAAGCGGTAACCAAGCAATAACGCTATGCCAATGGCCATGTCGGTGTAACCGCTGAAGTCACAGAAGATTTGCAAGGTATAAGCAAGGCTTGCCAGAGCGATTTCGGGTCCGGTGAATCCTGCCGGAGCTGAAAACACTCCATCCGCGTATTGTGCAACGAAATCGGCGATAATGGCTTTTTTGACGAGTCCTTTTGTGATTAGAAATAAGGCCTCGCCTGCTTGATCTTTACTAAGCTCGAATTTGTTTTTTAGCTGTGGTAAAAAATCCCTCGCCCGTACAATCGGACCCGCCACCAAGTGAGGAAAAAAGAGCATGTACATAAGGTAGTCGAAGTAGCCCGGTCGCTTGATCTTTCCTTGGTAGTGATCAACCAAGTAACTGATTGACTGAAAAGTGTAAAACGATATACCAATGGGCAAAACAAGGGCTACAAGTTCATACTGCATGCCCGTAAGAGAGGCAAAATTCTCAATGAAGAAATTTCGGTATTTGAAGTAAAGCAAGAAAGATAAGCTAAAGGAGATACTGGTGACTAGCACGGCCAGTTTCCATTTGGGATTTTCAATGCGCTCCATCCACCAGGTGAAGAGGTAATCTGCCGATATGGTGCCGAGGAGCAAAAGCAAAAAGACGCCGCTCGCTTTGTAATAAAAAAACAAACTGAAAAGGATGATGATACCTTGCCTAAGGCGCTGGTTGTGGGAAACGAATGAATAGACCAGCAGAAACAGCGCAAATACGAACAAGAAGAATCCTTGATGAAACAACAAGGGATCATCGGGAATGAATGAAAATTGTTCGGTTAGAGCTCTCCAGTTCATTTTGATTTGGGTACCGGTATGGTGATGATTTTCGGACCTTTTAGTTTTTGAAGTTCATCCACTTTTTGGGGAAGCGATAGGATGTTTTTCTGGGTCAATTCCACGGAAATTGCGTCAAACCATAATTTGGCGGCTTTACGAGAAGGGTGACGGCCATCGTTTCCACGTTCCATTTGCATGGTGTGGGATGGAAAGAAATGATCCCCAAGTTCACTCTGCATCACCTCAATGATGCCATTGTCTTTTGTCCATGCGGCAGGACCAACCCAGTACCATTTCACGTGTTCGCGCTCCAAGCCAGACACCAATGTTTGGATATAACCCCTGCGTTTTTCTAAATCTCGGGCAAAAATCTCATTCAATCCAATGGCAGCAACCACCACAGTTGGTTTGAATTTTTTAATGAAGTGGGTCATGCTGTCTGTAGTTGCCCAGTTTTTTGTGGAAGAGCCATACCAAATGACAACTGAAACAAGCTCATGGTTGTTTTTAATGCAATATTCATTCATGGGACCTTTCAGGCCTTCCAGTTGGGAGTCGCCAATCAACAATACCCGTTCTTTTTGCATCTGACCTGCGGTTGAATCGTTATAAAGTTTTGATTGTTCCAGCTGAAACGCTTCTATGGTTCCGAGGGTGTCGTTAGCATATATTGAAACAGCTTTTTTTACTTCTACCTTTCGGTTAAGAAACGAAGGCGAAAGAAACGATTGACCATCCGCTTTGTTCAATCCAAAGGGGAGGTTTTTTTCGGTAAGGTTGGCACTAAAAAAAAGAAGAAAAATCCCCAACAAGGAAGCGGCAATTAGGGTGAGACGCAACGAATGTTTCATGGACTTTTTGGTCATTGTGGCGCAAAGAAAACAATTTTGCAGGAATTACGAATGATTTCGTTATAATCCCTTCTCAACGCCAAAGGGAAATCATGAAAAATCCAGAAAAATAGAAACCTACTATAATGTAGAAACCAAGCCTGTCCACCCGGGTAGAGGCCCATCGGAGGTCCTTGTTTTCGGATTCTGCAAGGTTGAGGGAAATCACCGACAAAACCACCATTAAGAAGATACAAACAAACGTTAGCATGTGCATTTTGTCAAGCAACGTTATTTCCGAAGAAACGGGTACGATGCTATCCGTGATGTATTTATTTCCTACCGCTGTGAATAAGCCTCCCACACACAAACCGAAACGGGGATCGAGGTTGGTGGGTCGTATGAAAAACACACAACTCGAAATGACAAACGCAATCACAAGACCAATGACCAATTTGATGAACGTAAACCAGCTTTTCGTGCGTTCGATTTCTATTCGTACTCGAAATTCGGCGTAATCGCTCGTACTGTCAAGGGTAGGACTACCGAAAGTAGTAGCGTAAACACGCTTTATTCCATCTACTTTAAACGCGTTTACCTTCCATTCCTTCAGCTTGAACCCTGGATCGATTTTACTGTTCTTAATGTCCGGAACATAGCGGATTTCATCGTATTCTTGGGAACAGCCTAATTGAATGTTCAGTGTTTGCTTGTCAAAAGGGTAATTTTTTGTGTTCCAAGATTTCATCACTTCCCCCACCGCTCGAAACGTAAACCATTGCTTACCACCTTCCGTTTCAATCAATGTATTTCCTAACGTATGTTCTTTCGTATAGGGAAATTCCATGTTTTCATCCATTTTCAGTGCCGAATCTTTGTACACGCACCAACCCCAGAAGTCGGTTTTAAAGGAATTGTCGGCAATGTTAAAATCGTATAACGAATTGATGAAAACCCCCACTTTTACATAGTGAACCTGCGATTGTGCGAAAGACGTAAACCCCACAAATAGCAGTGGAATCAGGTGTTTAGAAAGGAAATGTTGGCCATATGACATGGAAGTGTGAATCATGTGTGGATTTAAGTATGTTCTTTGAATATTTGGTTTAACCAACGTAACATTAAAAACATAAGCAAAGACGCAGCACCCAACAATAATGCATTGACATAAAAGAAATTTGCCTTGTCCTCGTATCCGTCCCACAAGCTACTTAATACACCTGATAACTTATTTCCAATTGAGGTAGCCAAAAACCAGCCACCCATCATCAATGCGGTTATGCGTGGTGGACTCAGTTTGCTTACCAGCGATAAACCCATTGGACTCAAAAACAATTCACCAATGGTTATAACGGCATATGAAGATATGAACCACCACGCCGACGATTTAATCCCTCCATTGTTACTTGCATATACGGCTCCGACCATCACCAAACATGACAACGCCGAAATAAAAAGACCAATGGCAATCTTTGCTGGAGTGGACGGTTCTTTTCGTCGTCGGTTTAAAAAGGCGAAAAACGCCAGTACCAAAGGCGTAAAAGCGATCACCCAAAAGGGATTGACCGATTGAAACAGGTTGGTATTGAATGCCAGAACGTGTCCACCTTCTTTGGGAGTATCTTTTTCCGGAAGGTTTTTGAAGTAATGCGGGTAATCAACGATTTTTACCTTCTTGTCTTCCTTACCTAGTACATCGCCTTCCAGGTTAATGGGCCTGAATTGTTCGTCTACCACCACCACGGAGTCACGTGTATATTCGATTTTTTCGGCTAATTTCATTGCTGACATGGCATTGGTCAAGTAGGAGGGAACCTCCCGATCCGTGTAATTGTTCGCCCAGGTGTTCAGCGTTGAACCATTTTGTTTGAATACTGCCCAGAAGGCAATGACCACCGAAAAAATTGCTAACATCGCTGCAATGGGGCGTTTTTCTTCTTTTGGAGATTTATAGAGCAACTGGCCATAAAAGAACAGGACAGGAATGCAACCAAACAAAAACGCGTCGGTGGAACGACTTCCCACCAATGGAGAAGGCAGGAAGTAACCTATTAATCCAAAGCCAACGGCCGGCAGGAGAATAACCCCGAAAATGCGTAAGAGAGGCATGTCGCTTGGTGATGCGGGTTTAATCACATCAACGTGCTGGTAATGTCGGGTGCCTATCATAAAGATGACCATCCCAATGAACATTCCAACCCCTGCAGCAATGAACGCAGCACTCCAACCAATCATGTTATACAAGGCAGCACCAAAAAAATTGCAGACGAACGCACCAATATTAATACCCATGTAGAAAATGTTATACCCATCGTCTTTCAGGTTTTTGTATTCTTCCGAATTGTATAAGTTACCAAGTAAGGTGGATATGTTCGGTTTGAAAAATCCGTTGCCCAGAATGACAAGTATCATCGCCAGGTACAACACATTCAACTGATGGACAGCCATCAAACAATAGCCGGCGCCCATTAAAACGCCGCCAATAATAATCGATCGACGGTATCCAAGAACACGATCGGCCAAAAGTCCGCCTACGAAAGGGGTCAGAAAAACAAAGGCAATAAAAGTTCCGTACAAATCCGAGGCATCCGCTTCACTCATTCCAAAACCTCCGACGGCATCCTTAAGGTAAAGGGTGAAAATCCCAATCATTAGGTAATACCCGAAGCGTTCCCACATCTCCGAGAAAAACAGGTAGGGAAGGGCTTTAGGATGGTTTTTCATAGGTCAAGGTTAAATGGTATCAGAAACAAGTTGCTTACCTGATTCCGTTCATGAGTTTAAGAAGCCTTCCGGATAACAAGAACAAGATGATAGAAGCGCCACCAGCCATGAGCACGAAAATCATGAAGAAATCGTAAAGGTTTTTAATCTCCATTCCAACAAAAACAGGTTTTTTGGGAGATAAATTCCAAACTTCAAGTGTGTTCGAATCAGGATTCCCTTTTTTACCTGCTTCGTTTTTCAACACATAGAGTATTTTACCGTCTTCGCTCATAAACGTAGCAAAGTTGAACTTAGGTTTTGATCCCACAATTTGCTTAAGTTGAAATGCACTAAGTTCTGTCTTGCTTTTCGTAATGGAGGCTATTTCCAAAAGCGAATCGGCTTTTGCTTTCGGTTCTCTTCCAAAAAGGTTGTTCACGAAACCTTCTACAAAACCAGGTTCTTTTTCCTCTTTGAAACTATCAGACACCAAGCTAATTTTAGCCGATGCATTGGGATGGCTTTCGTTTATTTTTTTCAAAAGATCCGCATTCAGTTTTTCGGTAGGCGCCGCTCCGTTTGCATTTTGCGGTTGGAACTTAAAGCTATTCGCAGGAACCGTAGTCTCTAAATGCACCTCTTCAGGATACAGGGCGCTCAGGTCGCCAGCGAATTTATTTGCCGTGGCAGTCGATAAGAACCAAACCCCCATTAACAGCGATGCGAACCTTACCGGGGCCAATTTAACCACCATTGAAAGGCCGATGGGCGAGAGGCACAATTCTCCAAACGTATGAACGGTGTAAAGGGTCACCAACCAAAACATGCTTACTTTAACCGATGGATCCAAGTCTTTTACCCCCAATGCAATGATGAGGTAACCAACAGCCAGAAGGAACAAGCCAAGCGCTTGCTTTACTGGCGATGAGGGTTCGCGGTTTGATTTTCCAAGAAAGGTCCATAAAAAAGCAAATAACGGTGCGAAAATCACAATCGCTACCGCGTTGATGCTTTGGAAATACGAAGCAGGAACTTCCATTCCCAAAAGGCTGCGGTCTGTCTGTTCTTGTGCAAAAAACGTCAACGAGGCACCTGCTTGCTCGAAAGCAGACCAAAAGAAAATAACGAAAAATGCGATGATGAAAATAACCCAAATTTGTTGCTTTTCGGTGGATGTCAAGCTTTTGTCTGTGATAATGGATGCAGGCGCAATGATACAGGCCGTGTAAATGAATGAACCGATTAAATCGAATCCTAACAAACCCTTAAACGATACAAATAGAACGAGCGAAATGAGGGTCCAATTGAGGATTTGAGCGATGTTCATTTTCTTCTTCGGAACATCTTCCTTGACCTCCACTTTGAGTGGTACAGCACCAACGGCCTCTCCGGTGGGCGATACGATGTACTTGTTTTTAAACAATTCAAAGGAAATAATGCTGATAATCATACCAATACATGCAGCTAAGAAGCCCCATTTGAATGCAGCAGGAACAATAAGTCCTTCTTTGTCGTAGACCTCACCAAGAGTTCCACAAACAAGCGGAGCAATAAAGGCCCCAAGATTAATACCCATGTAGAAAATGGTAAAGGCAGCATCTACTCGCTTATCCCCTTCAGGATACAGCTGACCAACCATCGTCGAAATGTTGGGTTTAAAAAAACCGTTACCGAAAATCAAAAATCCAAGGCCGGCAAACATCAAGGTGGTGGCAAGTCCAACTTCTGTGTAAAAACTTCCTGCTAGAAACATGAAAAACTGCCCAATGGCCATCATTACTCCTCCCCAGAAAATGGATCTTCGGTTTCCCCAATAACGGTCTGCTACATACCCACCAATAAGAGGGGTCAAATACACCAGTCCGGTATAATTTCCATAAACGGTCGATGCAAGGGATTTATCCATAACGAGCGCATTCACCATAAACAAGGTAAAAATGGCACGCATCCCATAGTAACTGAAGCGTTCCCACATCTCTGTGAAGAATAATAGATAAAGCCCCTTAGGATGGCCTTTTTGAATCGTTTCTGACATTTTTTTTCGTTTTTACTTGTCGTGAAAATAGAAAATAAATTTTACCTGAACCAACATGTGTTTAAAACTGATGGATTTTATAAAGCTGGTTGCGTCGATGAACAGAAACTCGCTTGCCATCTGTTTCGCTCATTTTTCTACGGGTATTCACAGAAATCATTAATTTTGACTTGTGATAGGCTTGAAAACGTATTTGACATTCCTAAGTGTCACATGTTTATCAGCGATGGTTCTGACCATTACCTCCTGTTCGGAAGAACAAGAACCAAAAAAAACAAGTCCAACGGTTATTTTGGCGGATTCCTTGCTTGATAACCACACTTACGCCAATATTAGAGAGGTTCGTACCAAGCATTTGCACCTCGACCTAGATGTGAATTTCTCCAACCAAACCATCTATGGCGTTGCAAGGCATGAAGTCATTAACAACGGATTCGATACAGCTATTTTCGATATAAAAGGTTTGGTGATTCAAAAAATCACCTTGGGAAAAGGCAAAGAGCGTGAGACAAACTTCATCATTGGGCAGTGCGATAAAGATTCGTTGTTAGGACAACCTTTACTGGTGAAAATCACTTCTAAAACCA
>Ga0315902_10004439_pt1 | contig 20325 bp, 19 predicted proteins | sample LakEriMetagenome_9_FD_203523 | JGI IMG/M metagenome (GOLD analysis project Ga0315902, IMG submission 203523) | Freshwater fungal communities from buoy surface, Lake Erie, Ohio, United States - Buoy 12 MA117 | ecosystem: Environmental > Aquatic > Freshwater > Lake > Lake biofilm | place: USA... | reverse complement strand
GAAGGTTATAAAGGATATGATCAGGTATTGAATACAATTCCTCAGCTATTGAAATCAGGCCGAGATGTTAAATACATCTTATGCGGAAAAGCAGACGCAGCAGAAGAAACTCGTATTCGTAATTTGATCCAAAAATTAGAAATTGAGTCTCATGTTGTTTTAACAGGATTTATTCCTGAAAATGAATTAGTAGATCACTATCTCCTTTCAGACGTATTTGTGATGCCCAGCAAAGGAGAAGGTTTCGGAATTGTTTATCTCGAAGCGATGGCTTGTGGAAGAGAAGTGGTGGCAGGTAATAAAGACGGCAGTACGGAAGCCTTGCAATTTGGTAAACTGGGAACCCTCGTTGATCCTGATGATCAGCAAGATTTATTGAATGGGATTTCAAGCGCTTTGTCAAATCCACGTGATCCATTATTGATACAGCAGAAAATGCTCGAACATTTCTCATTCGAGGAATTTAAAAAACGAATCGCATCAGTATTATTGTCAACTAATTAATTATGAATCACTACAACGATAACAGTGATGTGTGGGATCTGGAAATAAAACCCAGAAATGCAATCTGGGATTTAAACCTGCGAGAACTCTGGCATTACAAAGATTTGATTATCCTGTTTGTTCGGAGAGATTTCATTGCTCAATACAAACAAACAGTACTAGGTCCTCTATGGCATTTGATACAGCCGGTATTGACTACCGCGATGTTTCTGTTGTTATTCACGCGCATTGCAGAAATACCTACAGATGGTATTCCGCCGGTTTTATTCTATCTCTCCGGTATCACAATCTGGAATTATTTCAGCACTTGCTTGATAAATACCTCTAATACTTTTGTCGCCAACGCCGGGATATTCGGTAAAGTGTATTTCCCCCGACTTGTGATTCCGCTTTCAGTTGTGTTATCAAACCTGATTCGTTTTGGAATACAGATGGGTTTATTTGCAGTGGTACTTCTATTTTACATCATTAAAGGTTCTGTTTTACTCACCTTTAATTGGAGTTTGTTACTGTTGCCAGTATTGGTTTTACTCATGGCAGGGATGGGACTTGGATTGGGGATCATAATTTCATCACTCACTACCAAGTATCGAGACTTTACCGTGTTGATTGGTTTTGCGGTACAGTTGATGATGTATGCAACGCCCGTTGCATATCCTTTATCATTTTTAGAAAACAAATCTTTTGCGCCTCTAATAGAATGGAATCCGTTGAGTGCAGTAGTTGAAGGATTTAGGTATTGTATTTTTCAGTCGGGAGCTTTTACGGTATCTGATCTGATTTATCCGACAGTTTTTTGCTGTATATCCATTTTAGCCGGCGCTTTGATATTCACTAAGGTTGAGCGAACTTTCATGGATACGGTGTAGCAGTATGTGTATTTGATTATGCAAAAACAATCATCTTTAAGATTTGCAATTGTAGGATGCGGAAAGATTGCACAGCGTCATGCTGAACATATCAATGTGAAAGCGGCGTTGGCGGCTGTTTGTGATTTAGATAAAGTTAAAGCTGATGCTTTAGCCAAAAAATACCAAGCCGAAGCTTACTACTCTGTAGATGATTTATTTACAAATTTGAATTTTGATGTGGCGGTTATTTGTACGCCCAACGGATTGCATGCAGAACAATCGGTTTACGCACTTCAAAAAGGCATGCATGTGATTTGTGAAAAACCAATGGCGATTAAAGCTGAAGATTGTAGAAGCATGGTAGATGCTGCTCTAAAAAGTAAGAGAGAATTATTCATCGTCAAACAGAATCGCTATAATCCGCCTGTAGTTGAGCTAAAGAAAGCGATTGATGAAGAAAGACTAGGTAGGATTTTCAGTGTGCAGTTAAATTGTTTTTGGCATCGCGATGCTGATTATTATAAGGAAGAATCCTGGCGAGGAACAAGAACGTTAGATGGCGGCGTATTATATACACAGTTCAGTCATTTTATTGATCTCATGTTGTGGCTGATGAATGATGAAGTAATAGATGTTCATTCGCTGATGAAAAATTATTTGCATCAGGGCGTTACTGAATTTGAAGACACTGGTATCGTATCATTGCAATTTTCAAATGGAGCAATCGGAAGTGTTAATTTTACTACAAATAGTTATAGGAAGAACATGGAAGGTTCAATCACTATTTTTGGAGAAAAGGGAACTGTAAAGATTGGAGGTGAATACCTGAATCAACTTGTATATCAGCAGATAGAAGATTATACGATACAAGATGATGTTACATCAATTCCACCGAATCGGTACGGCAGCTATTCCGGTTCTATGAGCAATCATGGATTGTTTTATGATAATGTGATTGATGTATTAGAGAATTACGCTCAGAAAACAACGGACATGTTTGAAGCCATGAAAACGGTTGAATTGATTGAAAAAATATATAATTCTGCTCATGTCCAATAAGCCAATCTTCATACAATCCGGCATAAAACATGTTCGCTTTGGTGAACGTGTACGTATTATTGAGCCGGTTAATTTATATGGTTGTAGTATAGATGATGATTCTTTTATAGGGCCCTTTGTTGAAATTCAGAAAAATGTTGAAATTGGAAAGCGTTGTAAGATTCAGTCGCACAGTTTTATCTGCGAATTGGTCACTATCGGAGATGATTGTTTTATTGGTCATGGTGTGATGTTCATAAATGATACCTTCAGTGAAGGAAAACCCGCAGGTGGGGATGTTTCAAAATGGAAGAAAACAAATATTGGCAATCGCGTAAGTATTGGAAGTAATGCAACAATTTTACCGGTAAACATTTGTGACGATGTGGTAATCGGAGCCGGTGCAGTGGTTACGAAAGATATTACCGAGCCGGGAGTCTATGTGGGGAATCCGGCGGGGAGGTTGATTCGTTGATTTGTTTATGTGTTTATTTGTGAAAATATATGAAATACACCTATGGATTTGAGTAGTTAACAGTTTGGCAAGACGCCAGGATATTAACACAAATGGTCTATGAATTATCAAAGAAGCTCCCGGCGCCTGAAATGTATGGGCTGAGTAGTCAAATGAAAAGGGTCGCTATTAGTGTTGTTTCAAATATTGCTGAAGGATCAGGACGCACCACTTTAAAGGATCTGGCACATTTTTATCAGATTGCGTTTTCAAGCATTATTGAATTATTAACTCAGCTGATTATATGTAATGATCTTGGATTTATTTCAGATGCTGAAACTATCCTAATAAGAAAAGAAATTGAAAAGGTATCAAATAAAATTAACGCTCTTCGCCAAAGCCGAATCAACAAATAAACGAATCAACAAATAAACATTCATTGAACACTGTCATTAAAGTCGAAAATCTCTCTAAACAATACCGGCTGGGATCAGTTAGTACCGGTACGATTTCGCATGACATCAATAGATGGTGGCACCGGATACGTGGGAAAGAAGATCCTTATTTGCAAATAGGGGAGGCCAATGACCGATCACAGAAAGGATATAGTGATTATGTATGGGCGTTGAAAGATATCAATTTTGAAGTAGAGCATGGTGAAGTACTTGGTATTATTGGACGAAATGGTGCAGGAAAGAGTACACTGCTGAAAATACTGAGCCGAACTACAGCACCTACCACAGGTTCGGTGAAAATTAAAGGTCGGGTTGCCAGCTTGTTAGAAGTTGGTACAGGTTTTCATCCTGAATTAAGCGGGAGAGAAAATATATATCTCAACGGAGCCATACTTGGTATGACCAAACGAGAGATTCAGAGAAAGTTTGACGAGATAGTTGACTTTGCCGGAGTGGAACGTTACATCGATACTCCTGTGAAACGCTACAGCAGTGGTATGTATGTTCGTTTAGCTTTTGCTGTGGCTGCTCATTTGGAGCCGGAGATTTTAATAGTGGATGAAGTGTTGGCTGTAGGTGATGCAGAGTTTCAGAAAAAGTGTTTGGGTAAGATGAAGGATGTGAGTGAAAAAGAAGGGAGGACGGTATTGTTTGTGAGTCATAACATGGCTGCGGTTCAGTCGTTGTGCGCTAAGGCACTCTACCTAAAGCATGGGCAGATTCAACAGTATGGTTCTGTTAATGATGTGATGCAGCATTATTTAAATGCTTTTTCTGTAAATCAGTTAAAGTTGACCTGGGATAGCCATCGTCATGTAAATGATTTTACTGGTAGATTAAAGATGTCCAGGGTTGAGGTCGTACCTGATTATTTGACGGAACAGGAAATAATTTATACCAATACTCCTTTCAAAATTGAATTTGAATTTATTTCAGATATTTCAGACGAATATCTGCTAATAAATTTTCAATTGAAAACGATGAACGAAGAGGTCGTTTTTCATATAGATTCAACTGAATTGATCATTTATAAGGGAAGTTATATTGCAGTTTGCAATGTGCCACCTAATTTTTTAAATGACGGGTATTACAGAGTAACAAGAATTCAGTTTATTACGCAGCACAGCCGTGTAGAACATCGTTTCGAGGAAGAGTTGTGTTTTGAAATTAAAGATTATAGAACAAAGGCATACTGGCATGGAAAGTGGCCAGGGGTAACGAGACCAATTGACATTATTACCTTTCCTGTTGTTAAAGTTAATTGAAGTTAAATAGTGAGTGACTTTAAGGTTAGTATAGTAATTCCTGTATTCAATGCGGCAGCATATGTGGAAGAAGCAGTTGAATCCGCGATTTCCCTGCCCGAAACAGGAGAAATACTTTTAATAGATGATGGTTCAACAGATAATTCTTTGGATGTATGTAAAAAGTTATCTGAAATACATAATAATGTTTTCCTCTATCAGCATCCAGGGGTTAAAAATTTAGGAGCTGCAGCAAGTCGAAATCTTGGAATTCAAAAAGCCAAGTATGACTATATATCTTTTCTTGATGCAGATGATTATTATTTGTCAAACAGATTTAGTGCTGATAAAGAAATATTTCTAACCAGACCCGAGGCAGATGGTGTGTATGGCTGCAACTTAGCCATATTTGAAGATGAGCGGGCGAGACAGAAATTTCTAAGTAGATATCCTGGTGAAAAAACAACGCTAACGGAAATGATATCTCCCGATAAATTGTTTAAAGCGCTTTTATATGGAGGGTACGGGCGATTTCATACCAGCGCAATCACCTTACATAAACGGGCTTTTGAAAAATCAGGTTTTTTTAATACCAAAATTCGATATGTAGAAGATACAGAACTATGGTTAAAATTATCTATTAAAACAAAATTATATCCGGGAAGTATTGATAATCCGGTTTCTATTAGAAGGGTGCATGATACAAACAGTATTCATCAAATACAAAAGGTAGATGAATATACTAAAATTATGTATCAGCAACTTTTTGACTGGGCTTTGAAGCAGAATTTTAGTTTCGAAATAAAGAATGATTTTTTCATTGCATTACATCGGTTTGTTTCGGGAGAAAATTCTAATCCAAGAAAATATTTTTGGTCAAATGTGAAGAGAAACCCGTTACCTTTTATTTCCTTATTTGGCATTAAAAAAATACATCAGCTATATTTTAAATAAGTATGTCCCTTCGCGAGCTGCTCAATAAGAATAAATATTTTTATTTAATACTTCTAATAATTGTAGTTATTGGAGCAGGGCTGCGTTTTATAAATATCCAATACTCATCGTTGTGGGCCGATGAATTATATAGCATGCTATCTGTTCATCCGGATAATTCGTGGTACGAAATATTATATCTTCAAAGGGCCTATCAGCCACCAGGTTATTTTATGTTATTATGGGTATGGACAAAAGTCTTTGCTTATAACGATTTTTATGCCAGATTGCTATCCGTCTTAGCAGGTATTGCAACGATTCCATTGGCGGGATATCTTGGGTACCTTTTCCGCGGGCGAAAGCTGGCTATCTTCATGGTGTTTATGGCAGCTTTCAATCCTGCCCTCATCTGGAATTCACTTGAGGCTAGGTTTTACATTTTTACTTTTCTTTTGGCAACCTTGTCACTGGTGCTATATGCTTTTAACCTGCAGCGGGGCAATCGTGGATGTTTTTTTTATCTTTTCAAATCAGGCGTTGATGCTGTGCTTATATATTTTCACCATTTTGGTATTCTTTTGTTGGCCGGTCAATTTGTTTATGATCTTATACTCTTGAAGCGTGATAGGGACAGCCGTTTGTTTGTACGCAAGTTTTTGTCATACACGCTTGCAGCTCTTTTTTACCTCCCTTGGGTTTTCTTTGGTTTGCTGGAAGGCCTTTCTGTAAAGCAGTATTGGTTAAAAGAAATTGATGTTTATGCGTATATAACATATAGCTTTGGCTATAACTTTTGGCTGAACTGCATTGCCCTGTTCCTTGCTTCTTTCTGTATATATAACCAACTAAGACAAAAGAAAAGAGAGTGGATATTATTTACAGCTGTAATAGCAATTGTTCTTCTTACTCCACTTTTATACTCTTACATACGTATGCCTCTATTGGTTGATCGATATTCAATTGTAATGGGGCCAATCCTTTATTTAATGGCCGGCTATGGGGTGATTGATATAATCAGTAGTAGTTTTTTGTACAAAAAATCACACTTGAGAAAACTTGTATTTACCGCTTTCCTGGTGATGTTTTCTGTCGGTGGCCTTTATATGTCCCTGGTAGATAAAAGTAGGTTGGTTAAACAGCCCTGGCGGGAGATGGCTGCCTGGCTGAAAAAACGGGAAGATTATCAACAAATACCTGTTTTTGCAAAAGGCAAACAATTGAAAGATAAATTTACCATTGACTATTATCTGGGGCAGTCCAAAAAAGCACAACATTTCAGTACGCTGCATATTGGAGCAGAACCTGTATTTTACCTGGTTGAAACTAGCAGTGTATGGAAGATCAATGACTCGTCTATGGCAAAAATTCATCAATTGTATAATGTGGAAACTTTTGGCTTTCAAGAAAACAGTGTTGATTTTGGAAGAGTTTACTTCTGCTCACTAAAAGCGAATTAATCATGCAGGGTATTAACCATCTTAACAAATATGCTTTTGTCATCCCAGTTTATAATGACTGGGAATCTGTTACGAAATTACTTGATAATATTATAGCTGTTATACCGGACAAAAGTGATTTAACTTTCATATTGGTAAATGATGCTTCATCTGTTCCATTTGAAACGGTGTCTTTCGCAAGGTTAGAATCTGATGTGATTTTCTTAGATCTTTCCCGTAACATGGGCCACCAACGTGCTATTGCTGTTGGATTGGCTTATGCAAATGAACATGTTCCTGCACAAGCTTATATTGTACTTGACTCTGATGGGGAAGACCGCCCAGAAGATATAGCCCTGCTGATCGAAAAAGCTGAAAACTTTGATGGAGTTGTTTTTGCCAAGCGTGCGAAAAGAAGCGAGGGCTTGGTTTTCAGACTATTTTACACTGCGTTTAAGTTTGCTTTTTTTCTCCTTACAGGAAAAAAAATCAGTTTCGGAAATTTCAGCATTTTTCAGCAGCATCAACTTTCACGCATTGTTCATATTTCTGATATCTGGAATCATTTTTCAGGGGGTATAATTCGGTCAGGTATTCCCTATGCTTCTGTTGATACAATCAGGGGTAAGCGCTATTACGGACAATCCAAAATGAATTTTGTACGCCTGATTTTACACGGTTTGAGCGCCATTTCCGTTTATGCCGATTTTATGGCAATTCGTTTAATCATTGCTTCAATTATAATAAGTGCCTTTACAGTTGCAGGAATAATTACGGCTGCATCCATACGACTCTTTACCAATTTAGCCATACCTGGCTGGGCAACTTTTACCATACTTGCGCTTGCTATCCTTTTGCTTCTTACTCTATTGACAGGTTTTCAGCTTATATTCAATGTATTAATTCTTAAAACACAGCGAACCATCATACCGGCAAAGGATTATGGTGAATATATAATTAATGTGAGAAAGTCGTCACCATGAGCAGAAAAAACAGTAAAGAGGTGCTATCTCTGTTTGAAAATGGCCACAAATTGAAGTTGTAGCATGCATCACTAATAAATAAGCTTTTTTTAAAGCAAAAGATGCCCTCGCTAAAACAGATTCAGTTTTGGGATAAGACTTTAGTACCCTTGTCAAAAATAGTTGATCGACTATTATTTTTTGGATTTGGAAAATCAGTTTTACTGATCGCAGAGAAAGTAAAAGATTAATAGAAAGCGCAATAAAATACCCTTTGGTTTCAATTATCATTCCAACATATAATCGGGCTCATTATTTAAAGGAAGCAGTTAGTTCTGTTCATCAACAATCCTATCGTCCGATTGAGTGCATCGTTGTTGATGATGGGTCAACTGATCATACAGCTGAGGTAGTTGAGGATTTAGAGAAGTTGACAAGTGATAATTTCATGATTAAGTATGTATTGCAAAACAATTCAGGTGCTCAAGTAGCGAGAAACAGGGGCACTGAATTGGCTTCTGGTGAATTTATTCAATATCTGGATTCAGATGATTTACTTTATCCGGATAAATTGTCAAACCAAGTACGTTTCTTAGAAGATCATCCTGATTGCGACGGTGTTTTTGGAGATTGGGAGAAAGGGCAACTTTCAGAAAAAGAAGTAATTAAGGGCTATCTTTCAGAAAATCCCATTGAGCAATTCCTGACAGATAGATGTATTGCTAATTTCAGCTTCCTGATGCGAACTGAACTTATAAAAAAAACAGGTCAATGGGATCCTGATATCAAGCGTAATCAGGAGATTGATTTTCATGTTCGTGCATTGCTGACGGGAGCGCGATTTTCTTATCTACCCGGAAAAACAGGATTGTGGAGAACGCATAATGAAGTAAGAATAGCTAATTCCACGAATTTGAATGATGTTGTGTTCTTTTTTCAGAAAATGGAAAACCTTTTAACAGTAAAAGAATTGTTTACAAACAATTTAAAAGAGAAAATCGCTTCCCTGTATATATGGTTGGTAGATGAAAACATAAAACAATCAAAAAGATTGCTTATTCCGGCTTTAAATGAAGCATTCAGATTAAACCCTAATATCATTCTTACTCCAAAATTCACTTTCAAATTAATTAATAAATACTTTGGATTAAGAGCTGCAATACATGTATGGTTTTTCATGAGAAAGATACTAAAATAAGCATAGGCGTTGTTTAAAAAATTAAAAGGATATTATTTGTATATACGCTTGCATACATATAAACTAGCAGAATATTTATATTGTAGTATTCAGCGAAAGAGAATTGCGAACACTGACTTTACTATCATATCAAATAATTGTTGGGGAGGGGGTGTTTACGAAGATTTAGGCCTCCCATACAAAACACCTACCGTTGGATTGTTTTTTTTTGCTCCTTGTTATTTAAAGTTTATTCAAAATATCGGTGAATACACTAAAATGAATTTAGAATTTATTGATGTTTCTAAATATGACAAGGCAAATAAATTGAAATCAGAACATAATTATCCAATAGGATTATTAGGAGTTGATATCGAAATCCATTTTTTACATTATAAAACAAAGGAAGAAGCTGTTGAAAAATGGAACAGGCGCAAACAGCGAATAAATTTTGATAATCTTTTTTTTGCTTTTTCTGATAGTGAGGGGTACGATTTAAATGAACTACGCCAATTCGATACGCTTCCTTATCCAAAAGTGTTCTTTTCATCCCATAAAATTGATGGAATTGAATCCCTGATATGGCTAAAAAAATTCAGGAAAAAGGCGCATATAGGAGATATTTATACATACCCATGGACGTATAGATGGCAATTTGATGTTGTTAAATGGTTAAACAATCAAAGTAAGACAAAAAAACTCCATTGAAACCTTTAGTTTCTATAATTATTACAGCTTACAATCAGGAAGAGTTCATATCTGAGGCGATTGAATCAGTGCTGAGTCAGTCCTATACTAACTTGGAATGTATCATCATCGATGATGGATCAATAGATAAGACGAGGTCGATTTGCGAAAAATATGTACAGCAAGATAAGCGAGTAAGATATTCCTTTCAAGATAATAGAGGCGTTAGTAGTGCACGTAACAAAGGTTTTGAATTGTCAAAAGGTACATTTATCCATTTTCTTGATGGAGATGATTTCATTTCGGAAGACAAAATAGAAAAACAGGTAGAATTTCTACAGGAGAACTCAGAATATGATATCTGTTATTCAAATTACAGTCATTTATTTCATGATAAAAATATTATTCAGCAGGCTAATCACGTCCCTGTTGCTAAGCTTCCTTTAGAAGATTTTTTATTCAGATGGGATCGTAATATTGGTACGACTATACATAGTGCATTATTTAGAAGAAATATCTGGGAAGAGAATATAATGCCATTCCCAGTGGATTATACAAGCAGATACGAAGACTGGGTATTCTGGATTATGATTGCATTGAAGTATAAAACAATTGCCCACCTGGAATTTAACGGGGCTTTTTACAGAATACACAAAAATAATCTCACCTCTGAAACGAACACAAATATTCAATATTTCTTTGATGCGATGTTTTATATACATCCCAAAATTCCCGCCACTTATCAAAAAAGATTTGTTGAAGAAAATGTAAACTATTTACTTGACAAATATGCAAAGCAAAGAATATTTATAGACGTATATCATACATGGACATGGAAACTGGCAAAGTTGTTTAGCTGGCTACTGAATCCTTTTAATTTCATACTAAAGAAAAAACATTCCTGAAATGAATATGTTGGATAAAATATATTTGAAACTAAATAATCTTCTTTTTAGGGAGGTTAGGAAAAATAGTTTACTTGTTAAAATTAATACAGCCTTTTCAAGAGGCGCTTTAACAGCACCATTGCGAAAAATTGACAATACAAATCCGCTTTCGTGGGAGTTTAGTGCCTTCAGCCAAAATGGCGAAGATGGAATTATTGATTATTTGATCTCTCAATTAAGGTCTTCTAATCGTTACTTTATTGAGATAGGAGCCAATAATTGCATTGATAATAATACCGGGTGGTTGGCTTACGGAAAAAACTTTAGCGGTATGATGATTGAGGGGGATGAATATACTTATAAAACATCACTTGATACAAAGCCATGGTATACTAATTATGTGAATCAATTTGTTACAATAGAAAACATTAAAGAACTGGATAAAATGGTCTTATACAAGGATCCGGATCTACTATCGTTAGATATTGATGGTAATGATTATTATATTATGGATGCATTATTTCAGCAAGGATTCAGGCCTAAAATTGCTGTGGTTGAATATAATTCATGTTACGGGCCTTTTATGTCGATGACAATTCAATATAAATCAGATTTTAATTGCTTTGCCGAACACCCTACTGCACTTTATTATGGCGTGTCTATTTCATTATGGAAGCAACTATTTGACAAATATGGATATAGGTTTATTTCAGTAGATAGCAATGGTGTTAATGCATTTTTTATTCATACTGATTATTTCGATAAACAGTTTATTGATAATATTCAACCCGTATTGTTTAAAGAAAATGCACATCAATTAAGGAAATTTAATCAGGGTTGGGAATACCAATTTTCTTTGATACAAGAAATGGTATTTTACAAGGAAGAAAATAGATAAGATTCACAAAATGGTGATTAAGCTGGTTTATATTTGAAAAATCTGATTTATATTATACCTTACCAACATCTTTATCCCCCTCAAAATGGTGGGATGTTAAGAAATTATTTTCTATGTCTGGAATTATCCAAATATTTTAATATTACCTTATTGTGCTTTCAGTCGTCTAATGATTTTAATGACGAAAAAGAAGGGTATGAATGGAATCATAATATTAAGATTATGACATTGGGAGGGAGTTCTCCTAAGAATAAAATAAGAAAATTATTTAGTAGTATTAAAGGAAGATGGTATCAGTGCTCAATATTTAGAGCAGCGGGTACTTATATGATAGAAGGGTACCCGAAATTAAGGTATCTACTAAAAAAGAACTTTTATGATTGCGTAGTTTTTGCACATGTCTCTTCTTTAGAATTAGCCCCCTTGGTTAGAAAAGTCTCGCCCCGCACTAAAGTGATTCTTGATGCACATAATGTAGATCATTTGTTGTTTGAACAGGAAAATGATCTTACTGTCAGTTCTAAGAAAAAAGAATATGAATTTATTAAAAAATCAGAAGAACAAATTGGGTTGTTAGCGGATGGAATCATTACCTGCAGTTTTAATGATCTTGCCATATTAAATCAACTCAACCAGTTGGCTCTAACAGGGGCTGTTGTACCTAATGGTACTGATATGAACAGAAATAGTTATCAAGCAAACAAAGACAATAGGCCACCCCATATCATTTTTTGCGGATCGCTTGATTATGAGCCAAATATTGATGGATTAAATTGGTTTGTTGCTGAAGTGTGGCCATCCATACATAAGAATATAAATAATGCTGTGCTAACTATTATAGGAAGAAATCCAAGTGCCGTATTGAGGCAGAAAATGATTTCATTGCCAGGTATTCATTTTATTGGCTCCGTAAATGATGTTCGAACTTATTATTATCAAAACACAATAGCGATCGTTCCCATTTTAAAAGGTAGTGGCACACGTTTGAAGATACTGGAGGCAATGGCGTTGGGTATTCCGGTGGTTAGTACTACAAAAGGTGCTGAAGGAATTGAAGTTGAATCTGGCAATCAAATCCTTTTGGCTGATGATCCTGAAACGATGATTAAGGCAGTGCTGGTGTTGCTATCGGACTCGACTTATTATCAGAATATACGTTTTAATGCACGACAACTGGTTGAAAAAAAATATAGTTGGTCCGGAAGTGGAATTCTGTTTAAAGACTTTATCAATCAAATATGTTCTTAATAGATGTTTATAATGAGAATCATTTTCCCTAATAAAATTTGAATTGTTTGAAAAGTCCTATTCTTTCTGTCTTGATGACATCTTATAATCGTCAGTCATTTATAGCAGAAGCAATTGAGAGTGTTCAGCAATCATCTTTTCAGGAATGGGAGTTGATTATCGTTGATGATGGCTCAATTGATGAGACAGTTAATATTGCTAAAAGGTATGCAGCTGCCGATAATCGGATTAGTGTATATATAAATGAAAAAAACTTAGGTGATTATCCGAATCGAAATCATGCAGCTTCTATTGCCAAAGGGAAATACATCATGTATGTAGACAGTGATGATCGGATTTTGAAAGATGGATTTCAACAATGTATCAACGCGATGGAAGCATTTCCCCGGGCTGGTTTTGGAATGCAATTCAATGAAGCATCGGACTCATCCGCCTTTTATTTGAATTCTGAAGATGTTTTACATGCTCACTTTTTTAAAAAACCCTGTTTGATGATTGGCCCTGGAGGGACCATCTTGCGTCGGAGTTTTTTTGAACAGATTGGAGGATACCCGGAAAAGTATGGACCCGCAAATGATATGTATTTTAATTTAAAAGCTGCATCTGTATCGGGAGTCCTCTTTCTTCCTTTTACATTTAATTTTTATCGTATCCATGACGGGCAGGAGCAGAATAATAAATATGCATATTTATCAAATAATTACAACTATTTGCGTGATGCGTTGAATGACCTGAAGCTTTCTTTAACATCCAGAGAGAAAGTATGGATCATGAATAAAAACAGAAGAAGATTTGTGATGAATCTGATTCGCTATTTATTAAAGACTGGGAATGTAACGAAAACCTTGCAGGCACGCAAAACAACGCAATTCGGAGTTTTAGATTTGTTTAAAGCCTTTTTTCATCGTTCATTATCAAGATGAATCTGGTTTCAGTTATACTCCCTGTTTATAATTCCGAAGCTTACCTCGAAAGAACCATTAACTCAGTCCTTTCGCAAACTTATTCTAAGCTTGAGTTAATAATTATTAATGACGGGTCTACTGATCAAAGTGTTGAAGTTGCTAATAAATTTGCAAGCTTTCCAAATGTTAGATTGATAACACAGATAAATGCTGGTGCTGCAATAGCAAGAAATACTGGCCTGAAATCAGCAAAAGGAAATTATATTCAGTTCATAGATGCCGGAGATGTCATCAGTAAAGATAAAATTGAAAAACAAGTAGCATCTCTTCATGGAGATTTTGATAAGCTTGCAGTTTGTAATTATAAAATATTTAAAAAAGAATCTGAATTACAAGCCAGTAACTTTCCGGATCAGTCATCTTTTATCTTCTCATCAAACAATCCACAGGAATTTCTCATTAATCTGTGGGGTGGAAACGGGGAGAGGAATTTTATTCAAACCAATTGTTGGTTAGTTCCAAAAAAATTAATTGACAAAGCAAGTGTATGGAGAGAATATCGTTGTCCGGATGATGATGGGGAGTTCTTTGCAAGAGTGATATTAGCGAGTAACGGAATTGTTTATACGCCAGGGGTATATAATTATTATCATGCACCAATTGGTGAAACGAACCAGCTTAGTAAGAGTAAAAATCATAAATATCTGATGAATACTTTGCTGACAATAGATTTAAAGTATCATTATCTGTTAAAAAAAGGGTTTCATCCTAAAATAAAGAAAGCAATATCTTCTCAGTATTTGATGTTTGCTGTAGACGTATATCCTGCTCAACCTGTCTTATCTAAAATCGCATATCGTAGATATAAGCGCTTGAATGAAAAAGCAAAAATCCCCGTTTTAGGAGGTTCGCTGGTTGAATTATGTAAATATCTGTTGGGGTGGAGGATCACAAAAAGCATTAAAGGATTACTTGGTAAGTCATAACATGAAAATGCTTTTTATCACATCAACTAATCTGGCAACAAACCCCAGACTTGTCAAAGAGATTACTTTGGCGTGCAAAATGGGGTTTAGCGGTACGGTTTTACAGTTCTGTTTCCAGAACTGGAGTGATGCGCCAACAAAAAAATTAGAATTACAATTCCCGTCTTTTAACTTTATATCAATACCTGCAACCAAAAAAAATATTTACAATTGGTTTATATCAAGCTTTTTTGAGAAACTGTTTCGTTTCTTACCGATTTCATTTCTTTCTGCAAAAAACCTTTCATATTCTGTTAGTAAACGATCCTTTCAGTTATTGCAAGCTAGGCATCAGTTATTAACTCATTACGATTGGGTAATAGCGCATAATCCAGCAGCTTTTTATCCCGCTATGTTTTTTTCTTCTCTTTTCAGAGCAAAATTTGGTATAGATGTAGAAGACTATCACCCGGGAGAAGGGAATAGTTTGGCAACGACGCAAAGGGTTCTGCAATTATTTAAAGTGGTTCTACCTCTTGCAAATTATTGTTCTTACGCATCCGATCAGATTCGAGAACAAGTACAAAGAGAAATAAAAATTTTCGATCAAAACCATTTCACAATCATAAATTCATTTTTTAGGTCTGAGTTCAAGAAAGCTGCTCGTGCGAAAGGTGATAAACTTAAGCTGGTTTGGTTTTCACAATATATTGATTACGACCGTGGGTTAGAGCCCCTTCTGCAGTATGTTTCTGAAAAACAACTACACTTTGAATTGCACCTGATAGGTAACTTAAAATATCCGTTTGGGAATGAGACATATTTGAAAGCTGATAATATTTATATACATCCTCCGATTGATCAGGATGAATTACACACATTATTGTCTGAGTATGATATTGGTTTAGCTCTTGAGCCCGGGAAGGACCTGAATAATCAATTAGCATTATCTAATAAGCTATTAGCATATATTCAAGCAGGTCTTTTGCCTCTTGTTTCATCAACACCAGGCCAAACAGATTTTTTAAATAAATACAATATTGATCATGTTTTATTTCCTTTTAGTGAAAGGGAAATAGACTTGACCATGCAAAAGTTGTATAAGGATATAAATAAAATCAGGGATGCTACTTTAAAAAGATATGAAGCGGCAAGTAGTTTTGATTTTTCCTCTATTTGTTTGCCTTTATTAAAACAATGGAATAAATCCTGATACTTTAGTTTTCGAATGGTCTACACTGCTGTAAGTTTTAGCCGCGGTATGGGATTAGGCAATCGCCTATGGCCCTGGTCTCGATGTAAATTATTTACACGTAATCATCACGCCCAAATGCTTGCCCCCTCCTGGTTTCATTTCCGTACAGCACCTTTTCGTATGGGAGGAATAGATTATGGTAAAAGTCTGCGAAAAATATTATTATATAAAAACTTTATTTCCATCAATGAGATAAAAGGATTCCGTAGGGTTCAAATAAAATTCCTGTATAATAAAATTGCTGAAAAAGAATTTAATCAAACCAAAGCCGGAAATAAACTTATTGTTTTTGAGGGTTACGGGGAATATTTTGGTGACTTAGTCGGGTATAAGGATTTTCTGTTTAATGAATTGCTAACAATTACAAATAAAAGAGATAAGCTAATTTATAAAAACTATCCGTCTTACGATCTTGCTATTAATATTCGTACAGGTAACGATTTTCCTCATAAATCACCTATAAGTTGGTATATTTCGCTTGTGCTTGAGCTTAAAAAGATTAGGCCTAAATTAGTTTGTAAAATTATTTCGGATGGGAATGAAAAAGATTTAAAACCATTAACTGAAATAGAGGGTGTTGAACTGCTTCATTCAAGATCTGCAATTTTAGATTTACTTATTTTGACGAAGGCAAGACTAATAATTGGTTCTGGCGGAAGTTCTTTTACGGCCTGGGGATCCTTTTTAAGTGGTGCGCAGACTTGGATTCAAAAAGGGAAGCCAATGTCTTACTTTAATTTATATAATCAGCCTCAGGGTCCGGTTTTATATGAACTTGATTGTTTCGATGATTATAGTGGAGTACTTCCCTTTTGAACGACATCTAGATATTTGATCCTTGAAAAAAGTTCTCATCATTAGTCCTGACTATCCTCCCTGCAATCTTGCTGGAGTACATAGGGCGCGCCTTTTTGCACAGCATTTACCGGAATTTGGATGGGAACCAATAGTACTGTGTGTGGATGAAAAGTATTATGAATTTGATCTGGATTGGAATTTATATAAGCTTTTACCTAAAAATCAAAGAATTGAAAAAGTCAAAGCTTTTCAAGTGACGAAGCCAAGATTAATCGGTGACATAGGATTGAGGTCTTATTTTTTTTTAAGAAGAAAGGCTTTGCAGTTAATAAAAAATGATAATATCGATTTTGTTTATATACCAATTCCTTCTTTTTATGTTTCATTGTTGGGTCCTTATTTGAACAGAAAGACAGGAGTTAAGTACGGTATTGATTATATAGATCCATGGGTTCATCAGTTTCCGGGTTCTGAGAAAATATTTTCTCGTCATTGGTGGAGTACCCGATTAGCAAAATGGCTTGAGCCAAAAGCTGTAGTAAAAGCATCCCTCATTACAGGAGTAGCATCCGGTTATTATCAAGGGGTGATAGATAGAAATCCCCATTTAAGTTCAAGATGTTTATTCGGTGCTATGCCTTATGGTGGAGAGAAAAATGATCAGCTTCTGTTGAGTGAATTAGGTATTGAACCTTATCTCTTCAAAAAAAACAATAAAATACAACTTGTTTATGCTGGTGCAATGTTGCCGAAAGCATATGCTCCCTTGAGGTCTATATTTCATTCATTGGCAAATAATATAGATCTATTTAAAAACGTAGAGTTTCATTTTATAGGTACAGGAAAAATACCGAATGATCCAAACAGCTATACAATCAAGCCAATTGCGGAGGAATACGGAATTTGGCAGACCAATATTTTTGAATACCCTAAGCGTATATCTTATTTAGATGTTCTGGTTCACTTGAATGCGGCAACCGCTATATTTATTCTCGGAAGTACAGAACCGCATTATACTCCATCAAAAGTATATCAGGCTGTTCTAAGCCAGAAGCCGGTTTTTGCCGTTCTTCATAAGCAAAGCACAGCTGGGTCTATTTTACAAAAGTCTAAAGCGGGACAAGTGCTTTCATTTGACGGAGAAAATGATTTAGGGTCGATCAATCAAAGATTTGCTATTTTCTTTTCCGACTTCATCAACTTTATAAATGAATTTGATCCTGCTCTTATTGATGAAACCATGTTTGAAGAATATTCTGCAAAATCCGTAACAGGGAAGTTATCAGCACTACTGAATCAGGTGACATGAAGCGACTAGCAATCATAACAACTCATCCCATTCAGTATAATGCGCCGCTATTTAAACTGCTAACTGAAAGAGGTAACATACATCTTAAAGTGTTTTATACATGGTCTCAATCAAAAGATGGTTTGTTATTTGATCCCGGATTTGGAATTAGTCGGCAATGGGATATACCACTATTAGAAGGTTACGAATATGAGTTTATAGATAATCAGTCAAAAGATCCCGGATCACATCATTTTTGGGGAATTCTGAATAAACAGTTGATTAATAAAATAAAGGATTTCAGTCCTGATGCTATCTTGGTATATGGCTGGGCATTTTATAGTCACCTAAAAACAATATTTTCTTTAGGAAAGAAGGCTAGAATTCTGTTCAGGGGTGACTCTACATTATTGGATAATGATCAGTTTTCATGGATCAAAAGAGGAATCAAAAAAATATTTTTATCAATCATTTTTTCCAGAATTGATAAAGCTTTATATGTAGGGAGTGCCAATAAAGCTTATTTTAAATACTATGGCCTTGAAGAAAGGAAACTATTATTTGCTCCGCATGCGATAGATAATGATCGGTTTTCATTTAATTCTGAATCTCATGAAAAAGCTGCCAAAGAGTGGAGAAAAAAAATGGGAATTCCTGAAGAGAATTTTGTGTTTTTGTATGCGGGAAAACTGGAATCAAAGAAAGCTCCAGATCTGTTGATAAAGGCCTTTCTTTCACTTGATGAAGAAAATATTGATCTGGTTATTTGTGGGAATGGTGAATTGGAAAATAATTTGAAGCAGTTAGCTTCAGAGCATACTAATATCCATTTTCTGCCTTTTCAGAATCAAAATCAAATGCCGGTTGTTTACCGTGTAGGCGATGTGTTTGTTCTTCCCTCTCGTGGCCCTGGTGAAACTTGGGGGTTAGCTGTTAATGAAGCCATGGCATGCGGTAGGCCAGTTATAGTAAGTAACAGATGCGGATGCTCACAAGACTTGGTTGAGCATAATGTAAACGGATATATTTTTGAATCAGATTCTTTGCTTAGTTTAACTCATTGTATGAAAAATATACTGGAGTCCGATTCGATGCTAGAAATGAGAGAAGCAAATAGCATCAAAATACAAGAGTTTTCTTATGATGCTGTATGTAACTCAATTGAGAAGACAATTTCAACCAATTGATCTATTCTAATAAATAATGAGCTCAAAAGACGGAATATATTTTTTGATTAGTCTCATTACAACAGTTTTGTTGTTCTATATCATTGATGCTTCTTTATATGAGACAGCATCGATCTTTCTATTTATATTCTTCATTTTAAAGTTTGTAGGGTCAATTGGTTTTGAATATGAGGTGAATCTGATTACTATATTATTTGGCATATTTCAACTCTTGATCATGCCGATAGTAGTATACAGACTCTATAATACAAAATCAAATGTTATAGCACTGTTCTATAATATGAGCATTACCGAGGATGTTTATTATTCCTTTATGATTCCTGCTTTGCTAATGATGATTTTAGGAATGCTGCTGCCACTTTATAGAAATAACACCAAAACAGAAGTTGTCAAGAAAGCAATGATAAACTGTCGTAAATATTTGAAAGGCAAAAGTAATATAGGGATCATCATGATGATCATCGGTTTGTCAACAGGCATCCTTGAACCGTTTATTTCTTCCGAGATAAGATATATTGCCTACTTGCTAAGTAAATTGTTATTTGTTGGAATATTTTATGTTATATTCTCAGAAATCAAGCAGAAAAAACTTTATATCATCGGAGGAGTTGCAGCTTTACTTATTCAAACCATTATCCAAGGAATGTTTGGCGAGTTAATTTATACTTCCATGCTCGCTTTCATACTCATAATTATTGGAAAACCATTCAAGTTTTATAACAAACTCATTTTGTGTTTGGCAGGTGCTTTTTTAGTTATTGTATTACAGTCTATAAAAAGAGAATACAGAGCTGCAGCGTGGCATGGCCAACAAACAGAAAACATAAGCAATTCAGAATACTTTGCCTCTTTATTATGGAAAAGGATTACAAATCCGTCGGAGATATTTGAAGAAGCTAATTTTTTCCCAATCGTCGTGCGTTTTAATCAGGGATTAATACAGTCAAAAGTGATGGATTATATCCCTAATTACAATCCTTATGCAGAGGGTACAACAATTTTCAACAGTGTAATTGCATCGTTTATTCCCCGATTCTTATGGCCTGATAAACCAATTGCAGGAGGTAAATTGAATATGGAATATTTTACCGGACTGATTATTGAAGGATATAGCATGAATGTTGGCCCGTTTGGGGAGGCTTATGGGAATTTA
>Ga0315902_10004438_pt1 | contig 20326 bp, 30 predicted proteins | sample LakEriMetagenome_9_FD_203523 | JGI IMG/M metagenome (GOLD analysis project Ga0315902, IMG submission 203523) | Freshwater fungal communities from buoy surface, Lake Erie, Ohio, United States - Buoy 12 MA117 | ecosystem: Environmental > Aquatic > Freshwater > Lake > Lake biofilm | place: USA... | reverse complement strand
TACGTCCCAACCAATATTTGCGTTTTCTACAACTAATAGAGCTTGATTATATTCAGTAGCGGCTGCTATAAGTACATTTGCGTAGTCTCTAGTTCCAATTTGCGATTTATACTCAGCGACTTGAGTCATTGTTTCTATATCTATAACGTGAAAAGCTGAGAAATCTGATGCATCTCCACGAGCAACGTCAGCAATAACTGTATAATATTTCATTGGATCAGGATATTCCCAAATCCAATAAGACTTATCTGGACCTCTTCTTTCTTGAGGTTCGCATATAAAGTTCTTCTCATACCAAGTAAGCACTTCTGGATCTATAACTGTGTTGCCTGAACTAAGAAAGTCACAATCGCATTCTTGCGCAGCATTTCTTTTTCCTAAATCTATGTCTTGCATATCTCTCCAAGATTGATCTCTCTCAGGATGAACAGTCCATGGTAGTGATATAGGTATAAAATTATTATCTCCTTTTTGAGCAGCTATATATGTTTTGTGAAACCAGTTACCAACACCATTTGGAGTAGAAAGTGCTACGCATCCTCCTCCTGTAGCAAGAGTCATTTTAGCAGCAGTATATATAGTATCTATATTATCGATAAACGCTGCCTCATCTATTACTAGAAGAGAAACTGCTTCAGAACGACCTGAGTCGCCTGCCGCTGATACTGCTTTGATTTGAGAACCGTTTGCTAAACGCAAACTAAGTCTGTTATTTTCTGTGGCTCCTGTTCCTATTTTTAACCAAACTGGTAGATTATCGTAAGCGAATCTTACTTTGGTTACCATGTTCTTTGCAGTATCTTGTTTGGTAGCGATTACAAGGATATTTTTATCCTTATTGAAAATCATCAACCACAATGAATATGCAGAAACCAGAGTAGAGATACCTAACTGCCTGGATTTATTAATAACGGAGTCAGGATATTTTTGAAATAAGCGAAGTACTTTTTCTTGGAAAGGATAGAGATCAAACAATTGTCGACCTCTTTGTGGGTGTTGGATCGTATAATACTTCTTCATGAAGTACACAGGATCTTGAGCGCATTTAATGAACTCCTCTTTTATCTTTTCTTTTATACTTATTTGCTCAGACACGAACTGCTTTTAATTTATAAATATATATTTTATTCGGTCAATGCAACTGTATATTTATTAAGTGACAAAACAAATAGAATATTTCTATTCTTATTGAATTCCTAATTGCACACGAATAAAATCTCCAGCATAACCAACCAATTCTGGAATATCCTTAACTCCTGGATGGTCGTTTACTGCTGATTGTGCTGCATCGCTTGTTAGTTCATCAAGAGATTGTCCAGCTACAGCTTGCAAAGCTAAAATTAATCCTAACATAAAATTATCTGTTAGTAATCCAAGTTTGATTTCGTTTTTCATTTTACTTTTATTTTGTTATATATAAATATGTTAGTCCGCCTATAATAGCGCTTAATGTTATTTTAGTGAATAGTAGTTTTACTTTAAGTTTTTTATTTTGCTTACGTAACTGATCTACCCATTTACCTTGCATATCGAATTTTAGTTGCTCGTTTTTGATACGATCTTCGTATATTTCACCTTTTTTTATATGTTGGGCTATAACACTATCTTTTAATGTTACTTTTTGTTCAGTTAAAGTAAGTTGTTCTTTAGTTAATTCAAGTATTGCTTTAGTGCTATCACATCCTACTAATTCTTTAGCTATTTTTTTAGCAACTGAGTATGGTAAGTGAATTGTATCTTCTGTATAGTAAGTGACATTACCTAAACTATCATATGTAGGTACATGTTGTCCTTTAGATGAAAGTGATAATATTATTAATAGTATAGTTAGTATTTGTTTCATTTTTTTTATTATTAATTATTGAAAGCAGAATAATATATAGTCTTACCTTGTACTTCTATACTTTCTATATCATCATAATCAATTGCATCTTTACTAAACGATAATATTATACCTCTAAAAGGAGGATCAAATACATCATCTACCGCGGTACCCTTAGTATAGTCCCCATTAGGTAAAAATTTATCTAGATGTAAATCAGGTCTATTTATTTTACGTTCTACTTCAGCTTGATTTTGATTTAAAAAATTAGCTAATTCTTCTCCAGTATCATTCTTATCTTCATTTAAAGAAGAAGACTCTAACGCGTCTATAACTGTTTGAAAATCTTCTTTTTTCCACTCTGGGTAGTATTCTGATTTTATATCAGCTGATTTTCCTTGCGCCATCGAGTAAAAATCATTTTTAGCTAGTTTTTCCCAAGTAAATTTATCTTTTTTATATTGTTTTATTGTATTTACAATTTCTTGAGGATTAGCACCTGGTCCTTCTTTATATTCATAAGAATATCCTGAAGAATCATCATCATAGTTTTCTTTAATGATTCCCGCTAATTTCTGCATTCTTTTAATTTCGTTAAGATGTTGTTTCATTAGTAGTTGTATCTTTTTTTAAAAAATGAATCTAATTCAGTAAGAGTATAATTATTAACTTGCTGACTTATTTCATGATAATATTCTTTAATAATTGTTGTTTTTTCTTTTATATTATCAATTTTATCATCAACTTGTTTAACTTCAGTTTCATAAACATGAATAGTACTATCAATTTGTTTTTGATGTTCTATTAATTGTTTATTAAGATTAGTTAATGAGTCGATTGTTGCTTTAATATCAGCGGGAATTTGTGGTTTACGTGTTGCAAGTAATATAACTCCGTATAGTAAAACAAATCCTAATACTATATATAGCACTGTTTTATAATTAATCTTCTGTATCGGTATCTGTGGGATTTTCAACTGCTTTGATTTTATCTTTTAGTTGTTTTATTTTATTTGGAATGTCTCCTATCGCTTTTTTATAATCAGAAATGCTGCCTTTGACTTTTCTGCCTTGCGGCGTATCTTCAGTGTATTTAAAAATTATGTCTTTTGCCTTTGCTTGTAATTGCGCCAATTCTTTTTTATTCTTATCTAAATCCTTCATGTCCTTATCAGTAGATTTCATATCTTCTTCTGTAGGCTCTTCAGTATCTTTGTCTTCAAACATTCTTATTTTTCCTGTTAAGGTAAGATTGTTTTCTATTAGATATTTTTGTAAGTCGAATGACATATTATATGTGTTGAATTTTTGAAATTTCTATAGTGCCTTGTGTTGTTCCATTATTTCTGGCATTCAATGTTATTTTAATATTATCATCTTTCTTCTTGGACGCTAATATCTCTATGACCAATCCCCCAAAAGTAGATGTGTCTGTTATTTTTATAGGTTGTATTTTGTCTTCAACATATAAGGAAAGAGCACTACCAGCTTCGAAAGTTTCTATTTTTCCAGATTCTCCTGTACTTGATGCTATAACTTTATAGAACGTAGGAGAAACATCTCCGAGAGACATTGCAAAAGCGGCTAATGCCAGTAAAGCATCATCTATAGATTGTACGCCTTCATCGTTTGTTATTTGAGTAAAAAAGAAATTTAATGATTTCAATGCAGCATACTTTCCTCTAAGTTGTTCTACTTTTATATTTTTTACATCTGTTTCAGGTATATCGTATTTTATATTTTTGTTGCTTTTTACGTACGATAATATAGACTTTCTTAACCTTTCTATACCCTCTCTGTATTTCTTTTCGTTATAATTTTGTTCGTCTGATGTTAAGTTATACTCTGTTTTCGCTTTTTTAAACTTATCAAAATATGCTTTCGCTTTTCCTCCTTGGGCTTTTTCAAATTTTAATGACACCGCAACCAATGGAGCATTTACTGATCCCCATTTTGAAACGAATGCATTATTTAATATGCCGGCTGTTTGAGAAGAATCTTCAGATTTGGCTTTTTGTAAAATACTTTGAGCTTTCTTTTCATTAATGACTACGTAAACATCGCCAGGGCACCACTTATCTGCGGGCATGCCTAATTTTTCATGCGCAACAGATCTAATCTCATCAAATATTCCAGTTCTTGTTAAATTAAAAGTGGAATATTTACTTTTTATAGTTGTTGCTTGAGATAATGGTTGATTTAAATTACTTATTGCTTCTGGCGTATTTTTTATACTCGTCAAAAATGAATCTAATTCAGATTTTGTACTATCACTTATTCCTGAGGATTTAGCCAATACTTTTTTTAACGTGGTTACAATACTATCAAAATTTGTTTTTGTTACAGGCTTTGATATTTTAGAGTAGAAAAATAATATTACCAATCCTTCTTTTACGTTAGTTGAAGTGGCTGTTTCTGATGATCCTTTAAATAATAGATTTACGTCTCCAGATTTGGTTGACAATTTTACGTTTCCTATAGAAGAAAGACCTCTAGATATGCTAGCGTTAATACCTTTAGTGGATATTAATTGCTTCATTGCGTCTAATCTAGCTTTCTTATCTCTAGTATTTACACCGCTAAAATACACTTTATATGTGTTTTTACCAGTTTTTTCTATCTTTTGTATTCCTAAAGATGATATATTTTTATTTTTTTTTAAAATATTAGATATATCGTCTTCTATTGATTCTGATAATAGCTTACGTAAAATCAATGATTCTTCTAATGTGCCGCCTTCTTCTCCTGTTTCTTCTCCTCCTTCTGCTGGTGGAGTTTCTACTGGTGTTTCTTCTGTTCCTGATTCTGTCCCTTGTTCAGCGCTTTCAGGACCTTTTACTTTTAGAGGACTTCCCCATCTAAGCAATCTAGATATTGCCAACATCGCTCTTTGTTTCTCTCCTGTATTTAATAAGAAATAGTTTTTACCAGAGACTGTAGCTTGATATGCTTCTCCCATAAAGGTCATAAAGAAATATTGACCGTTGTGAAGAACTATTTTAAATTGACTGGGTTTATATGCTAATATATAAATTCCCGTTAAGAGTTCTTCAAAATTCTCAGACATCAACTCAGCCATTATCTCTTTTAGAGTATCGTACTTATTCAAGATAAAATTCATAGGATCGTCTTCGAAAGTCTTTGGAGATTTTTCCATTCTTTTAGAATCTTCTTCCTCTTGAAGTAATAATTTTTTTAGTATGTCTAGATTTTGCATATTATAGTTCATGGTATCCCACGTTTGCTTGACTAATATAGTTTTGAGCTTTCGATATGTGATCTTGGATCCAACCCGGTAAATTAATTTCTTCTTGACCTATTTTATCCATCAATTGAGATGCGTTACTTATGATGTCTTTTAAAAGATTTTGAGCCATTCCAACTTCATGATCATGAGATTCTTCTTCATGTTCGTATCCTCCATCATAAGAAGTCATTTGATTTTGATTTACGGAATCACATTCCATACAAGATCCTTCGTAAACCATTCCTCCGCACTCTTGACAAGAATCTGGATATTGTTGAGGTCTGCCCACTGAATATTTTTTCATTCCTATAGAATATTCGTCTTGAGGAGCAGTTTCGTCTAGATTTTTTTCTATTTTTTGACCTACTTTCTTTTCCCAAGAAGATATTTTTTTATCTTTGTCTCTATCTGCGAGTTCTGGTTTTTTTAATCCAGACTTTTCGTAAGATACTTCGTTTAATAGATTTTTTAATTTTATCATTTTTTGGCTTTTTTCTTTTTGCTTTTTTTCGCTTTTTGCCATAACTTTTTGTCTACTTTTCTTGATCCTCCTTGACCTGTTACGAATGAATTGACTCTTCCCATTGCCCATTGATGTTGACCAACACCTGGTCTGTGTCCGCCTTTCCATGCGCTTAAGCCCTTTTCATACACCTGCTTAAGTATAGTTTTCGATATTTTTGTAGCTTTTGCTTTATTAGATAAAGCTTTTTCTACGTTATCGTCATATTCTAAAAGAAGTTTAAGTAGGCTTATCATTTGCTTTTACCAAATCTTTTTTCGTATGCAGTAGTTGCTGCAGACTTTTTTGTTTTGTATTTTTTTGTTTTTTCTTTATCTGAGTAATCAGCGTCCCATTTATTGTAAGCTGAGGGATCATCTGATTTCAATTTTTTTACTCTGTCTATTTCTTTTTTCATCGCCGCTTTATCTTTTGTTAAATACGCGGCTTTAACTTTTACGCCAGACTTTGTTCTTTCTGCTTCTAATAATAGAGCTATTAATTTTATCATAGTTTTTTATTTTAAAAACTCTGGATATTTATCCATTATTCTTGACTCCATTGATTTTCTAGCTGCTTTTAAAGCTTTTAAACTCTGCTCTATAACAGGATCTTTTATATGTTCGTCTGCTTCTGCTTGTTGAATATTTTTTATAACCTCGTCTAATTTTTTAAATATTATATTAAAATCGGGCTTATAAGATACGTCCCAAGAAATTTTACCTGTTTCAGGATCAACTCCTGTTTGAACTGTGGTTGCAGCGGTATAATCTCCTATTTCTAATAATTGTTTTAAGCTATGCATAATATTATTGTATTTACCATTTTCTACAAGACCAATAATTTGCTTTCCAACGAGGTCCAGGATTTTTATCGCATCCGTGTCTAGCTCTATAACTTTTACGTCTTTTTGGATTATTCTTTTTTATCCTAACCCCTTTTTGACCAAAATTAACTTTAATTACATTGCCTTTGTCATTCTTAACGTATACTTTAAATTTCTTTACGTCTCCTGCCATTGGTTTTCCTAAAGGTACGTCTCTGCCTTTGTATTCTGCCTCTTCTAATTTATTAGCGTGTTCTAAGATATACTCTTTCAAACACATTGGGCAAAATTCGCCTTCGTTTAATTCATGCTTATGCATATATTAATGCAAAAATTTAAGTTTATACTTAGTTGATTCTATCAAAGCAACTACATTATCTATCTCATTTTGTATATAACTGTCTTGCGGCAAAGATTGTCTAGTGCTTTCAACGTATTTACAAAGAGCTTCGAAATAAGTTATCACTTGATCGTCTTCTTTAAATGTTGTTGGACTTGTATATCCTCTCATAATACCGTATCGTCCTTGAAAGCTTTCTGCTAGACCATCAACAAAATCTATGATCCCATCGTAATACTCGTTGAGAGCTTTATGCGCTGCGAAAGAATTTGTTTGTAAATGAAAAATATGAGCTTGCGTGCGACTAGCGAATAGCGTAGATATAAATTTTACGTATTGTTCCATTTTTATGTATTATTGTTTATTGTAAGTATTAATCATTTTGGTTAAATGATTCATTTTGGTTTTAAGTAACTGAAAATCTATACTAGATCCTGCATATTGATTATTTTTTCCTAAATAAAAATCTAAATCGTCTTTTAGTTCTTCCATAGCTCTTAATACCCAAGGATGAACATTAGAAGTATTTCCTATTTCTTTAATAGATTTTTGCATTTTTATGCTCTCTTTTAATTTCTTAAAAAAGTTTTCATCTAATTTTTCTTCTGCAGGTTTTTTGGACTTCTCGATCTTTTCTAATTTAGTCATAAGATCGTCTATTTTATTAGCCAATACAGCAATTTCTTGACGATGTTTACTTGCATTTTTAGGATCTTCTTTTGCCATGTCCATGTGCTCTTTTCTTTTCTTTTCTAGAGCATCTATAGCTGATTTAACTTTTTTTGTAGTAGTCTCTTTCTTCTCTTCCAAAGCAGCTTGACCTTCCAAATAAGTTTCGTACAATTCAGTAGCTATTTTTTGAGCAGTAGGTTCGTCAGCAAAAACAGCATGCACTTGATCTGGAACTATAGAATGACCTGCTCCTATTCCCATAAGTGGATCTATAGGTTTTACGAGGCTAGTTAATTCGCAGCCAACATATGGTTTTTGAACCACATATAATTGAGCGATAGCTCCATCGATTGGTTCAATAATCTCAGGATTCATTTCGTCTGTTTCTTTTATCATTTTTTTTGTGTTATATTTTTTGGATTCTGCGTGAATTTGAACAGCCGCAATGTATGATTTTAAATTGCCTTTAGTACAGCCTACCTTTTCTCCACGAGAACCATCTTCTTTTTTCTTATATATACACTTATTTTTGTAGTCAATAGAATATGGCATGCTTTTGCTTTTTAATAAATATTTTAAATATCGATCTTTTTAAGTTTTTCTATATTTGATTTTATTTCTTCGTACATTTTAGTCTTGTCCACCTTTCCCCAGCTCTCCACGTCTCCTGCTTCTGTAACAAACGAATCGTTTTCTTTCAACCAAGCTTCTAAACCCATTTCAAATTCTTCTAAAGAAGCATTTTTATTTTGGTTTAAAATATTTTTTTCATATTCCGAGTATTTTCCTTCTATTTTTAACTTGGTTTCCATTTCCGTTACGCAATTTAAACACATTCCGTGAATAGAATACATTTTTTTATTAACATCGTGCGCTTTGAATGGAGTTTTACAATTTGGACAAGTCAATGGTAGAACTACTAGCTTTTTTAGATTATCTAATTTAGTGATAGTTTGTTTTATTCCATTTTTTATTGTCCATCTCTTACCGCTTTCTTCCCATACATCGCCTTCTTGATAGTCTTGTTTGTGTTTTTCCCAACCAGTTTGTACTTGTGTCCTATCACCTGCTTTTCCGGTAATGATATTTCTCATTCTCTGTACTGTGCTTTGAGAGAATTCTTTTTTCAGTGTTGATTGATTCATAATCGAAACTTTTTTAATATGTTTATAGTTTGTTCAGCGCTTCTGTGAGTGATTCCTATGCCACCCAGCTCTTTCCATGGTGCTAGGTTTTTGTAGTAATCGTCTATGAGTATAGATCTCTTTATTTCAGTTTCTGGCAGTCCCTGGATAGCTTCTTCTTTGTGACCGGTTTGTTTATATATTATTTCGCTAGGCGATGGTCTTAAATTATTAGCAATCCATATATCTTTTCCTTGTTTAGCGTATTTAAAAGTACTTGGACTAGACAATATTATAGGTTGATATTTAGATATGTATGACCATAATTCAAGCGCTCCAGGAAATAGAGGCATTTTAGCCCAAAAATCCAGTCCCACATCGTCAACGGCTTTTTTCATTATTGTTGGACCTTTTGCGTTTGAAAATTCTCTAGCGCTCATTCCGTAATAGTGATCAAATTGTACTTCAAAATCAGTTAAAACTCCGTCCATATCGCAATATATAGTGAATCTTGACTTTATTATGGACTCAGCCATAAATTTCAATTTTGATTCGTATATTAATTCGTTCATTTTTCCGTAGTTTCTCATTAAAATGCCTGATATTGAGTTTGCTTGGTTCTCAATTTCTGATCCTGTGTCTCCAGATCTTGAATCTAACATTCCCAATTCGTTCTGTCTGTGATGAACTAGTTCATGAGAAAGTGTTCTTAGTATATCGGCTAAATTTCTATTTCCAATATAGACTTCTAGAGATTTTTGATTGTTTGCGTATTGTCCAAAGCTGTGGATTGATGTAGCCCACTCTCTTTCTTCAGTGAAATTTATTTCTGGTAAGTCTTCTATTTCTAAATTAGTCTGACAATACTCAATGAAATCGTTTATTATACCTAATCTTTGTTGAGAATCCATTTATTTTTCTAGAATTTTTGTTAGCAATCCAAAAACTTCTTTTGCTTTTCCTTTATTATATGCGCTTGTTGGTACAAATTTTGCAAACTCATCAAAATTTCCGTCTTTTACCGCGTTTCTCATTTGAGTTGCTGATATTCTACCAAATTGGTCGGGAACAACTTCTTTTTTAATATTAGGAAATTGCTCTTGCAATTTATCAAAATATCCTAGATTGTCTGCTTCCTCTTTTGCTGATGCAACATATATACTTTTTAATTCAGGATTTTGTGCTGCAAATCTAAATATATCTTTTATTGGTGTGCCTTCTGTAGAAATTTTTACTTCTATATTATTATTTGGTTCAGCAGCTAAGTAATCTTGCCATATTGTAAGACTATCATTAGCTGTTATTCCAAATTTTGTTACATTGCTTATGACAACGTATACTTTATTTATATAGGGTCTTTGAGTTAGGTACTTAGCGGCTTCAAAATGACCTTTATGAGGTGGTTTAAATTTACCAGGAAAAAAACAAGGTCCTGTCTTATCATCCACCTCTTTAAGAATCTCTTTGATTATTTCTACGCCTATTTGACTATAATCACGCATTTGCCAATCTATTTATCTTTATTTTAATTTCAGAAGGATCATCGAAATCAAGATCTTTTATCTTTTGCATTTGAGATAATATTTGATTATTTAGATCTTTAATGTTTTTATTCATTTTAGCTCTTTCCTCTGGAGATTTTTCTTTTCCTTTTACTTGAAATGGATCGAAAAATTGTTTTTTCATTTCAGGATTAGATGGATCAAAATCTGGAAATATTTCTTCACCCGGTTTATACGCTTTATACAACATAAAGTTGTCTCCAAATTCTTTTTTATATACATCAATATTAGAAAACATAGATGACCAACTTCTCAGTATTATTGAAGGCATAAGAGTTCTTCCTCCTTCATCGCCCCTTTTAATGTTTCTATAAAGCGATATATCTGGTGGAACAAATATCAAAACCATGGCTGTTCTATATCCCAAATCTTCTAATTCTTTTTTCTTTTTTATAATTTCTCTAGATGAACCTCCAGTTCCGTCAATTATTATATGAGACATGTCTGCTTTTGACTTCTCGTATTTAAACCTATGAGTTTTTTGAGCTTGAGACATCGCTGTGCCTGCTGCAGATAGATCTTCTGGTCCTTTAAATTTTCTAAAATCTAATGGAAGATTAGCTTTTTGTAATAAAGGTTCGTATTCATCATCTATATTTAAAATGGTAAAATCTGCAATAGAATCCAAAAATTCCCTTCTAAATGTAGATTTACCCGCTCCAGCAGAACCTGCTAAAAATATGGCTATGGGATTGCCGATAGCTTCTAAAAGTAGACTACTTAACCTTATCATGCTTATAAATATTTAAACCTAGAGCTTTATAGAGTTTGGTAGAGTTAACATCTCTATTTCTTGTTCCGGGTGCATCATTTTATATGTTTCGTACGTATGTAGGAACATTTGAAAGTAATCATCTATGCTTTTATCTCCCTCTTTTAATTCCCAACCAGCTCCTTGTATTCTTTTGCCAGTTTTATCAGCTCCTTTTTTTGGAGATTTTAACCACAATATACCAACATTATCTATATTTTGTAAATATCTTTCTTCGTAAGCTTTTACATACGCAGACATTTGTAAAAAGTGACTAGTGTGAATAGCTGTTGAGGTTTTTATATCTATAATCCATTTTTTTCCATTTAACTCTAGCAAAAGATCTAATGTTCCAGAATATTTATGTGTGTCTGAAAACATAAACTCTTCAGAAAGCAAAAGAGTTGGTTTGTACGTACTCCAAAAATCGTAGAAACTTAAAATCATTCTCCAAACATGAGTGTTATAGTTTACATGGCCGTCGGCCTCTATCCATCTAAGTTCTTTTCCTCTTAAAATATCTTCTACTGCATTATGAACTTGAGTGCCTTCATCTCCTGCACGTCTCATTATAAAATCAGCATTGTGACCAGAATCTTTTAACCATGTTTCGAAAAATGCTCCTTTGGGAAAATAACCTAATATAGTTGTCACTGAAGGATAAAATATGCCTGGCGATCTTTGGTAGTATCTGGCATCGGGAAGTGTGATTTGTCTTAGATCGGGGTCTGTTTCGACCATCATTTTTAAGCGCTTGTCTTTAAAGACGTTACTTGATTTGTTTATCATGCTAGTTGCATTTTTTTAATTAATAAATCTGTGAATGTGAGCTGCTTTGCTCTATGTAAAAGTTTAGTGATTGTTTCAAATCCCATGTCTGCAGGATCTTTTCCTTCTAATTCTATTAGATAAACCTCTTTGCCCATATTAATTAGACTCTCTGCGTAAGTCATAGACTCTTTAAGAGCGTCGTTGTCCAATGCTATATATACAGTTTTTACATCAGATTCTACTAATTTCATCATTAGCGCTTTTGGAATAGTTTTACCAAATAAAGGAATTGCATTTCTTTTAATTGCAATAGCATCGAAAGATCCTTCGCATAGAATTACGGGTATTTTCCAATTTATAAGGTATTCAAAGCCTATAATTTCTGTTTTGGAGCAGCTTGGAGCATCATATTTTAAGAATGGTTCTTTTTCAAATGATCTAGCAATAAAATAATTAAGCTGTCCATTTTTATCGTATGAAGGCACAATGATGCGATTTCTAAATCTTCCAGAGGAGCAGTATCCCATATTGTATTTCTTTATATCTTCTGTAGTTATTCCTCTTTGTTTTAAATAAACCATTGCGTGTCTGTATTCTATATTGATACCTTTAGGAATATTACTTAGTGGTACAAATTCTTCTGGTAATGTTACTTTAGTAGGATTATAGTTCTCAAGAGACGTTCTATCTCCTTTAAAATACTGTTTCATTTCTAGTATTTTATCAGCCGAGACTTCTAGTTTTTTAAATAACGTTACTGGAGTTTTACCCTTTGTCGCTGGATGGCATGTCCAACAGTTATATTGTCCAGTTGATATGTTTACAACGAGTTTAGGCTTCTTATGTTTGCATATAGGACAATGGAATATGTGATCCATTTTATTTTTGTCGGGTTTTGCTTTACCTAGAACAGATTCCAATAAGCCAAGTACGTATTTACTATTATCCATAATACTAATATACTGTTTTTATCTCGAAATAAAAAACTTTTTTTTCTATGTACTTTAAAAATTATTTTTTTTTATAGAAATATTGTTGTATATTTATGTAAATTGCGAAACTTTATGCTCTATACCGTAGCTTGGTGTGATTCCATGAGCGAGTCGTAGAATAAAGAAGCATTTCGCTACTCGGCGCTAAGATCAAGGTAACAATGCGTCAGGTATAAAAATATAGTTTTTAATAAAAAGCCGATGAATTTCGACATGATATTAAATCGACGGGGGTAAAATTTCCGCAGGGCATTGGAAAATAAGTTAAAAACAAAAAACAAGATCATCATCACTAGAAAATTGGGCCAAATACCCTGTAATCATATTTATGCTTATGCAGCAACAACTAACAGAAGAACAACTAGATGCAATATACAAATATCTAGCTATTTCTTACGATGGAATGACAGACGAAGAGCAAAAAATGTGGACTCTTCTATTAGCTATTTATGATCCCGAATTTGATGATGATCAATTAGATAACGAAACTACTTAATTTTTTATGACGAATAAAATAACGATATATACACTTCAAGGATGCTCTGTTTGTGATAGGTTAAAAAACGAATTGAATCATTCTTTTATAAAGTATAAAGAGGTATCATACGCAACTGATCAATTAGCATGCGAAAAATTAGAAAACGCGACAAAATCTAATATCTATCCAATGTGTATTATTGAATCTTTTCCAAATAGAAAAATATTAATTTGTTTTGCTAAAGAATCTAATCAATTGAATCAAATTAAAAATTTAAATAGCACAACTATATTAACGTATGTACACTCGATAGATAATATGTTAACTATCATTAAAAATGCGTAAATTAAAATAAAAAGAGTTATGAAATTCAAATTAACAGCTGAACAAATGCTTGAAAACGTTAATAAATTCTATGAGTATATTGACAAGTACATTACTGGATCTAGGAAAGATCAACTTATAAACTTCTATAAATCAATAGAGCAGACATTAGTGGATTCTCCAGCATCAACAAAAGATGCTCATCATAATTGTTTCCCAGGAGGTTACTTAGATCACGTATTAAGAGTTACAGAATTAGCATTAGTAATCGATAGAGTGTGGGATAAATTCAATCAAAAGAAAAATTACACTCTTGAAGAGTTAGTATTCTCGTGTTTGAATCACGATCTTGGAAAATTAGGCACAAATGATCAACCTTTCTATGTTCCTAATGATTCAGAATGGCATATTAAAAACCAAGGAGCTCATTACAAGTACAATAGCAATATGACTCATATGAGAATAGCTGATAGAAGTCTATACTACCTCCAACAAGCTAATATTCCAGTTTCTGAAAATGAATTCTTGACAATCAAATTGCATGATGGGTTATATGAAGAAGCAAATAAGGCTTACTACATAACGTATTCTCCAGATGCGGAATTAAAAACCAATCTACCGTATATTGTCCATCAAGCTGACTTAGCAGCATCACGAATAGAAAATCAAAATAAATAAAATATGTTTACACTAATAATGGTCATACTATGGCCCCTAACAATTTTAAGTTACGTTATATATAATTTATATAATAAGAATAAAAAGTTAGAAAATGCTGTCATCAAACAGAATAATTTTATAGATTCTATGCTTTTAACTATTAAAGAAATAGATAAAGCAGTAGAAAAAATAGATTCTACTATATGGGTTCAGTCAGATCCTGAATTGCATGCCTTATTCGATTCCGTAAAACAAATACAATCTCAAATAAAAGACTATTTAACAAATGAGTGATAATAAAGAAGTAGAAATAGTCCAATTGACTAAAAAAGGAGTTCCTAGAAAAAGAAAGCCTAAAACAAAAAATGTATATTTTACTGAGGACACAGAAAATGCTATATTGGCATACAGAGTTGCTAAAACATACGATGAAAAAAATAGATTGTATAATGAAAAAATTCATAATGCTTTTTATAAATTAGCTGAAAATATAATTCATACTTTTAAATTCTATTATACTGATGTAGATAACATCGAAGATCTTAAATATGAGGTAATATCGTTTCTACTTCAAAAGATAGATCTCTACGATCAATCTAAGGGAAAGGCGTATTCTTATTTTGGAACTATTGTAAAAAGGTATTTGATTTTATATAATCAAAAGAACTATAAAAAAATACTTTCAAAAACGGATTTTCAAGAGATACACAACGAAGAGAAGACAATAGATCTACTTATTGAAAAACCAGAATCTAACGATATAGATAGATTGGGAGTAATCGACATGTTTATTAAAGAAATAGAAGATAAAATATTTGAAATGTTCGATAAAGCTGAAGATCTAAAAACCGCTGATGCTATACTTGAAATCTTTAGGAAAAGAAACAACATAGATATTTTTAATAAAAAAGCTATTTTTATTTATGTAAAAGAAATTGCAGATGTTCCAAGTATAACAATAACAAAGGTTATAAAAAAATTAAAATCTGTATATAAACGTATATTAGAACACTACATTCAAAATATAGACCATTGATATTTATATAAAAACAATGGATTTAGATAAAGAAATATTCAAAGGAAAAAAAATCTCTGATCTAGTAAAAGAAGTCTACGATAAACACAAGTCGCAAGACAGCAGACTTACTGGAGAAATAGAGAGGTTGTCAGAATTAATATCTTCTCCTGGAGATGCTATTATTATAGTGCCTTTGTTAAAAGCCTTTTTTGATTCTAGTATTAAAAATGATGAGGTTCTTATGAAGATACTTCAACTATTTCAAAAAGCTGCTGAGAAAGCTCAATCTGCAGAAGGCGATACTAGCCTATTATCTGAAAAGGACATAGCTCAATTATTTAGTGAAGTTAACTCTATTATTCCAAAAGACGATAAAAAACTAATTAATTAATTAATATGGCTTTTGATGTATATAATGGTGCAAGCGCTGAGGGTTCATTACCTCCATTTTTTGTGGGTAGAGTAAATAGAATTATATTAGGGTCTCAAAAAACTAATACCATTCAGGATTTAGATTTCACATGCGAAAAAGATATAGGCGCAATATACTACGAACCTTTATTTATAAATAAATCAGGAACTAACGCAAGTTCAAACAATTCAAGAAAAGCGTATCCAATGTTTGGAAATATAAGACACTATCCTAATATTGGAGAGCAAGTTTTAATCTTTTCAGGACCTTCTTCAAATATGAATGATGGATCAAAAGAGCAAGATTATTACTATCTTCCACCATTTGCTACATGGGGAGATGCTCATCATAATGTATTTCCAAGATTGGAACAATACGCTGCTCAAATTAAAAATACTAGAATTTCTTCCGATTATGATTCTGAAGGTCCAGTAGGTAATATTCCAGTTGCACAAGGTTTCACTTTTGACGAACAAGAAAACATAAAACAACTTAGACCTTTTGAAGGCGACATAATAATTCAAGGCCGGTTTGGTCAATCAATTAGATTCGGATCAAGTGTGCCAAACATGAATAAGTACAATACATGGTCAGATAATACTGATAATGGAAAACCTATTACTATTATTTCTAATAAACAAAGATTTCCTACTAGTGCTGAGATAGATTCACCAACATTTTTTGAAGACATTAATAAAGACGGATCTTCAATTTACTTAACAGAAGATCACAGCATTATAATGACTGACATTAATCTATTTCCAAAAAGATCGTATGCTACTAGTAATTCTAACAATCCTCAAGTGGCAGATGCTAAGCGTCCTGAAAGATATTTTAAAACCAATGAATTTGTATCCGCAGCTGATCAGGATAAAAATGCGGTAAACATAAACACTGTCACTAATAATTTTCAAGATAGTGCGCAAGAAATTACAAACGATAGTGAATAATAAAAAAATAAAATATGTTAGATCCAAATTTTCCATATAAAGGGAGACAAATTATATTATCATCAGATAGAGTCCTTCTTCACTCTAAAAATGAAGGTATTTTTTTATTTGGTAAAAAGATGGTAGCATTATCTTCTACTGATACTATAAATTTTGATGCTAAAAATGCTATTTTGATAGATTCTGATAAAATAGAATTGGGACATAAGGCGTCAACTCAAGGAGAACCTATTATATTAGGTCAAACTTTTTTGTTACAATTTTTAAATATCGTTACAGATTTACAATCGTTAGCTTCTCAACTTCAACGCGTATCTGATACTTCTCCAGCAGCATCTTTTTTGGCAATAAAAGCAGCAGGAGATAAATTATATACTACATGTAAAAATTTGATACCGAGGTTGCAAAATAAAGATAATCCTCAGTATCCATTATCAAAAGTAACATTTACAAAATAATGGGAAATAATTCTGTAAATAAACCACCTGTATCAGTAAGTAGCGCGCCACCCGCCATTTCTGCGCCGAATAATCCTGTTAATGCGCAAACTTTAGAAGGAGCCATTAAAACTCCTCCACCGCCTGGTACAAGTCTTGCAGAAGGATTTGGAAAAATAAGTCACACTATACAAGATATAGTAACAAAAATCGAAGACAAGATAGATCAATACTATTACGGAAAAGGCACTTCTGAGTTTGGTTTAAAAAACGGAAAATTTAGTAATCCTTTAGATTACGGTCTTATAAACATAGTAAAATTATTTTCATCTATTGATTTATGTTCTTTATTCACCTATATTGCTTCTTCCAATGCAGTGCAAGGCTCTAATTTTGATCCAGAAAAAAATAAACAAGAGATTAATACTACTTATGGTAGGGTAAAATATACGTTACAAAAAACTGCGTATGACGTACAAGGAGTAATAGATAGATACTATAGCGAATATACAGATTTTAATTCTGTTGCAAGCTCAACAGCTTTAGGCGATTTAATCACAGATGTAAGACAGTTTTTAGAGAATATTGTTGGAGTAAACTCTCAAGAAATATTTAAAAATCCAGAGCTTCTACAAGCATTTCCTCAAATTACAATATTTGAAAATGGCATAAATAATATATTGTCTTTTTTCGCTCAATATTCTGATCCGAGAAATCTAGCTTCTGCAGATGTAAAAAAAGCACTAGATTATATAGATAAAACAAGAAATGTGTGTATTGCAATACAAGCGCTATCTACTCCAAAAGACTTAGTTAGTTTTGCAAATAATATTGCAGGTGGTAAAATACAAGAGCAGCTAAAAAAATTAGATAAATTAATTGATCCAAAGAAAATAGCGAGAACTATTAAGAGTATTTTGAGAACTTTAACTAGCATTCAAAACGTTTGTAATCAAATAATATCTTACGTTAATTTAGGTAGAACTATTGTACAGGTTTGTCTAATACTAGTTTTTGTACTAAAGATAATTAACAAGTTTTTAAAATTATTGGCAGTGCCTAATATATTTACGATTTTGGGATTATCAACATTAATGTCAGAAGCTAATGGAAAAATTGTAGATACAGTAAAGTATTTTCAAAATAGATTACAAGAAATAAGCATTGTACTTGATTCTATTTTTAATTTAATAAATGGCATAATAATTAAACTACAAGAAATATCTGATAATCTAAAAATATCTTTGTTAAATTTAGAAAATTGTGATAATATGGATCCTTCTCTGGTTTCTGAGATGAAAGATTCTATAAATAAGCTAGATTCAACTGTAGCTATTTTTAAAAATTACTTAGACACGTACAATAATAATAAACAAAACAAACAAAAAACATTTGGCGGATATAGCATTTCGATATTAGACGAAAAATTAACTGATGAAAATATTCCGAGAAAAAGAAGATACGGCGTTGCATTAGATAAAGACGGAAACGTAATTGTTCAATCTACACCTACTTTTGCATCTGACGACAATGTTATTATTCAAGAAGTAAAGTTATTATTAATTAGTAAAAATCTAGTAAAATCTGTACAAGGAACTACATCTGCTGCTGAATTAAATATTTACGAGGAGGCTTCTAATTATTTGGAAGATCCCACTGTATCTATAGACACGATAGATGAATTGAATATTGATGTCATTAATGACGATCCTGATAATGAAGACGAAGATGAGGAAGAAGATGAAGAAGACGATTCTTTAAATTTAAATGCATTCGTAAATAAACTAAAGGGAGGAAAACGTTTACGTCGTCGTATGAGAATACAGATGGCAAAACAAAAACGACAACTTGCAGATTCTTTAGCGAAATCAGATCCGAATAATAAAGTCAAAAATAAAAAAGTGGCTAAAATTAAGAGATCTGCGAATGAAGACGAAATAAAAGCAAATTTAGAACAAATTAATTTCCATAATTCTAGAATAAAGAGATACACAGCCGCAATAGTTGCAACAGTCGCCAATCCAGCTGCAGTAATATTATTGAGAAGAAAAATAAAAGATCTAAAAGACAAGATAAAAAAATTGGAACAAAGAAATACTCAATTAAAGAATGAAAATGCTTCGTTAAAATAATTAAAAATAATATTTATAATATATGGCAAAAATAGATTTACTTAGAAAATTAATTAGAGAGGAAGTTAAAGCGGCTCTAAGAGAAGAGCTGCCAAAGATACTACATGAAAATAAACAGTCTAGTACCGGAGTAAGTAATGTTATAAAAGAGATGAAAAAATCTCAATTCCCAATGACATTAAATACAGCAGAAACATACAAAAAACAATCTAATTTGCAATTTACAAATTCTTCTCCTTTAAATTCAATATTAAATGAAACAGCAATGTCTATGCAAGGAGAAGATTATGATACATTATCATATACTACAGATAACATAAATCCAATAGATTTTTTTCAACCAAAAGAAGCTAATATTGGAGATGTAAATAGCATGTTAGCGACAGCTAGACCAAGCTCTGATATATCTATGGTACAAATAAACGAGGTGCCTGATTATTCAGGATTAATGAAAAACTTAATATCAAAAGGCGCAATATAATGGCTTACGGAATAAAAAATATTTCTCCACTCGATCTACGAACTTCAACTGGGGTTGGCGTAAGTATTCCTTTTGAATCACCATCTGCTTTTAGTACTGTCTATAATACAAAAGATCAATTGAAATATAATTTGATTAATTTTTTATTAACAGATAAGTATGAAAGGCCTCAGAATCCTAATTTTGGTTGTGGATTGAGATTGATACTATTCGAACAAATAAACCAAGAAAATTTTGATCAAATAAAATTAAGAATCGCTAGTCAAGTAAAAAGCAATTTTCCTAACATTGAAGTACAAAATATAGATATACTATCTAATATTGACGATAATTCAATAAATATAAAATTTTTTTACACTATCTTAAATACTGGAGATTCTGATACGGTAACTATAGCTATTCAAAATACTCAATAATGGCAAATAATAAACAAATAAATTATTTAAATAAAGATTTTTCTACTTTCAAGTCAGATTTGATAGAGTACGCTAAATCTTATTTTCCTACTGTATATAATGATTTCAGCCAAGCTTCACCAGGATCTATGTTTATAGAAATGGCTGCATACGTTGGCGACGTATTGTCTTATTATTTAGACAATCAATTACAAGAAACTTTTTTACAATACGCAAAGCAGCCAAATAATTTATATTCTCTAGCATACATGCTAGGATATAGACCTAAAATAACTTCAGCAGCTATAGCAGATCTAGATGTGTTTCAAACAGTTCCTTCAAAAATAGTCGGCGGACAATATTATCCAGATTTTGATTACGCATTGGTAGTTCAACCCGGAATGCAGGTTCAATCTAATGTTTCTACTACA
>Ga0315902_10004432_pt1 | contig 20338 bp, 12 predicted proteins | sample LakEriMetagenome_9_FD_203523 | JGI IMG/M metagenome (GOLD analysis project Ga0315902, IMG submission 203523) | Freshwater fungal communities from buoy surface, Lake Erie, Ohio, United States - Buoy 12 MA117 | ecosystem: Environmental > Aquatic > Freshwater > Lake > Lake biofilm | place: USA... | reverse complement strand
CGGCGCCCCCGCGAGCAGGGGGCGAGCGAGCAGCGCCAGCGTGGCCCGGTCGGCGAGGCTGAGCAGGTGGGGCTGGGGAGAGGACGTGGCCATCCCCTAACGTGCGGGTCGTGTCCGGGCGTCCACAAGACTGACCAGCGCCACGCCGCCCACGATGATCAGCATGGCGGTCCACGCCAGCGCCGGGAGCCGCTCGCCGCCCAGCAGCACGCCGAGGAGCACGGCGACCACCGGATTCACGTAGGCATAGGTCCCCACGGCGGCCGGGCTCGCCACGGTGAGCAGCCACATGTAGGTGCTGAAGCCGATGAGCGACCCGAAGATGATGAGGTAGACCAGCGAGGCGACCGACTGGGCGCTGATGAGCGACGGATGGATCAGGCGCCATTCGCCGAGGGCGAGCGACAGCAGCACGAACAGGGCGCCCCCGGTGAGCATCTGCATGCCAATGGCGAGCGGGGCCGGCTTGGCCTGCGGCGCCGTGCGGGAATAGAGGGACCCCGCGGTCCACGAGAGTGACCCGAGCGTGAGCACGAGCGCCCCGGGGAGATCGACCGTGGTGCCGCCGCCGGCGCGTGGCAGCACCAGCAGGGCCACCCCGACGAGGCCAATGCCCACGCCAATCAACTGGAGCGGGCGCGGGCGTTTCCCCATCCACGCCTCGCAGAGCACCAGCCAGAGGGGGACGGTAGCCACCAGGACCGAGGTGAGCCCGGAGCTGACGCGGCGACTGGCCCAGGATACGGCGCCATTGCCTACGAACAGCAGCAGTGTCCCGATCACGGCAGAGGCGCGCCAGTTGGTTGGCGTGGGGCGTACCGCGCCGCGCCAGCGCGCGAAGGCGTACAGCGCCGAGCCGGCCACGAGAAAGCGCGCGGCCGCCATGGAGAACGGCGGGATGGTGGCCACGCCCCACTTGATGGCGAGGTAGGTGGACCCCCACACCACGTAGATGATCAGAAACCCGCCGATGAGCTGCCATCGCGGGATCACCGGCGACTGGTGGTTCGTCATGCGACCGCCGCCACGGTCGACGGCATGGTCCCGCGGAGCGCGCGACGCGCGGCGTCTCCCGCTGCCAGCGCGCCCACCAGCAGATACAGGTAGTACGTGTAGAAGCGCCACCAGAGGAGCGCGGCCGCGAAGAGCCCGGCTGGAATCGTCCCGGACAGCGTGGCGGCAAAGGCCCCCTCGATGAAGCCGCCACCGCCCGGCGCCGGAACCGCCACGCCGCCGTAAAAGAGGGCGAGCGGCCAGAGCACGAGAGGGGCCAGCGTGTCCAACGTGAACGGGAACGTGGGATCCGCCAGCACCACGAGCACCGGCAGCATCGCGACCTTCGCAAGCACATGCAGCACCGAACAGCCGAAGGCCTGCAGCATGGGACGCCACTGCGCGCGGCGCAGGGCGGTCACCCCGGCACGCACCCCCCGCAACGTTTGTTGGACGGTGCGCCAGTGCCCGGCATGCAGCGTCCCCAATGACCGGATGCGCGCGGCCACGGCCCGGAACCAGACCGGCGGCGGCCCCTTGGCATGATGTCGGGCCAGCAACCAGGCCACGGCTCCCGACCCGAGCACGAACGTGCTGTACCCGCCAACGACGGCGAGCAGCCCCGCCGTCGTCACGCCACGCCCCCGGAACGCGAGCGCCAGGCTGCCACAGACCACCACCAGCGACCACAACTCGAGGAACAGTTCGAGAAAGAGCAGGAGCACCCGGGCAGCAGGGGCTATTCCGGCCTCGGCCAGTACCAGAAATCGGGCCGGCTCGGCACCCGCACGCGCCGGCGTGACGCCGGCGGCAAAGTCGCCCGCCAGACAGACGCGACAGGCGGTTCCGAAGCGGAGCGGAATGCCGCAGGCCCGGGCCGATGCCTGCATCTTGACCGCCCGCGTCACGATCTCGAGGGCCACCAGCGTGAGGAGGGCGGCGTGTACCGAGCGTCCTAGCCAGGGCATCCCATTGGCCGGCCAATAGCCGGCCACGACCCACCCGGAGACCCCGAGCATCAGGGCAAAGGAGACCAGCGTGAACAGGCGACGGCCCGAGGACATCGGCTGAAGATATCCGGATCAGCTGGCGCTCCCCATGCTTTCGTAGTCGATTATCCCGAATCGTGACCCGGTGCCCGCTGGCCCAGATGCCACGTCGGTGCCGCCCTGACCCGTGTGACCCTCGCGAGGCTCCCGATGTCGACCGTCTCCCGTCGTGATTGGCTGCGTACCACCGGGCTTGGCCTGGGCGCCGGTGCGGCGCTCCCCGGACTGCTCCCCGCGCTGGAGGCGTCACGCGCGCTTGGCGGTGCCTCGTATGGACAGATCCTGGCCCAGCTCGAGCGTGATGCTACCACGGCCCGGCGACTGGCCGGCCCGGTCCGGCTCGCCTCGAACGAGAACCCCTACGGGATGTCACCCAAGGCGAAGGACGCCATCATGGGCGCGTGGGGTGAGCACGCCATGTACCAACTGCCGATCCGCGACCGGCTGCGCGAGGTGTTCGCCAGGTCCGTGGGTGTCCCGGCCGACCACGTCCTCGTGACGCAGGGCTCCAGCGAGGTGCTGGCCATCTGTACGCTCGCCTTCGCCCGCGAGGGCGGAGACATCGTGGTCCCCTCGCCCACCTTCGAGGACGTGCCGCGCATCGGGACGCACGTGAAGGCCAACGTGATCCGCGTACCGCTCGACGACCGCTTCGATCACGATCTCTACCAGATGGACCAGAAGATCGGCAGCAACACGCGGCTGGTCTTCGCCTGCAATCCCAACAATCCCACGGGCACGCTGGGCGACGACACCGCGCTCCGCGAGTTCGTGAGCAATGCGGCACGGCGGGCGCCGGTGCTGGTGGACGAGGCGTACTTCGAGTTCGTGACGGTTCCCGGCCACAAGTCGATGGTGGACAAGGTGCTGGCCGGCGAGAACCTCATCATCTCGCGCACCGCCTCGAAGATCCACGGGCTGGCCGGCCTCCGCATCGGCTTCGCGATCGCCCGTCCCGACCTCATCAAGCAGATCAGCGGCTACACCACCGGCGCACCGAACGCCTTCGGCATGGAGGCGGCCGCCGTGGCCATCGGCGACATGGAGTACCAGAATTTCACCCGCCAGAAGAACGGGGAAGGACGCGCCATCATGCACGAGGCGCTCACGAAGATCGGTCGCAAGTTCACCAACTCGCAGACCAACTTCGTGTACTTCCACGCCGGGCGTCCGGTGGCCGAGATGCAGAAGTACTTCCTCGACCGCGGCTTCATGATCGGCCGGGCCTTCCCGCCGTACAACGACTGGTGCCGCATCTCCATCGGCACCCCGGACGAAATGCGCCGCGTGGCCGCACTGCTTCCGGGCGCCTTCGCGTAACCGCGTTCGCCAACGCCCGATCGTCCGGGCTTACGTCCCGCGCGGCTTGGCCCGCCGCGTGGCTGGGGCCGTGAGGGGATCCTCCGGCCACGGGTGGCGCGGATAGCGGCCACGCAGCTCCTTGCGCACCTCGAAGTACCCCGAGGCCCAGAAGCCGGCGAGGTCTCGCGTAACCTGCACGGGGCGCTGCGCCGGCGAGAGCAGGTGCAAGGTGACCGGCACGCGCCCATCAAGCACGCAGGGCGTGGTGGTCCAGCCGAACACCTCCTGCAGCTTGACCGCCAGCACTGGCTGCTCGGGGTCGCTGTAGTCGAGCGCGATCCGGGACCCGCTCGGTACCTCGAGGTGCGTGGGCACCAGGCGATCGAGTGCGCTCCGCTGCGCCCAGGGCAGCATCGAGGTCAGCGCCTCTGCCCAGTCCACGCCCTCAAGGTGGCTCTGCGTGCGGACGCCCTCGAGCAAGGGGCCAAGCCACTCGGCCGTCGACGCCTGCAGGGCAGCGTCCGACATGGCGGGCCACCGCTCGTCCGATGCCCCCATGTGCCGATGTGCGCACGCCAGCCGCTCGCGCAGCCTGCGTGCGGCCGCAGACCACGGCCAGGCCGACACCGGCGTCTCGGCCAGATGGGCCAGCACGGCCTCGCGGACCTGCTCCGGGTCGAGATCACGCAGGGGGCGCTCCTCGAGGACGAGGGCGCCGAGGGTTACGCGTTCGACGGCCTGCACACGACCCGCGCGATCATCCCAGCCCACGGAAGCGCTTCGGGTAAGCTGGTGGCGAAAGGCGTCGTCGATGGCTTCGCGCGTGAGCGCGGCGGCGCGGACAATCCGGAAGTCCGGCGGCGAGCCCTCGAGCTCGGCGACGGCGAGATACGGTGCCTCCTGCAAGGGATCATGGCGCGGCAGCACGCCGCCGGTACCATTGCGCAACAGGAAGCGCGGCTCGGCTCCGGGGCGGCGCTGGGCCACACGATCGGGAAAGGCCAGGGCCAACAGGTGACCGGCGTCGCTCGTGTCCGTCAGCGTCGCGTCGCGCAGCAACTGCTGGCCACCGGTCTCCACGCGTCGCAGCAGTTCCTGCCAGGCCTGCCGCACGCGACGCAGCCCGTCACGATCGGCCCATGCGCCGTGCCGGCTGGCCTCCTGCCCCCCGGCGGCGTCCCGGCGCAGCAGCTCGAGGCGCAGGTCGAGATCACTTGGCAGATCGCGACCTTCCCCGCGCAGGAGATCGCGCTCCTCCAGCAGCGCCGCGATGGCCGTACCCAGGGGCCGCTGCCCGCGGGCTTCCGCCACGAGCACGAGATGCGCGAGTCGCGGCGCCAACGGAAGCGCGGCCATGCGACGCCCGTGGGCGGTAATGCGCCCGGTGGCGTCGAGCGCCTCCAGCTGGGTCAACAGGTCACGCGCCGCGGCAAACGGCCCGGGGCGTGGGCGGTCGAGCCAACGCAGAGCGGCCGGATCGGCGATCCCGGCATCGGCCAACGCCAGGGCCAGGGCCGACAGGTCGGCATCGATGATCTCAGGACGGGTCTGCGCGAGGAATCCGTGTTCCTCGTGCGGATCCCAGAGGCGGTAGCAGACGCCCGGACCGAGTCGCCCGGCGCGTCCCCGGCGCTGGTCGGCCGAGGCGCGACTGACACGCATCGTGTGCAGTCGGGTGAGGCCGGCGGCCGGATCGTGGCGCGGCACACGCGACCAGCCGGCGTCCACCACCACGCGAACCCCCTGCACGGTCAGGCTGGTCTCGGCCACGTTCGTCGAGAGCACCACCTTGCGGCAGCCGGCAGGCGCGGGAGCAAGCGCGGCGTCTTGGTCGGCGAGCGGCATGGTGCCATGCAGGATGTGGAGCTGCACGCCGTCCGGAAGTGGGCTGCCGGCCAGTCGATCGGCCACCCGGCGCTGCTCACCGAGCCCGGGGAGAAAGACCAACAGGTCCCCCGGTTCGGCGGTCAGCGCTTCGCGGACCACGCGTGTGGTCGCGGCCTCCAGGCGTTCGTCGGGGCGCGGCGGGCGATGGTGCGTGGTGATCGGAAAGAGCCGACCGTCGCTCCGAATGACCGGCGCCGGTCCGGCGGCGTCGGCGAGCAGCTGCGCCACGGCGTCGCCATCAAGGGTGGCGGACATCACCAGCAGGCGAAGGGATTCACGCAGCTGCTGCTGCGTTTCGAGCACGAGGGCGAGCCCGAGGTCGGCCTGCAACGAGCGCTCGTGGAATTCATCGAACAGCACCGCGCCGATCCCATCGAGCGTGGGATCCTCGCTGAGCATCCGGGTGAGAATCCCTTCCGTGACCACCTCGATGCGGGTCCGCGCCGAGATCCGGGTATCCCCCCGCACGCGGTAGCCCACGGTCCCGCCAACGGACTCTCCGAGCGTGCGCGCCATGAAGGTGGCGGCGGCGCGCGCGGCGAGACGACGCGGTTCGAGCATGAGGAGGCGCTGCGCCCCGAGCCATGGGGCGTCGAGCAGCGCCAGCGGGATGCGCGTGGTCTTGCCGGCTCCGGGAGGCGCCTCGAGCACCGCCACGGCGCGCGAAGCAAGCGCGTGCTGCAGCGCCGGGAGGACCGCATCGATCGGCAGCGGAGTGGCTGCCAGTGGGACCGGCATCCGTGCGGGTCGCGTGATCAGCGGCGGCGACGGGGAGACCCGTCGAGCTGCTGCTGCAGCCATGCGGTCGCCCGATCGATGACCTCGTCGCCTCCGGCCCGTACCGAGCGCACCGAGCGTCGCGCCTCCACGAGCGGGGTGAGTCCGACGCGCTGCCACTGCCCCCCATCGGGACGACGCAATTCATGCATGGGCAGATGCAGCGTGATCATGCCGGGAAGCGGGACGGCGACCGTTTCGGCCGGGGAGCCCGCCGTCGGAGAGCCGATGAGCATGGCATCCGCGACCGCTTCAAGCGAGGCGGCCAGCCGTTCGGCGGCCCCAACGGTGCGTTCATCGACGAGTACCACGACCCGCCCCCGGAAGCGACCGGCCGTATCGCCGGTGGCGAGTCGTCGCCGGGTGACGCGCTCGTCATCGCAGGCGCTCGTGGCATCCCGCGGCGTGGGCGCCAGACAGGGCGTCGCGCGGTACCGGTGCACTTCGAGCGCGACCGTCACGCGGGGATTCCGTCGCACGGCATCAAGCAGGGCATCAGCGACGGTGCTGCTGTCGAGCAATCGTCCACGCATATCCACGATCCACGCGCGGGCATCCCACTGCGCGGCGAGTGTATCGCGCACCCAGGGGCCAGCCAGTCGCTGCGCGTCAAGGTACCGGATCCCATCGGCCAGGCGCCGCACCACCGGGCCCGTCCGCTCGGTGGTGGGGAGCAGGGCGCGGAAGGTGTCGCGGCGGGGGACATCCACCGTCGGCTCGCGGCCGCCCTCGCGTGCCACTGGGTCGCGCACACGCAGCAGCACGCGCCCGAGTCCCCCCCGCATCAGCCGCGTCATGAGTTGATGACTTCGCGACCAGTCGTTCGGCGCCGAGACGCTCCGTCGATTCACCTGCATCCAGGCGGCGATCGGATAGCCTTCCGCGGCGATCACTTCGAGCCCGGGCGCAATGCCGAGGGCCCGGGTGACGGAATCGGGAAGCACCTCGGTGATGAGTGCCCGGCCGTCAATCCACTGGAGCCGGAACGGCACACTGGCCACCCCGATGACCTGATCGACGGCGTCTCCGGTAAGCGTCACCTGCGCATCGATGAAGAGGCTGGTCAGCTCGAGGAGCGCGCCGGCGTATTCCTCTGGGGAGCGTGCCGATTCGATGCGGGGCAACAGGCGGAGGAACTCGGTGTCCACCTCGTCGTCATAGAGATCGCGGTGCGCATGGCGCGCCTGCGCATGACTCCAGAGGGTGGCGGCGGCCAGCACCCGGTCGCCATACGTCGGGTAGGCACGTGCATCACGCAGCGGCTGCGGAACCGCGGGTGGAGTGACCGGGGACATGGCGGTCGCGCCGCGCAGCAGGGCGAGCGCCGTCTTGAACGCGGGGGTGCTGTCCGGTGACGCCCCGCCGGTGGCGACCACCGCATCCGGATGGCGCACGGATTGGCCGTCCGCCTGCACGAGCTCCCCGGTCCGAATGCGCAGCACGAGGTCCTCCGCGAGCGGGACCCGGATGCTGGGCGCGGCGTGTACGTCGCGGAGGACCGGAACGCCCGTCGCCTGCTCGACAATCAGCGTCGTCCCCGCCGTGCCGGCGGCCATCCGCAACGCCAACAGCTCCGGCGGCACGACACTGTTGGCGTTGGCCAGCAGCACCACGCGCCGTGCCGTTGCATGCGAGCCGCTTGCCGTGTGGCGTGACGATCCGAGCGTGACGGGCTCACGAAGCAGCCACCCGTCGTCGGCCATCCAGTGGCCATCGCGCCGGATGGCGCCACCGGGGCGACGGATACGCCAACCCGCCACCGCCACCGGCTGATCCACCAACTGCTGGGCCAGCCCCGACCGCGCCATGAAGGCGGCCACGGAATCGGGATCAGCATCCGGAACCGACGTGCGCAGGTCGAGAATCACGCGTGCGGGCGCCTGCGCGAGCGCCTCGCGGAGCAGCACCGCGTGTGCATCGGTGTAGCGGCTGCCGCTGGTGAGGCGCACCACGAGAATGCTGTCGAGCGTCCGTTCCACCGCCACGCTGCCGGCCAGAACGGGATCCGGCGCACTCGCCGCCCCCTCGACGCGCGTGGTGGGATCATCGAAGACCCCGGCGAGGCGGTCATAGACCGCGTGCAGGGTGGTCGCGTCACCGCGGCGGTGTACGACGGGCGCCAGCGTGGAGAAGGTGGCGTCGAGCAGCGCCTGCCGTTCGCGGACGGCCGGATGATGCAGCGACAGCAGATGCCAGGCCCGGACGAAGGTCAGCAGGCGGCCGGCCGCCGCGGAATCCGACGTGACCGGGCCGGGATCTGCCGTATCGGGGAGCACGGCCACCGGCGCGCGCGACCACGTCATGGGGGGAGGCGTGGTCGGGACCAGCCGGCCGCCCCGGGCCCATGGCGCCGGGATGGCGGTGCAGGCCGCCACCGCGCACCCAGCCGCCGCCATCCCCACCCGTGCCACCCAAAACCGTCTGCGCCGCCTCGGCCCGCGTGCTGTCATATTGGGGAAAGATATGAGCCCTCCAGCCACTGCGCGCCTCTACTACGACGACGCGACGCTGCTCGACTTCCACGCCACGGTGACCGGTCTGCGCGACGGAGGCCGGATCGTACTCCTCGATCGCACGGCCTTCTACCCCACGTCCGGCGGGCAGCCGTTCGATCGGGGCGAGCTGCACGGAATTCCGGTGGTTGACGTGGAAGACGAGGAAGCGGTCATCGCACATCATCTCGCGTCGCCGCTGGAACGCCCGGTTGGTTCGGCTGTCCACGGACGGGTGGATGCTGCCCGCCGCATGGATCACATGCAACAGCACACGGGGCAGCATCTGCTCTCGGCCTGGCTTGCCGATCGCTACGGCTGGCCCACCGTCAGCGTTCACTTCGGGGACGAGAGCGCCACCGTGGATGTGACCGCCGACGTGGCTGCAGAGGATCTTCCCGAGCAGCTGGCCCGCATCGAGCACGAAGTCAACGAGGCGGTGGTGGCGAACCATCCGATCACGATCTCCTACGAGGACGCCGCCACCGTGTCCGGCCTCCGCAAGGCCAGCGATCGCGATGGCATGCTCCGGATCATCACCATCGAGGGGATCGACCGGAGTGCCTGCGGCGGGACGCACGTCTCCCGCACGGGAGCCATTGGCGCCATCCTGTTGCGGCGAGCGGAGCGGACGCGCGGGCAGCTGCGTCTCGAGTTCCTCTGTGGGCAGCGCGCCGTGACACGGGCTCGACTCGATGCCGACCTGCTGGCGCGGACCGCCCGACCATTGTCCGCGTCCCCGGCCGACCTGCCGGTGCTGATCGAGCAGCAGCAGCAGCGAGTCATGACGCTCGAGCGGGACCGGCGCCAGCTGCTGGAAACGATCGCCGGGTACCGCGCCACCGAGCTGTGGGCCGCCACGCGGGTCACCGGCTCCGGGGTACGCCATGTGGAGCAGGTGGTTGATGGTGCCGTGCGCGACCATGAGACCTTGGCGCAGGCGCTGACGGCGCGGGGACCGTGTACCGTCCTGTTGACCACGGCGTCAGGTGGCCTGCTCCTGGCGGCCAGCACCGACAGCGGTGTCGATGCCGGCAAGCAGCTCAAGGCGATCCTCTCGGCGCATGGAGGCCGAGGCGGTGGATCGCCGCGCATGGCCCAGGGGACGCTGCCTCCGGAGCACCTCGAGTCGGCATGCCGCGCGCTTCGTGATTCCCTCCAGCAACCGAGCCCATGACCCGCTTTTCCATGCGTCCGACCGCCACCGAACACGCCCCCTTCGCGTCCACCTACATCGACGCGACCGCCGCTGCCCTCGCTGCCGGGGGGCACGCGGACGTGCTGACACTGCTGGAAGACCAGCGGCGTGCCTGGGAGCTCCTGCTGGCCCCCCTCGAACCCACCATGGCCTCGCACCGGTACGCGCCGGGGAAGTGGACGCTCGCCGAGTCCATCCTGCATGTGACCGATACGGAGCGGGTCTTCAGCTATCGGCTGCTGCGGGTGGCCCGGGGGGATACCACCCCGCTCCCCGGCTTTGATCAGGATGCGTGGGTCCCCGAAAGTCGCGCCGACCGGCGCTCGCTGATTGATCTCGCGGCGGAGCTGTCGATGGTGCGGGGCGCCACGTTGGCACTGGTGCGGTCGCTGCATGAAACGGCACTTGGTCAAATGGGGACCGCCAGCAACCATCCCGTGTCAGCCCGTGCGCTGGTGTGGATGATTGCCGGGCATTCCGCGCACCATCTCCAGCTCACGCGCGACCGGTACCTCACGACCGAGACGCCCCGGATCGGTTAGATTGATGGGCTGTGGGTGATGCGGCCCGGCGTCTCGGGCTGGTCCCCTGCCGCCCCCTCCCGCTGGTCCCCCCGGAGCCTTTCGTGCCTGTTGCCGCTGCCGCCGAGACGACCCGTCTCGCCATCGACACCGTTCGTACCTTGGCCATGGACGCGGTGCAGGCCGCCGAGTCCGGCCACCCTGGCACCCCGATGGCGCTGGCGCCACTCGCCTACGCGCTCTACACGCGGCATCTGCGGCACGATCCCGCCGCCCCCGACTGGGCCGATCGCGACCGCTTCGTGCTCTCCGTGGGGCATGCGTCCATGCTGCTCTACGGGACGCTGCACCTGGCCGGCTACGGCGTGTCACTCGACGACCTCAGACAATTCCGGCAATGGGGCAGCCTGACGCCCGGGCACCCCGAAGTGCATCACACCCCAGGGGTCGAGACCACGACCGGTCCCCTCGGTCAGGGCGTCGCCAACGCCGTGGGCTTTGCTCTCGCCGAGACGCATCTCGCCGCGACGTTCAACCGGCCGGGACACACCGTCGTCGATCACTACACGTACTTCGTGGCCGGTGACGGCTGCCTCATGGAAGGGATCTCCCACGAGGCGGCGAGCTACGCGGGGCACCTCAAGCTCGGCAAGCTGATCGGCTTCTTCGACGACAACGGCATCACGATCGACGGCAGCACGGCGCTCACGTGCAGCGATGATGTCGCGCAGCGTTTCGCGTCGTACGGCTGGCAGGTGCTGCACGTGGCCGACGTGAACGACCTCGCCGCGATCGATGCCGCCATCGCCGAGGCCAAGGCCGATACCGAGCGCCCCACGCTGATCGTCACCAAGACCCACATCGGCTTCGGGTCGCCCAATCGGCAGGACACCGCCAAGGCGCACGGCGAGCCGCTCGGGAAGGACGAGATCGCCCTCACCAAGCAGGCCTATGGGTGGCCGTCGGCGGAGCCCTTCTTCATTCCCGACGGCGTGCGGGCCCATTGGGCCGAGGTAGTTGGGGAGCGGGCGGCAGCGCATGCGGCATGGCAGCGCACGTTCACGGCCTACGAAGCCGCCCACCCCGCGCTGGCCGCCGAGTTCACGCGGCGCATGCGCGGTGAGTTGCCGGCCGCACTCGAAACGGCGTTCCCTGTCTTTGATGCCAAGAGTGGCACGGTGGCCAGTCGGGCCGCGAGCGGCGTGGTGATCAACGCCATCGCCCCGGTGCTGCCGGAATTGCTGGGTGGCAGCGCCGATCTCACCGGTTCCAACCTCACCAACGTGAAGGGCGCCACATCGCTGTCAGCGGGCGCGCGCGATGGCCGCAACCTCCACTACGGCATTCGCGAGCATGCCATGGGAGCCATCATGAACGGGATCGGGCTGCATGGCGGCTTCATCCCGTACGGCGGCACCTTCCTGGTCTTCAGCGACTACATGCGCCCGGCCATCCGGCTCGCGGCACTCATGCACATCCCGGCGATCTACGTCTTCACGCACGATTCCATCGGCCTCGGTGAAGACGGCCCCACGCACCAGCCGGTGGAGCATCTGGCCGCGCTACGCTGCATCCCGAACCTGCAGGTCATCCGGCCGGCGGATGCGGATGAAGTGACCGAGGCGTGGCGGCTGGCGCTGCACCATCGCAGCGGCCCCACGGCGATCATCCTCACGCGGCAGAAGCTCTCGTATTTCGGTGAGCCGGCACGGGCACGCGCTGGTGTGGCGCAGGGCGCGTACGTCGTGGCAGATGCCGAGGGGCGTGCCCCACAGGTGGTCCTGCTGGCGAGCGGCTCGGAGGTGGAGATCGCCCTCGCGGCGCGCACACAACTCGCGGCCGGTGGCATCGCGGCGCGCGTGGTGAGCATGGCGTCAATGGAGCGGTTTGCGGCCCAGCCGGCGGCCTATCGGCAGCAGCTGCTGCCGGCTGGCATCCCGCGCGTTGCCGTCGAGGCCGCACACCCCATGTCGTGGCACCGGTGGGTGGGCGAGTCGGGAGCGATCGTGGGCATCGAGGGCTTTGGCGCCAGTGCCCCCGCGCCGGTGCTCTATGCGAAGTACGGCATCACGGCTGAGGCGGTGGCCGCGGCGGCACGGGGGCTGCTGGCCTGACAATGGAGCGGAGGCCTCACGGGTCCGTCCATTGAGGCATCAGGGAGCAGAGCAACGGGGGGCGGGAAGCCGATCCGCTCCCCGCCCCCCGTATGCCTTTTCCTCCTGAAGCCGCGCGACGCGGGGCTCAGCCGACTACGGACACCGCGCCAGGCCACTTACCGGGCACCGCTCCGGATCAGGTGCCGGCGCGCTCCCCTGCCCACCGGGGCCGCCAAAGGTGTAGTTCGGCAGCTGCAGCGTGGCGAGTTCACGCCCGGGGATCGGGAAGTGGATGGGCGTATCCTGCGGGAGCGTCTGCCAACCGCGCGCGTCGAAGTAGGACGTGATCCCGTTGACGCCCACCAGCTCGATGAGCTTTTCGTAGCGGAGCGCGTCCCAGAGCGAGCCGCAGCTCCCATCGAGCTTCCGCGGGACGCAGCCGGGCTGGTCGGGCGGGCCTGCGACGGTCACGGGGGGAAGCTCCCCGTTCGCGACACGCGTCTTGTTGATGAGCGCCACCGCTTCGGCTGCCCGCCCGAGCCGGATGAGCCCCTCGGCCTTGAGGAGATCCATCTCGGCCACCGTCACCACCGGTTGCGGCCCCGACTGCCAGGTGAGCCCGGTCCCGTAGCGCAGGTAGTAGTAGTGCGAGAAGCGCCACGTCCCGCGGCTGACCGCAAACAGGTTGTTCAGGTTGTAGCCGATGTACTTGCCAGGGGTGCTGGGGCCGCCGGTACCCTGGATGCGGCGGTCGCGCGTGCGGATCTGGAACGGCTGGCGATTGTCGATCGGCGTGGTAAGCCACGTCCGATACCCGTTGGTGGAATCAGCGGGCCCGACGAGCCAGTAGCTGGGGCGGCCGAAGTCGGATGGTCGGCCGGTGGTGCGAAGCCGGGCGAGCAGCCGCTTCCAGTCATCCACGAGGATGTCGAGCTGGGCCACCGGAGCGAAATCCGCCTGGATCCCGGCATCCACTCGCCGGATCACCTCGGTCCAGTTCACGGCTGCCCGCTCGGTGCGTGATCGGGCGGAATAGACCATCAGCCGGGCCACCATGGTGTTGGCGAGCCGGATGAACTGGTCCTTGGTCATCCCCTGGAAGAGCCACGCCTCCACCGGGAACGTCATGGACGGCTGGCTGCTGGCTACGGTGATCGCTGCATCCAGCTGGGCGATGGCTGCGGCCGTCACGTCCTTGTACGGCGAGAAGGTGGGCGTCTTGATCGTATCGAGATTCACCTTTTCGTCGACGATCACGGCCTTGTCGAAGATGAGGCCGAGGTGGCCGTGCGAGAGCCCCTGCATGAACTTGCCCATTGCCTTCGCGCGGGCCGATCGCGCCGCATCCGCGATGACGAGGCCGCGGTCCACTGCCTGCACCACGTCCGTGGCCGCCGAGTTGGTGCGGTAGTAGGCATACCACGGATTCTCGTTCACGAACCGGCGCACATTCACCGGCGAGTTGTTCCACGCGGTCCGCGGGAAGGCGGAAAGCTCCAGCTGACCGAAGTCGGCAAAGCCGGAGGTCACGTCGAGGGCCATCGTGGAGAAGGCCCACGAGGGATAGCTGCCGGCCCCGGCCACCGGGAAGAAGGTCCGGAAGGAGGTGGCGACAAAGGTCTCGGTCGTGAGCGGCTGCGACGTGGCCCGCTCGGCGTCCGGCCGGTTCGGGTTGACGACATTGAGGTCCTGGCAGGCGCCGAGGGCGAGTGCCAGCGCCAGGGTCCCCGCGAGGGGTCGGATGCGGTTGGTCATGGGTCGCTCGGCGCTCAGAAGGTGATCTCGACGCTGCCCGTGACCGTCCGGTAGCGGGGGTAGGCGAAGCTGTCGAAGCGGTTGAGCACGGATCCCACTTCGGGGTCGTAGCCCTTGTACTTCGTCAAGGTCAGCAGGTTGCGGCCGATGAGCGAGAGCGAGGCGGACTCACCGCCCAACCGGTTCACGGCCCGGGCCAGCGCGCGGGGCAGCCGGTAGCGGAGCGAGAGCTCGCGCAGTTTCACGAAGCTGGCGTCTTCGACGAAGTAGTCCGTGGGGCTGGCCGCCGAATAGAGGGCCACGTAGTACTCGATGGTCTTCTTGCGCTCCTGCGGCTTGCCCGTCTGGTCCACATCACTGCTGCGGCCATACTGGTACATGCGCTGATTGGTGTTGTTGTAGTTGTTGCCACCCACCTGGGCGTCCCAGAGCATGAACAGCTGCAGGCTGCGCCAGCCCACCGTGTTGGACCACCCCATGCGGAAGTCGGGGTTGCCGTCACCGATGCGGACGACCGCCGCGTTCCCGACCGAATCCCGCAGCTGGATCGGCATGCCCCAGTTGTACACCGTGGTGCCGATGGTCGAGGTGGTACCCCAGAGGCGCTTCGTCTCGCCGTCCGTGTAGCTATTGCCCGCGCCGACCCAGACCAGCAGCCCATCGTCATTCACTTGGAACTGCCCGGCGGCCGACTGCGCATCCGCCGGGAGTTCGCCAGCTCCGCGGATGAAGCGGAAGCCGTACATGTTCCCCAGCGTCTCGTTGGCGCAGCGAAAGCCGATCGTCCCGGTGGTGAAGCAGCTCCGGTTGAACTCGGTGATGCGGTTGCGGGAGCGGTCCGCCACCAGCCCGGTGCGCCAGGTGAACGTGGGGCGCCGGATGACCTGGGCCTCCAGCGTGCCTTCCCAGGTGTTGCCCGTGACGGTGCCCGCATTCTGCCACTGATTGGCATAGCCGAAGTAGCCGGCCAGCGGAATCAGGATCAGCTGGTCCGTGGTCTTCTGGCGCGCGCGCGAGAGCTGCAGTGACCACCGGTTGTCGATGATGGCATCGATCCCGAACTCGGTCTCCCTGGAGTACTCGGGCTTGAGGAAGCGGTTGCCGAGGTTGGCCTTCACGAGCCCGCCCCCCTCGATGAAGTTGTACGTCTCGAACTGGTCGTTGAAGTCGGGACGGCCTCCCGCGGTCCCCTGCGAGGCCCGGAGCTTGAACTCGTTGATGCGGGCGAAGGGCCACCACGACTCCTCCGACATGCGCCAGGCGCCGCTGGCCCGGTAGTACCAGTTCTGCTGCTCCTCGGGACCGAAGAGCGAGCTGCCGTCCCGCCGGGCGAGCGCATCGACGACCACGCGCCCCTTCCAGTCCGCCGCCCCGGTGACGAAAAACCCGTTGGTCTTGATCAGTTCGGACGTGGACGAGATGAAGCGGATCGTCGCGTTGTTGAGCGAGTTGACCCCGGGCGTGGCGAAGGTGTTGCCGTTGGCCGTGGTCAGGTCATTGGTCTCGCGCTCCATGAGCCCGCGCACCGTCGACCGCAGCGTGAAGTCCCCGAGCTTCTTGAGCAGGTTGGCAGAGAGCGAGGCATTGAGCGCGTTGGTGGTCCCATTGGTGCGGGAGAGCTCGCCCGGGCCGCCATTGCCGAAGCCTTCCGTCTTCACGCCCTGATCGAGGAAGAACGTGTTGTACCGGTCGGAGCGGTCATAGCTGAGATTGGCATCCACCGTGAGCCACGACCGCGGCGTGTAGCGCGCCTCGAGACTGCCGTTCAGCCGCGCGCGGTTGCGGAAGTTCTGCTCGGTGGAGAGGACATAGAGCGGATTCTCCTCGCGCCCCTCGAAGTCCGGCTGGAAGATGTACGGCGTACCGTCCGGGTCCGGCTGCCGGAGATCCACATCGGGCGCCTGGTTGATGAGGTCGAAGAACGTGTCGTCGTAGACGTTCTGACGGCGCGATTTGCTGTAGTAGGTGCTCACCCCGAACTGCAGATCCGCTCGTGGCCGGTGATCGAGATTGAGGCGGAAGTCATTCTGGTCATAGCGTCCGGCGTTGAGCACCACGCCGTCCTCTCGGCTGTTCACGTACGAAAAGAACCAGTTGGTCTTCGCCCCGTTCTGCGAGATGTTGAGAGAGTTGCGGACGAAGTTGCCCGGATCGAAGAACCGCTGGACCTGATCGAAGGCGCTGCCGGCCTTGTAGGCATTGTCCTGGAAGCGCGTGATGGCCGGCTCGGGGACGCGTTGCTCGCGCGGGACCACCTTGCCGGTGGCGTCCACCCACTCGCCCTGGTCATTGACGAGGTAGTAGTGGCTGTTGGCCCATCGCACGCGTTGCGGCAGCGAGTTGCTGCCATACTCGCTGCGCATGGTGAACTTCGTGGTGCCTTCGGCCTGCCCCGATCCACGCCGCGTGCGGATCTGAATGACGCCCGCGGAGGCGCGGGACCCGTACAACGAAGCAGCCGCCGCGCCCTTGACGACCTCCACGCTCTCGATGTCCATCGATTGCAGGTCGGCACTGGCGGCATCGAAGGACTGCGTGAGGATCACGCCGTCCACCACCACCAGCGGCGCATTCGACTTGCTGATGGAGGTCGGCGTGCGCAGCTGGATGTTGGTTCCGCTCCCCGGCTGTCCCTGCGGGACGACACTCACACCGGCGATCTTGCCCTGAATCGTCTCCAGCGCATTGGTAGCTGGCACGGGTGCGTCTTCGGCACTGACCCGCCCGACGGTGAACGGCACCCGCGTCCCACTGGTCGGATCCACGATCCCCGTGGTGACCACCGCCTGCAGGTTGAGCGCCACCGGCTCCATGCGGAGGTCATACGGGAGGGTGGTCCCCGCCGCGACGGCCAGACCGGCCCGCTGGACCCGGCGATACCCGAGCCGAATCACTTCGAGGCCGTAGGTCCCGGCAGGAACGGACGCAAAGAGGAAGCGCCCATCGGCTGCGGTGCGGGCCTCAAGCCGAGTGGTCCCGCGCGAGAGAATGAGTTGCACCCCGGGTAGGGGCTGGCCCGTGGAGGTATCGGTGACGGTGCCACTCACGCGACCGGGGGCTCCCCCTTGGGCGCCGATCGGCATGGGGCTGGCCACGGCTGACAAGATCACCGCCAACAACAGTGTGGCGGTCAGGCGATTACGCATGACTCCTCCGGAGGGACGGGGCAACTCGAACCAGCCCGAGCAAAGAACTCGGCCATACTACGACACAACAGAAAGGAGGACGAGCAGGTTTCTGGCGAGGGGCCGATCCGCTCACCGCGCCCGCAACGCGCGACCGGCCAGCGTGCCGGTGAGCTGCCCGTCCGCCACGGCCACCTGCCCGTTCACGAAGACCCAGCGCATGCCGGTGGCGAGTCGGGTCGGCTCCACATAGGTCGCCTCATCCCGGATGCGTATCGGATCAAACACGATGACGTCGGCGAAGGCCTCCACCTGAAGCACCCCCCGGTCGGCGATCCGATACACCTGCGCCACCTGACTCGATGACGACGCGATCATCCGGGCCATGCTGATCACGGGCTTGTCGAGCACGTAGCGGCGGATCTTGCGCGGATAGGTACCGTAGAGCCGTGGGTGCCCATCGGAGCCGTCGGAGCTCGTCATCACCCACGGATCCTTCATGAAGGTTTCGATGTCGGCTTCGGTCATGTTGAACGAGGCCACACTCATGTCGAGCCCGTCGCGGATCATGGCGAGCGCCGTCTCTACCGCCGGCAGTCCGCGCTGCATGGCCACCTCCTTGAGCGTCTTGCCAAGGTAGGGACGGGCCGCGGCGCTGCCCCCTGTGAGCAGGAGCGTGCTGTCCCCGCCGCGCCGACGGAGATTGTCGCGCATCTCGGCCAGCATCCGCTCCCGGGTGCCGGCATCCGCGATGCGCGCGAGCAGCGAGTCACGGCCACCGGCCTGCGCCCACCGCGGCAGCAGCGCCGCACTCAGCCCCGTCCCGCTCGCCGTCCACGGATACTGATCCGCCGTGACGACGCACCCCGACTTCCGCGCGTCGGCCATGATGGCCAGCACGCTGTCGGCCTTGCCCCACACGTCCACACCCAGCGTCTTGATGTGCCCCACATTGGCCGTGAGTCCCGACTCGCAGCCGATGCGGATGGTCTCGCGCACCGACTGGAGCAGGCCGATGGAATAGCTGCTCTCGTCCCGCTGGTGCGTGTCGTACACGCCGCCGAACGGCTTCGCGGCCGAGACCACGGCGATGACTTCATCCGTCCTGGCGTAGCTCTGGGGCGCGTAGAAGAGCCCCGACCCCACCCCATACGCGCCTTCCCGCATGGCCTTCGTGACGAGCGCCCGCATGGAATCGATCTGCGCACTTGTGGCCGGCGCACTCGAGGCCCCGAGCACGTGGCTTCGCACGGTGCCGAATCCCACGGTGGCGTAGGCGTTGGTCCCGAGCCCGTCGCGCGCACCCTCGGTAAGCACCCGGGCCACGTCCCACGGGCCGCGGCCGTCGGGGCCGATGGTGACCGTCGTGATCCCCTGCATGAGCGATGACGCGTTCTGCCGGCGTGCGGCCGACAGCCGCGGCATCCCCTCGTACGCATGCGTATGCGGATCGATGAAGCCGGGAGCCACGATCAGCCCCGTGGCATTGACCGTTCGCCGGGCCACCGTTCCCGCCGGAACCTGGCCCACCAGCACGATCCGGTCACCACGAATCCCCACCGCCACGGCGCGCGGGCCGGGGGAAAGCCCGTCGTAGACCTGCCCGCCGGTGATGAGGACATCGAGCGTATCGGCGCGACCGCCAGTGAGCGGATCGGTGGCCATGGCGTTGACGGACGACAGCAATGCCACGACGGGAAGCAGGGCAGCATGCATCAGGCAATTCCGGAGGGGCCCGCCGAAAGCGGCGGGTTCATGGTGGCGGAGCGCGTGGTCATGTGCCCATTCTACGCCACGGGACATCACCCCGCAGATCCGGAGTGCACTGCATGCAGGTTGTCATCGTGGGGGGCGGCGTCATGGGCGCGGCCACCGCCTGGTTCCTCGCCCGTCAGCACGGCATCCGCGCGCTCGTGCTGGAGCGGGATCTCGGGTACCATCTGGCCTCGAGCGCCCGGTCGGTCTGCGCCATCCGGCAGCAGTTCTCGACCGCAATCAACATCCGGGTCTCCCAGGCCAGTCTCCTCTTCTACCGCGATTTCGCCACGCAGCTCGAACTCGGAACCGACGCCCCGGCCCTCGGCCTTACCGAGCCGGGATACCTCTATCTTTCGGCAACCGACGAGGGGGCATCCCGGCTTCGGGCGCATCAGGTGCTGCAGCAGGCCCATGACGTGCCCACCCGGCTGCTCGAGCCGGACGCCATCGCCACGCGCTATCCGTGGATGCAGGTCGGGGATCTCACGCTTGGCTCGCTTGGCGTATCCACGGCCACCAGTGGGGAAGGGTGGTTTGACGGGTATGCCGCCCTGCAGGGATTCCGGCAGGCGGCCGTCCGACTGGGCGTCGAGTTTCGAGAAGCCACGGTGCGCGACTTCGTGGTGCGGGAGGACCGGGTGACCGCCGTGGGTACCGGTGCGGGCGACCAGGTGTCCGCCGACGTTGTGGTACTGACTGCCGGAGCATGGAGCGGGGCGCTGGCCGGTGCGGTGGGGGTGGACCTGCCGGTGCGCGCCCGCAAGCGGGACGTCTTCGCGGTGGAATCGTCGCTTCACGCGCCCGATGCGCCGCTCGTGATCGATCCCAGCGGCGTCTGGTTCCGCCCGGAGCGCGAGCCCGGGGTGTTCTTCTGCGGGGCCCCGCCACGCGGTGACGATACGGATGACCTCCCGCTTGATGCAGTCGACCACGGCCTCTTCGACGAGGTGATCTGGCCGGTGCTGGCCGCGCGCGTGCCGGCCTTCGATGCGCTCAAGGTGCGGACGTCGTGGGCCGGCTATTACGAGATGAACACCGTGGACCACAACGGCCTCGTGGGGGCGGTGGCGCCCTACGCCAACCTGTACACGGCCTGCGGCTTCTCTGGACACGGGCTTCAGCAGGCCCCGGCCGTGGGGCGTGGGTTGGCGGAGCTCATCGCGACCGGTGGCTACCAGTCGCTCGATCTCTCGCCCTTCCGGGTCTCGCGGCTGGCCGAAGGCGCGCCGCTGCTGGAGCAGAACGTGATCTGAATGCGCGAGACGGGTTACCGACTGGGCCGCGGCGCCACACGGGCCGTGACCAGCGCCCCCAGCACGGCGAGCGTGGCGAGCGTGAGGAGGGCCCCGGTGCTGCCGCCCGTGGCCTCCCGCACGCGCCCGATG
>Ga0315902_10004431_pt1 | contig 20340 bp, 15 predicted proteins | sample LakEriMetagenome_9_FD_203523 | JGI IMG/M metagenome (GOLD analysis project Ga0315902, IMG submission 203523) | Freshwater fungal communities from buoy surface, Lake Erie, Ohio, United States - Buoy 12 MA117 | ecosystem: Environmental > Aquatic > Freshwater > Lake > Lake biofilm | place: USA... | reverse complement strand
CTGGGTAACGTGGACTATGATCGTCTCCGTCGAGGCATCCTGTCGGAAGAAGATGCCGACGAGTTCTTCGAGCTCATGGATGAGCTTGCGGAGTCTGAGGAAGAAGACAGCACTGGCTCTCATCACCGAGCCCTGATGTTCATGTCCGACAAGGGCAAGAAGGCAGGCTCAACAGTAGAAGACTTGATTGCCGCCGCAGAGAGGTTCCAGCCGGACCTCATTGTGGTGGACGGCTTCTACTTGATGAAGGACGGAAGATCTGGGCAGAGAACGGCAGACTGGAAACAGATCAGCCACATCAGCCAAGACCTAAAAGCGATGGCTCAATTTGTCGGCTGCCCTGTGATTGGAACAACGCAGGCCAACCGCGCGAACGCAAAGGAACCCTCGGGAGACCTGGACGACCTGTCCTTCGCAGACGGCATTGGCCAAGACGCAGACATCGCCTTCCGCGTGTTTCGCGGTCCCAATCCATCTGGAAGAGGAGCTTCACTTCTCTTCATCTTCTCGAAGAGCAGAGAGACAGTCATCCCTCCGTTCATCATCAATGCAAACCCTGGCTCAGACTTCAGCGTGCAGCAGTCTCACGCGAACGTAAAAGCGTTCCTTGACATGAAGAAGCAGATGGAGATGAGTGAGGGAGCGGACGACGACGACGGAAGCGGTGGCGCCCCCAAACAAGAGGCAAAGAAGAAACCAAAGAAGAGAGATGACCCATTCCGAGCTTAGGTTCCTGCCGGAGTTTGAAAAGTATGTCCCCGGACTCCGCGTGGGGTCCGGGGACAACTACATGGGGTTCTGCCCCATTCACGGAGAGGTGCCAGGGCAGAGTAAGCCCAGTCTTTCGGTCAATGCTGCGACGGGGCTGTGGCACTGCTTTGCGGGATGTGGCGGTGGCAACATCCGCACGTTTCTCAGGCTGCTGGGCGAGTCAAGCGCGACGATTGACCGAGTAGCGAAAAAATCATCGACAAAGAAAGCAAGACCGGCTAAGAGGGAAGCACCTCCGGATAGCCTGCCAGAGAGGCTTTTGGGGGTCTTCGACTGGTGCCCGACGAAGCTGGTGTCGGAGGGCTTCAGTGAAAAAGTGCTCTTTGAAAATGATGTAGGGTACGACAAGAAGTTGTCGAGAGTCACGTTTCCCGTGCGAGACAGAGACGGGAAGCTGGTGGGCATCGTTGGAAAGCAGCCCACCAGTGAATTCGGAAAATACAAAGTCTATACTACCGAGCTTCTGGAGTATGGACTTCAGGTTCCCACATTCTCAAAAGGGGACCATGTTTGGCGGCTCAACAAGGTCGCGACGCAGCTCAAGACGGAACGGAAACCCGTTTACATCGTCGAAGGCTTCAAGGCGGCGCTGTGGTTCTGCCAGGCAGGCATCAACAATGTGGTCGCGCTGATGGGCAGCCACATGACAGATGCACAGAAGAAGCTCATTGAGAGTCTAACTTCCCAAGTGATTTTGTGTCTGGATAACGACGACGCAGGTCATGCAGGAAGTCTCAAAATCAGTCAAAAACTTCAAGCGGCACGAATTAGTGTGGTTGTGCTGCCAGAAGGCATCCACCAACCGGATGACCTGACGGCAGCAGAGCTGCGTGAACTGTGCCGCACTCCCGTCAGTATCAGTGAGGCAAGAAGACAATGGCTCCTAAGACCATCCCCATGAGCGCCGGGCGCACTCGGCGCGACAGCAAAGGCAATCCCCGTGGCAAGCGTGCCGGCTGGTCGGCCAAGTGGTCCGACGAATTGAAGATCGGGAAGGACGAGTCCGCGTGGATTCAGCTGACTCCCGGTAAGTACAGCAGTGAGGAGGGCGTGCAGCCCTACTTCTCCGCCCCCATGTTCAAGCTCCAGTTCAACAACAAGTTCGGCACGACTTCCTGGGGCTACTTCCGGGGCAACGGCGGGCCGGACTGCACGCTTCAGAAGCTTGCGGACTCGAACAACCCGAATGTGCAGGAGCCCAAGTACGGCGAGCCCAACCGCTTCTACGTGGGCATCATTCACTACGCCCTCTACCACAAGACCCCGATTGAGAAGAATGGGCAGGTCATTACCTACTCGGAAGGCAAGCTGAAGGGTCAGCCCGTCTACCAGTGGAATGAGGTCAAGTCGGTGCGTGAGAAGAAGCAGCTTCTCACCGCTGGAGACGTGGATTCCCTGGGGTTCTATCGCAAGAAGTTCCTCGAGCTTCCGGCCACCCAGTTCAAGGTGGTGCAGGAGATTGCCCGCAAGGCGCGTTCGATCTGCAAGTGCGGCGGCACCCTGTTCCCCTCGGTGTTCGTCTGCCCGGCTTGCGAGAACGTCCTGCTCGACACGAATGAGTCGGACATGACGGACTCGGAGATCATGAACTACGCCGACCAGGACATTCGCTGCCGCCACTGTGGCGCGGTGGAGTTCCCGCGCGCGGAGTACGACTGTGACTCCTGCGCGGATCCTCGGCCCCACGAGTACCATGAGGTCGTGGCCAAGCTCAAGAAGGTCACCGGACCCACGGGCTACCCGACGATTGCGCTGGACTCCGTGGTTCCGGTCACCGAGTTCGCCATGGAGAACAAGCAGTGCCCCGTGACGGTCAATGGAGAGGGAGCCCTCACCTACGACGAGTCCTTGGATAATCTGATGAAGAATCAGTTTGACTTCGAGGAGTACACCAAGCCTCGGACAAACGCAGAGTACGCGGAGATGCTGGGCTTGCGTGAGGGCGACATCGGGTTCGCCTCTTCCGCCAAGCGGTACAACAACTTCCGCGGCTAATCACTGCCGAGGGGCCCCTTCTGGGGCCCCTCGGTCTTTGCGGAGGAACCATGCGCTATCAGTTCATTGACACGCCGCTGCCGATGTACGTCTTCTCCGAGGAGGAGGCCAAGAAGCTTGCAGCCCATATGATGACGCTTCCCAGGGTCGGGTTTGACACCGAGACCACGGGGCTCGATAAGCTCGGTGCGCGGATCAAGTTCTTTTCCTTCGGCTACGAAGGAATGCGGTTTTGCGCCCCAGTACGCCTGCTTCCGGTGTTCCAGCCTGTTCTGGAGAACCCAGAGATCCGGAAGTGCATGACAAACGCAAAGTTCGACATGCACATGGCCGCCAATCACGGCATTCACATCACGGGGCACATCTACGACACCGTGTCGATGGACTGGCTTCACGATGAGAACCGACAGGGCCGGCACGGTCTAAAGCAGTGCGCGGCGGACTATCTCGGCCTCAAGATGGCTCCGTTCTCGGAAGTGTTTGGAGGAGTGGGGACCACAGACAGAGAAGTCGAAACTTTGTGCCGAATGCACGATGCCCTTGAGACTGCCGATACGTCTCTGGCACTGGAGATCCTGGCGCTGATTGGCCAGATTGACATGGATCCTGATGACCTCGAGGACATGCAGACCGTCTCCAAGAAGCTCGGATTGGGGCGAAAGGATCACTCCAAACTTCTGCCGGCTACCAAAGTTCTAAAGATCGCCAGGAAACACGGGCTCTGCCCAACCACTCGCGGGAAGTCTGGCTACGTCAGCGATTTTTACGAACTTCTTGGGATGGGCCCCGTCGCGGACAAAGAGCGCGATTCGCACAAGGACGCACTCGTTGATCCGGACGCGCTCATTGAGGCGCACGAGTTCATTCTCGGGCACTTGGCGAAGGCTTCGGAGAATGAGCTGTCTCCGCTCGACATGATCACGCTGCTTGTCGGTGACTACGCGTCTCTCGACGCCTGGGCGACATTCAAGCTCACAGAAGAGCTTGAGTCGCTACTCTCGAAAGAGAACATCAACCCCGACATGACATTGCTCGATTACTACAACGACGTCTCTGCGACGTTCATCCGGATTCTGTGGATGATGGAGCGTCGCGGGTTTCAGCTGGACGTCGATGCGATTCAGGCACTCGCCGCTCCGATGGTCATGGACATCGACCGCCTTGAGCGCGAGTTTGTCGCACAAGTCGGCTGGGAGATCAATCCAAACAGCCCGACTCAGCTTGTCGATCTCTTCTTCACAACGAAGGGCGGACAGTGGCTGGATCCGTTTGGCAATCCCGCACGCAAGCTCAGCAGCGGCGGAACAACGGGCGTGAAGAAGCCCTCAGTCAGCAAGGAGGTCATTGAAGAATGGGCAGAGAAGGGAAACCCGCTAGCACAACTTCTTCAGGAACACAGAGTCTTGAAGAAATTGCACAGCACCTATATCGACGCATTGCCGAGAACCGTCGATGCGCGAAGGCGGATCCACACGGACCTCAAGAGCGCGGGAACGGTCACTGGCCGTCTGTCATCCGGAGAGCCAAACCTTCAGAACATTCCGGCTCGTGGTAACTGGGGCCGCAGAATCCGAGAGTTCTTCATCGCCGGGCAGTGGGGATCTTGCGATGACTGGTGCCTGCCGGATGTAGCGCACATCCAGTCCCCGAAGTATCCGCGCGACCAAGAAATGCTACTGATCGTGGCTGACTACGAGCAGCTCGAAATGCGGATCATGGCTCACATGAGCGAAGATCCCCGGATGATTGACACGATTCGCAGCGGCAAGGACCTGCACTCCATGACGGGGGCACTTGCGGTCGGCGCAAACTATGACGACATCGCGGCTGCCAAGAAAGCTGAGCATCCGACCAAGGAACAGCTCGAGCTTCTTGAGCTTCGGAGTCAGATGAAGGCAGTCGGCTTCGGACTTCTGTACGGGATCGGCCCCAAGAAGCTTGGCCAACAACTTGGCCTGAAGATGGTCAAGAAGTACGGACGAAACGGGATAAACTACGAAACCTGTCCCGAAGCAGAGGAGCTTATCGAGAAGTACTTCTCCATCTACCCGAAGGTACAAGAGTTCATCGACGACACTCATTACCAGTGCGAAAATGATCTCTTTGTACAGACGATCATTGGGAGGTATCGCCGCCTTCCCGATATCTTGTCAAAGGAACGTGGGCTGGCGATGCAGGCTCAGCGGCAATCGGTTAACTCAAGAATTCAAGGTTCCGCCGCCGATATTGCCATTCAGGCGATGATCAACTGTGAGAGTAACGAGGCCCTTCGCGAACTCGGGGTTCGGATGCTGTTGCAGATCCACGACGAGCTCGTGTTCGAGGTTCCGAACATTCCAGACGTTGTCGACCAGGCAAAGATCCACATCCGCAGCTGCATGGAGAACCCGTATCCCATGCGCGTTCCCATCCTGATTTCGATGGACTCTGCTCGGTCCTGGGGAGAGGCGAAGTGACACAGGCAGAGCTGGAGAGGGCGATCTGCAAGAGGACCGGGCTACCAGACTCGGTCGTTGCGCTCGTGCTCACAACTCTCAAAGACCTGATCTCGGAGAGCCTCGAAAGACAGCAGGATGTTGTCTTTCGAGGGCTCTTTCGCATCTCATCTCGAGTACGGGAGATCAACTCATTTCAGACTGCTGTCGGTTCGAACGAGCCCAAGAGGGCCACAGCGTATAAACTTGTCCTGGGGATCCACCCCGTTCCTGCTTTCCGAAAGGAGCTAAACAAATGGACAAGTACGCTGTCGTCCTCGATGACCAACACGTAAAGACCGCGATGGAGGGCAAGGGCTCGTGCCCTTCCTGCGGCTCAAGAAAAGTCGACAACCGGGGTCTCACTCCGGTCTGTCCCAACTGCGGCACCCGCCCGTGGGAGAAGCATGGCTCGCGCCAAGAAGGAAGAAAGTAACGCTCAGGCGGCCATCAACAAAATCAAGAGCAAGTACCCCGGCAAGGTCTTCACTGCCGGAGAGTACACGATGCCCTGGAAGGTCAAGAGACTACCGACGGGAGTTCTTGACCTCGACATCGCGCTGGGCGGAGGTCTTCCTGCCGGCGGGATGACCTTCCTCACCGGCAAGCAGGGAGTTGGAAAGAACTGGCTGGTCAACCAAGTCATTCGCCAGCATCAAGAACGACATGGGGACAAGACAACGGTCGCCGTCGTCTCGACTGAGATGGTCTACGACAAGGAGTACGCGCAGCTTTGCGGAGTTCGCGTTGCGATGTCGGACATGGAGATCTCCCTCCTGCGGGATCAGTACGAAGCAAACGATGAGGCCTTCCCCGCAGACTATGAGGAGAAACTCCGTAGGCAGGTCGGTGAGTTCATCACGGTTCCTCCTGCGCTTGCAGAGGAGTCTCTCCAGATTGCGATCGAGCTGATTGAGACCAGAGAGTTTGACATCGTCGTCATTGACTCCTTCGGATCGTTGCTGACGGAGCACGACGAGGAGAGCAATCTCAGCGAGCCGAACCGAGTGGGCGGTGCTGCGCTTCTCAACACGCGCTTTGCGCGCAAACTGAACGCGGCACTTGGTCCTGACAAGGACGGCAACCCGAACCTCACTTGTGTCATCGGGATCAACCAGGTCCGCGACAACACCGACCGCGCCAACAAGTACTCCCCGAAGACAGTCGAGGCGGGAGGGTGGGCACTCAAGCACGCGCGCTGGGTCACGATTGAGATGTCGCCGCAGGCGAAGGTCCGCGATGGTGACCTCACCACTGGAAAGACAGTGCGGTGGGAGATCACCAAGCAGAAGGCTGGAGGTCACGAAGGAGCCTCTGGCACCTACGACTACCTGTTCAAGCACACGGGCATCAATCGCGCAGCGCACTCGATTGCTGTTGCGGCCGATTACGAAGTCATGTCGAGAAAGGGGGCCTGGTACTTCTACCAGGGTCAGCAGATTGGGCAGGGACTCGATTCAGCGGTGAAGTTCGTCCTCGACAATGGGCTTCTCCAGAAGATTGAAGACGACACGATGCGAGCGGCGGGCATCCGCTGCTCGTACGGGTGAGCCGGAGGCCAACGTGCCCCGTCTGTAGCGGAGTCAATCTGGTTCCGTGGTCGTTGGGAAAGGTCCGCTGTCGCACATGCGACCGGGCCTTTCCCCGCCACGAGATCCAGTCCGAGGAGTACGTTCCTCGGGCTCCGCGAAGCCAAAGCACTCGCGCTCAGGCTGACAAGCAGGAGCGTCGAGTTGCTAAGGACCTCGGGGCACGCCAAACGATTGCATCTGGGCAGACGCCCGTGGACAAAGGAGACATCAAGTCGGACCTGGTTCGTGTGGAATGTAAATACACCGATAGTAAGTCATACTCTCTAAAGGCAGCGGATTTAGTCAAGATTGCCGGGCAGGCAACCAAGGACCAAATTCCACTGTTCTATGTTGAGTTCAGGACTGAGGGGGAGGGCTACTACGTCATCCCTGAGCACTGGTTCCTTCAACTTCTCGAGAAGTACAAAGATGATCAGGACGATTAAGGACCTTGAGGGTCTCTCCGCCGAAGAGATTGAGGCCGTGCGCAAAAGCATCAACATGCGCGGCTACTACTACATGGGCGTGAAGAAGTTGGGCCAGCAGGAGGGCATGACGCTCACCGAATACACGGCATGGAAGGCAATTCCGGCGGATGAACCTTGCCGTGCCTGCCACGGGACCGGAACCTGGAAGAAGCCCGAGCGCAGCGTGGGCACGATTCACGCAAGCTCGGCGGCCTCCTGTGTTCGCCGCCTCTACTACGATGTCGATGCAAGCATTCGTCCCAAGTCAGTGATCTCCCCAGAGTTGCAGATCACCTTCGCGATGGGCCACGCGATTCACGATGTTGTGCAGAAGGCGCTGCATGCCGCGCTGCCTGGTAAGTTCGCGGATGAGATGACGGTCGATCTGGACGAGGCGATGGTACTCGGCAGTCACACGGACGGCGTCGCCGAGATTGAGCAGGCTCGGGTCCTCGTCGAGATCAAAAGTATTGGCAAAGAATTCGACACGCTCGTGAAGCCGAAGGACGATCACATTACGCAGGCTGTGGCCATCTACGCCAAGGCCCTCGAAGTCCCGTTCATCAGCTTCTTGTATGTCAGCAAGTCGTGGCCCCACAACGTCAAAGAATTTGTGATGGTCTACGACGAGAAGTACTACCGCAGATGGTGGAAGAACAAGGGCCAGGTCGTAGACCTTGCTCTTGAGAAGGGGGAACCTCCGATCGCCGATGCGTCAAAGGACGATTGCGGGTTCTGCCCGTATTCCTATCACTGCCCTCAAAAGCTGTGAGGTGAAGGATGACGAAGCGCGCAGCCACGGACTTTACCGTAACCCTGGAAGACGGGGAAGAGATGTACTCGGGGGCCGCAGATCGGGCTCTCCAAAGAATTGAGAAGCTTGGCCTGGAGATCCCTGCGCGCCCCGTCGATTCCAGCGGACAGCCGTTCGATGGAAGGCTCCCGTCAAACGTGGCGGACTTCACCACGAGGGAACTGGCGGAAGTCTACACCTTGATGTGTAACTACGCGGATTATCTTGAGAACCTCCACACGGTCGCACGCGCAGAGGTTCTCAACTCCGACCGCCGTCTCAAACTGACCAAGGCGCTGGTCCGCAAGACCAAGCCGGGCACAGCACAGGAAAAAGACGACCAGTGCCTCACGGATGTTCGGTACATCGAGGCGGACGTGGCCTACGTGGAGGCTGCGACCTACCAGGAACTCCTGGAAGGGTTGGCCAAGGCGGCGTCGCGGGATCGGTCGGTCCTCAGCCGGCTGATTGAGACAAAGAAGATGGAGCTGGACAACAAGCGGAGGGACAACAATGCTCGAGTATACCGATAGTCTGAGGTTGTGGGTCCCCTTCCTCCCTCCGTCCGAAAACCGGATCCGCGTTCATCGGAGACAGGGCGGCCAGGTCTATTCGAAGGAAGCACGCGACTTTCAGACGCTTTTCGCAGATCATCTGCGGACTTCCTTCTTCACTGACTTGGCCGCGTTCGTCCAAGGTCATACAGAGAAGAGCCTGTATGTGCTCCGGATGGTGTTCCACTTCGACACTGTCATCAACAGTGGATGGGCTAAAAACCAAGCAAAAACACTCTATAAGAAGTTTGACGTGGGCAATCGACGTAAGTTGATTGAAGACTGCCTCTCCACTGCGCTCGACATTGACGACTCAGTGTTCTTTGAGGTGCAGCTTGTGAAGCGCATGAGCCAGACTGGGGAGGGTGTTGAGATCCTTCTTACCCGTGCTCCTCCGTCTTCCTTCGGAGTCCCAGATGTCAGACGAATTCAACAAAAGTGAGCTGATTGAGCTCTTGCGCGAAGAAGGTCATGGGAATATCAGCAGAGGAAATGGGATCCCAAGACTGATTGCTGCGCTCGAAGATGAGGAAGATCCGGAGCCCTGCCCGCTGGAGGGAAGACGCTCTACGATGGAGAAGCACATCCGGCGGAACTGGACCCGAATACGGACCCAGCTTCCGCGCTGCAACGGGAAGTGCACAGTATTCGGCTGTCCAGACGCTATTGTCATTGGCTGCTGGCTGAGATTCAAGGACGAAATAATATGACTTGGGAACCGTGCGTTACCTGCGCTCGGGTCTCAAAGTGTGGAGACGTTGATCACAACCTCCTCCTCGAAGGAGGAGGTTGTTCTCTCCACGAGCCTGCACACGAAGGCATCGTACGCGCCCGCCTTCGCATCATGGACGAGTTTGGCGCACTCGCAATACCGACAAAGAAGAACCTAAAAGACGGAGTCATCACAATGGCTGGTACTGTTTCATCTACGGCCGCATCGAAGCGTAACCTCCGTGCCCTGGGCAAAGTCCTGGGGGTTGTTCCCAAGGGCGGCGCCAGCTTCAAGCTGTCGGCCGAAGAGATCTGCACGATGATCAAGGAGAGCGGCGACCCGCGCTTCATCAATCTCGAGAAGATGAGCGATGAGGAGGTCGCGGCCATCACGGAAGAACTCGGTGGTGAAGAGGGTGGTGAGGAGACTGCCGCCGCCGCTCCCGCACCGACGCCCGCTCCCGCTGCCCCGGCCGCGAAGAAGCCGGCGGCACCGGCCCCTGCTGCGCGTGCCTCTGCTCGCTCCAAGCCGGAGCCGGAGCCCGAGGCTGAGGAAGAGGCCGAAGCTCCGGCGCCGCGTGCTCCGCAGCGTCCTGCTCCGGCTCCCGTTGCGCCGCTCCGTCCCGATGCGAAGCGTCCGGCGGCCCCTGTCCGGCCGGCGGCCCCTGCTGCCTCGGCACCCGCCAGCGGCCTGTCGGCCGACCTCAGCAAGCTTGAGGAGATGGTGATGGTCATCGGGAAGGCGGGCGATGCTCGTGATCTCGCGCTCAAGAACATCATCACCACGCTCAACCAGCTGGCCGAGAAGGTGGAGGCGATCGACGCTCACCTCGCCTACCAGTACAACGCGAGCGTCGAGCCGGGAAACGAGATCAAGTCTCTGACCGAGGTAAGCTGGATCTGATTGAGATCCTGTCTGACCGGCTGGAGACGATGGGTCTCGATGAGATCTTCGAGACCCTCACTGCCGCAGGATACGGAGTGCGGCGAAAGGGACTGACCCACGAGCAAGTCAAACGGCTCTTGATCAGTCTGACCGCATAGGTCAAGGGGGACTCCTCACGGAGTCCCCCTCTTTTTTTAGCCCCAACCCTTGTCGCCTGCTCGATCCGTGAGCCAACCGATACGCGCCCCACGAAACTTTACATTCGGCGGGTACAGTGTAGCGTTTGCTCGATGCGCCCAGCGCGTTGTCCCGTCTATGAGAGGTCCTGGGTCGTAAGTTCCGTATGCAAAGATAAGTGCCCGCTGTCCAAACGGGAAGCTGAGCGCCTCTGCAAGGGTAGAGACCGTGTCCGTAGTGGGCTGATACATTGGTTGAACGCGAGTAATCGCGTCGAATCCAGGATCGGCGTCTCCACCTGTTACGTCTCTAGAGTCCGACAGGTTGTAGGGTATTGCTGGTCCCGTGCCGAGAGCACTGGGCACTCTGCGCGGGCCCCCGATAAAGCGGACAACGAGTGCATAGGCAAAATGCCTGCGATCTACACGAAGCGCCGCAGCTGAGATCGCCTCATCAAGGAGATGCAGTCTCTTCTTAACGAAGTATTCCTTTCGCGCGAACACACTAAGAGGAGAGGACCCGATGAAGGGGGCGGAGTATTCCCACGCTTCTTCGACCTCGTTGGTCGCGTCTGCGTTGTCTCCGACTGCGGGCAAATCCACTTCCCCAGACCAGATAATCTCCCCAAACCCGAACTCGGGCTCGTGTTCGTTCCATCTCGCAAAATCATCCTGATCGAACGCCGTATCCAGGGTATTGAACCTCCAGAGTTCTACGAGCACGCCAGCACTCGCCTCCCACAAGTCTGTGTCCGCGACATCCTCATACGTGGCCCCGGTGCCAACTCCGATCTTCCAAAAAATCTCTGGAGCGCGCTTGTAGATGCCCCAGCAGTTCGGGCTGGAGGGGCGCATACTCAGCGATAAAGACACTTCCGACAGAACCGATCCGTGAGGGGCGTCTATTGGAAGGATAAATCCAGCGAACCCTGGCGGAATAAATGAGTCTCTGGGGATTTCGGTATCGTTGACACTCCAGGAGGAGTTAACCGTTAGATGTCCGTGTAGGGCATACCAGAGCGGGTCAAATGCCCCGTTGTATAGAGTAATTGTTGCAGAATTTACGCCTACATCGAACAGCCGGTAGCTTTCGACTGTTGGTCGAATCCATCGGTCTAACGGCCAGTGGTTGATGAGCGCCTCAGCGATGGAGCCGGCGCCGGTGGTAAGAGATTCTCTGATCGCCACACACTCGTCGCGCAGAGCCTCTCCTGCTTGAACTCTCGCATCGCTGTCTTGAGCCCCCTCTACAGTAGGCAACGCGATTGCCGCCCCAGCCAGTGCCTCGCAGGTGGCAAGGAACTCGAGTGCAGTTGTGCTTACGTCTATTCCGAGCGGATCAGCGGTATGTGCAGCGTCAACTGCATCCCACGCTGCATCGGCTATGTCCCACTCTGCGTCCAGTGAATGAGTATTTAAGTCCGGATCTCCAGCAAGCATGAGGGTTCGGAGGTCATTTGCAAGAGTCCAGGCAGTGGCTGGAGATGGGATCGTCTCAAGAATTGTTTGTGTTGTACGTCTTCCGAGGATGGCTTTCGAGTTTGTGGTGCGGACGAGGCCGGGCCCGCCCCGTAGCTCCTGCATACCCATCGAGTACGTGGAAGTCGGCGGCGTGAACGATGTAGAGGTGCTCACGTCGTAGTCACGCTGCCAGCCCATGTTCACGCCGTAATCCTGCCCACCAAGCAACTTGGTATCGGCAGGACCAAGCGTCTGGTAGCCCTTTACGGCATTGGCAAACCGGAACCCAAAGGCAGCAACGTGGCCCGAAGCAAGGACTGGGCCGCTAACTTTTAGGGGGTCTGTGTCGTGCTGGACGGAGATCTCCTGGAACGCCATGTACGTCGAGGTAGTCGGATCAGCCGGGACCGTAATCTGGAGAAATAACTCCTCGTCAAGCCTGCTCTCCTGAAGCGCGCTCGAGGCACGATCCACAACCCCATTGACCGCGAGCGTGGCTTCGTAGGATCGAATCTCCACCGCGCCAGAAGACACAAAGCTCACTACGGATACCGAGTCCGAGGCGACTGTCGTTCCTGACGCGGTCACCATGGCGAGTCCGACAGTCACAGGAGACGCAGTGCCTCCCGATGCCGCACGCAGACGAACCTTGAGACGAAGGTGATCCTTCCAGATGTACCGACGCCCGCGCTGACGAAGGACTGTTGCTGTAATGGCCCTGGTTACAATCAACGTGCCGCCGTGTGTGGGCTGGTAGCTGAGGGCTCCGCCCAGACCCACTTTGCGGATGTCGATCAACGCAAAGTCGGAGGCCGTGGTATCCACAGTCTCGTCGGCATAAAATGGAGGGCGAGGCTCGTTTGAGTACGTCGCCCACGGAGTCGTGTGGTGAGGTGCCTCGGCATTTCCGGACCACGCAGACGACTCGAAAAGAAGCGGCGCTGAGGCAGGGTCGTAGTCTTCGGCAGCCCCAATCCCTGCACCATCTGTGGTCAGTGCCCATTGTACGAATGAGAGCGTCTTTGAGTTTCCGGAGCGGTCAACTGTGCTGTCCGCGCGTTCATCCAGAGAGTTTGAGTCGGAGGACAGCAGTGGCAGTTGGTCAAGGGTCTTGAGCGCCTGATAGGTGCCGACCTGCATCCAGTCCGCAATATCCAGGTAGGAGCGGTGCCATCGCAGGCCGTGCAGCCGGAAGTCAGCTCCAGCCGCAGGCGTGATCGCAACATCTCCGCCTAAAGCAAAGAAGATGTCGGTTCCGTCACTCTCAACAGCGAGGACCGCGTATCTCTCTCCAGAAGAGATGATCTCGACGATACAGCCGATCCAGGCAGACAGCGCCCCCGTCAGGGTTCCACTCGGAACAGAGAGCACGCCTGCGTGGGTAAGATTGAAGCGAGTGTAGTCGGGGGCAGTGAAGTCCCCGGTTGGGTCGCTGTCCGTCTCGTTGGCGGGACTGATGATTCCGGGTCTACCGAGCGTAGTCGGAGTAGCCCAGTACGAAGTAATCGAAGGAATCCAGTTGTACCCAATGTGCAAATCCGAGTTGGATCCCCACATCGGATAGATCATTCGGCCCGCAGCAATGACATCCTCTGAATACACCCCTCCCAGAGCGTGACCAAAGTCACTGTCGGGAGGATTGCCGTGTACCCAAATCGAACCGACGGTCTCGATGGCTGAGCCCAAGCCCGTGATTGCGGGCTCCAGCCCATCCGACTTGCGAATGAAGACGGCCGCAGCCGAGGGCGTGTGTGACCCACCAGCGGTGTCTTCGCCTTTTGCGACCACCAACGCAGGGTCTGTGCCGCGCTGAATGACTCCAGCGGCAAACGACCTACGAACCCCGGTCGTGTAGTCGGCCCCATCAGTGTCCGGAAGTCTGAAGGCCGAGCTGTTGCCGAACCCCGACGCCTCCACAAAGAGGCCAACGGCGGTAGAGTCGACTGTCTCGGAAGAGGCCACGGCGACATGGATGCCGTCCGAAGGCGCAAACGCGTTTACGTCCACGGCGTAGCCACGGCTGACATCGTCGGCCCCGCCGTCCAAGGCAGAGAACTCCGAGTCATTGGCCGTGACAAGGATGCCTGCGCCGGTGCCTGCCCACCCCACGCGAATGCCGATGACGGTGTCGTTTGCGCTTGCAGCCGCCGGATCCTGCTCCTGGAACACGCTCAGGGCTGCGCGGCCTGCCGCCGCGCCTCCGAACATGGGCACTCCGACGCCCATGCGCAGATTCAGAAGCATGAACTGATGTGAGCCGGTGAAGGTCGGAGACGTACCGTCGAGATTGCGAATCGTAAGCTGGTTCGGACGGGTTTCGTAGGCTTCGTAAAGACCCGCGTACAGACCCGTGAGCACACGCACGTAGGTCTTTGCGCCGTGCGAGTTGGCCGAACGGGCTGACGTGGAGTGGTGCGTGATTGGGTACAGCGTTCGCAGATTGTCGGGATTTACGGAGACTGACGCCGAGTTCACGACTGACGTGATCACACCACCTGACGCAAACGACCCGGTCAGGATGTCAAGATTCGAAACCGTGGTCCCATCAAGGAGCGCGGATTTTGTCACATGCTCGAAGTGAGCAAAGGCCAGGTCGCTACCGACGCTGCTGCCATTGACCTTCGTATGATGGAAACCTCCTGCCCGTACGCTCTCGGTGACGCTGCTAATTGCTGCGCGATAATCCGTGACCAGGTCGTCAAAGATCTCCCATGACGACACGTTGTCCGCACCGCCGCCAAGCGGCAGCACGGTGCCAATCTGATGCAGCGGAGGGACAATCTGCACAGTCCGCCCATCAATCCAGCGCGTGATGCGCCAATCGGCGTAGTTCGTGCCGCTGATGACGAAGTTGATCGCGCGACCAACGTCCTCAAGGGTGAATGCGTCGTAGGTGCCGGAGGCATCGTATCCAGAGGCGCGGAGGAGGTTCCCCTCCAGAACTTCCGCTGCGTCCACGGATGTGCGATTGGAGGCGGCCGTCGCTGCGGCGGGCGTTGCGAAAAGAGTGACTGGGCGATCAGTAACTTCTGCAAAGAAGCCGCCACCCTTGTCCTGGCCCTGTCCCTGGTAGACACCGCCGAAGTTGAGATTGCGGTGCAGGTTTCGTAGGACCCAGCCATCGACCTCTTCTGACGAGTTGATGGCCGGGACCAGCAAGAAGTCTCGAGGCACGCGACCAAATGCGTTCTGCATGCCGAGGATGATGCGGATACCGCCTGCGGGAACACGCGGGATGTGCGGCTCGAACCACAGGTACAGCGAGGTTTCGAACAGTCCATTCGAGTGGACAGTGAGCGTCTCTCCCGACTGGGCGTTGAGAAGATGCAGAGACTCATCTGTTTCGTGCCGAACGACGATCTCTGTCTCCGAAACGACAGTGTCTACGACGTATCTCCCCGCGTTCGAGATTGGGGTGACAACGACCGGACCCGTTAGCTCAACGATGTCCCCTTCACGCACTCCGTTCGTGACAAACGTCGCGCCGGAGCAAATGATCGTGGCGCCATCGATAATCTCTGTGACGCCCACAGAGCTTTGCTTCAGAGACTCTCCGCCCAAAGCATTACGGTAGAACGGGTAGTCATCTGTGCTGAGCGGTAGGTTGGCCGACCCGTCTTCGTTGAAGGTACTCGCGCCTCCAACAATCCCGCCAGAGGGCAGGTAAGCAACGGTGCCAATGCCCACTACCTTGTCGAGAGACAGCAGCTCGTTCCACTCGGAGTCGAGGACTGCAAAGTACTGAGAAATCTGCTGAAGCGAGGCGTCGTCAGCAAGGTCAACAAAGATGGCGGTCTCGAGTACTGCATCGAGATCATCGAGGTAGCCGGTGGCCAGGTCGATTGAGGTCACCGCCCCCGTGAGCGCGTCATACTTCAGACGAGGGCTGTCTTCCGGGACCTCCAGCACGACAGGTACGGCCACTTCGCGGACAAGCTGGACCTGGTGGCTGTCTAGGTTCTTGGCCAGGCTGTGCAGAGCGCGATTGACGCTCTCGCTCGTCCGGTCCTCTCCACGCGCGACGAAGCTAGACCGCGGACGGTTGCCCTGCGTCAGAGCTCGTGGACTGGAAGATGCAAGGTCTCCCGCAGTCACGCGTGCAGACGGATGCGGGTTTACGTGTAGGCCAACCAGGGGAGCAAGGTCTGTGAAGCCCGCGGCAGTCGGAAGAACCTCGATGAAGGCATTGGTCCCTGCCGCAGCAACGTAGCCCGAGTTCTTGGCAACAACCTTGAGCACGCCTTCGTAGGCATAGGCAGTCAGCGGAGCCGGAGTGGATACCGCAGCGGCTGCGGTGTTGATCCCATCTACGATCTGCGCCAGGGTTAGCGCAGAGACAGAGGAGAACGAAACGACCAGGCTCGCCAAGGACTCTGTCGCAAAAGTGATCGCAAAGCTGCCTGGGCTACTCGCTGCCAAGATGGCATCGATGTCGTCGAAGCCTCCGGTGGCATTGATGGGCTTGGCGCCAAAGATAACGGGCTGCGCGAGGACAGCTTTGTCCGTCTTGCTTGCAAGAAAGGGACGGCGTACAAAACTCATAGGAAGCGGACCTCCCAGATCACGCGCAGAGTAAACGAAGTGGTCTTGGTTACGGGCTCAAATGTCTTGTAGGCCATTGGTGCTCGATCCGCGACGGCCATACCAGTCGGAGTCGCAGTGCGACTCCAGTTGTTGTCCGGATCTCCGTCCGTGAACAGCCCGGCCTCCGTGAGAATCACGTTGTCCGGCAGGCTGATCTCTGTCTGCCCATATTCCCGGATGAACCGCACCGCCGTCCTGGAGGACGTGGAGGACAACACGGGGAAGGTACCAGGGACTCTGACTCTCGCCAGGAACTCTCCTGGAACGTACGGGACGCCGCTGACAAGCTGCGAGATGTTTGCGACCTCGGGCTGGGATCCTACGCCGAGGCCGATGAACGCAATGCGGTCATTCCGAAAAAACTCGTCGCCTGAAAAGTTCTTAAGAGAGATTAGTTCGGCCAAGTACTCACGGCCCGTGAGCGTCCAGATGTTCGAGCCTTCGACATGCTGACGGCACTTGCCGTTTTCGAAGCTGTCGATCGTGACGAACCCTTCGATGGCCGGAGCTGAGGCATGGTCCTTGACCACTTTACGGCCAAAGAACGGCAGTAGGCGCGCGATGTTCAGCATACTTCGAGTCTCCGGATGATCTCTTTGGCCTCGTCCACAGTAACACCGAAGTTGAACGCAATCACTTCGGGGTTGAGAGGTTTGCCGTCCGCAGACTGAATACCTCCTCTACGCGCTCCCTTGGCGCCGCCCTCAATCTTAAGGGAGTCAACGACTCTTGGCTGTTCTTTGTTCCTGATCATCGCTTACCCTGCGAAGGCGTTTCTTTGCGGAAGATCCGACCGATGACAGACGCGGGTTCTGGAGTCGTTTCTGCGATCGTGAACTGGGTAGCAGAGTTTACTTCGATGATTGGGAACAGGAAGTGATCTGTACCGTAATCAAACTCAAAAAAGTCTCCTGGACGAACCCCAAGCTCTTCAATATCGTGGCTTGCATCCGAGATAGTAACGACCGCGGTCCCGTCAATGTCGAAGCCCACTGCGGAAGTATACGTCGAAACAATCGCGGCTTCGTCTGCGGGGAAAATACCGTCGATTGTGATGGTCCCACCGTCGACCTCCGCAATGGTGTAGACACCGTGCGAAAGGCCGCCAGCAGTAGGAGCAACCACAAGCAGGTCTCCTGCTGAGGCGGCAAAGGACCCCGTCAGGGTGCTCCCTGAAAGAGTGACCGGACCGGCAGCGTCGACCACCGTCAGGGGACGATAGATGTCGATCTCTATGTCGTCGTAGCCCATGAGCCGCTCAAGACGTGGATCAGTGTCTCCGTCGAATTCTTCGTATACCTGTTTGCGAATTTCTACAGCAGTGACGTTATCTTCGAGTTCCCGGTCAAGGAAAACGTTATCTCCATAGACAGCGATTATTTTGTAGGCTGCGTCAGAGCTGGTGTCGTAGAGGGTATCTTCGCGACCGATATTCATCAGGTCTGCGTCTGCGATCTCTACGTAGGCGTCTCCCGCTGTCCCGGATGCAGCGCCCACGTAGACTGGATTTGTCGTCAAGGACCATCGCTCGATTCGGTACTCGGCGCTCTCATCGGGGTCCGGAAGAGGAGTCGCGAGAGTAAGTGCCGTTTCCTGATCCGCAAAGAGATCTGGGGTTCCCGTGTTGGAGGTCGCGTAGAGAGCCCAGTCAAATACTCCGAGATCTTGGATTACATAGACGCCGCGGTTTGGCCCACTCAGAATGATGACGCGGTCATCCGCGGTCACACCCGAGGACCGGAACGCGGCATTGTCGTCTCGCAGGACGTGGTTCTCAAAGAACTCCGCGTCATCTCCAAAGGTACTGTCTACCGCAAATGAAGACCCTTCATAGATGATGTAAGAGTCATCACGAAGAACTTGGAACTGGGCAGCAGAATCCTCCGCAAGAGAGGAGATCGGTTTGGTGTACGGAGTGCTGTCTGCGTCCTCATCAATGCGGAGTTCCGTGTCGCTAACGACCTCCGCAACAATGTACATTCCACGATTGGGGCCGGAGATGATGACCAGCCGATCTCCAGCTTGAATGAGATTGCGCCCGAATACCGTGACTTCGCCCGGAAAGGCGGAGTTGATCCTGGGGAGCGAAGTAACATCCCCGCTGAACCCGCCTCTTGCGGAGGTCACGGTATCCGAGCCTGCTTCGAACTCGAGGTCGTCTCCCTGAAACAGTGTGCGCGTACTGCGGCTTCCGAAGTCGAAACGACGAAGAACTTGTCCGCTGCCGTTGAAGTCATCGAAGGCCCGAGTGGACTCCGTGCTAAACGCAGGGTCATCCATCAGGTGGAGATCCATCTCGAGCGTGAGACGCGCGTCTACCGTCACGGAGTCGAGCAGCGACAAGACTGCAACGATCTGGGGCTTCGTGTAGATTGGCCGGATTCGGTTCAGGAACTCTGTGGCCAATGGAATGTCGCGCGAGTCTACTGCGCGCACATCAATCTCAGCCTGCCAAGTATGATACTTGCGCAGCTCGACTTCTCCAGGAACGGCAGAGTACTCTCGCCACCAAGTCGGGGACACGACGTTGTCTGTCAAGATCACCGCGTTGGTGAGCGGAGTGAAGGGCGGAAGGAAGTCACCGACCGCAAAAACGCTCCCCGTGAGAGGGTTGATCCCCAGACCCTTGAACTTCTCCAGACTGTAAAGATCAGACCTCGGATAGCGGAATATACTAAAAATACCCGTACCAAAACCTTCGGTATCAATCTCCTCAGTGATCACTCGACCATAGAGGTCTGTGTACTCTGGATCGATCTGGACAATCTCACTTGGCTTTTCTGTGACGGGCAGATCCAATAGGATGTGCGCGCCAATCTCGGCTGAGCGAAGTGTCGGCCCAGAGGCCCACGCGTACATCAATCCGGCAACCGCCGCACGATACGAAATCTGAGTTGTGCCGTACGCGTCAAGATCTGCTTTGGTAATGTTGACGAGGACGCCAAAGTTATCTTCGATGTATTTGAAGTTATCGATCAGCGTGAGCGGGGCCCAAAGTGTTTCTGGTGCAGGGCTACTGGGTGTAAAGCGGGACGAAAATTCGATGAACCGTCCCTGCCCACGGCGACGAATCACATACTCAATGGACTGTTGATCGGCGACTGGGAAGAGCCCGTCCGCAACACGCGGGCTGACTCTTAGCTCACGTTCTGAAGTCACGGAGGTGATTGCGTAGGTCCCCTGGCTAAGCCCGGTCAAGATCTCCAGTTCGTCTCCGGGACGAACTCCGTGGAACACCAGAGAGTAGTCAGCGATACCAACGACGGGCGACCGCGCTCGCGTCGTCAACGCAGTGCCCCGATGCTCCGTGCCCGTGATGCTGAAGTCGTTGTTTTCGGACAGCTTGACCGGAGGACGTGTCAGCGTGCTGGTGGTGTCGTCCTTGTGGACGAGGATTGCCTGCCCGTCTTGTGACTCCACGCGCTCGGGTGAGATGTACTCAAATAGGGCCGGAATGGAGTAGACCGACTCCTCCATCGTGCCGTCAGGATCAAGCGGGATACGTGTATTGCGAATAATCCGCGTAGGCCGGACCTGAATCTGAAAGAAGCTGGGCAGCGAGATGCTGGTGGTGGGGTCGAGAGGCAGGTTCTGGTATGCGTCTCGGAACTCGCTGCTGTGAAAGATCTCGTAGATGTCCAGCGCGGACTCGGTATAGAGGGCCTCCCCGCTTTCCGACAGCGTCACGGTCGGGATTGCCAGCTCTCTCGACATCCTTTCCAGATCTGCCGCGTCAATCTGTCCCTTGTGGTAGTTGCCATTTCCATCGGAGCCAAATGATATTGCCGAAGTCCCCAGCTCGAAGGCAATTTTATTTCCGGCGGCACCGAGTACCTGAGCCTTGAAGGTCGAGCCGATCTCAAGGTCTGTCCGTAAGACGGTGACCTGGAGCATGTC
>Ga0315902_10004426_pt1 | contig 20344 bp, 20 predicted proteins | sample LakEriMetagenome_9_FD_203523 | JGI IMG/M metagenome (GOLD analysis project Ga0315902, IMG submission 203523) | Freshwater fungal communities from buoy surface, Lake Erie, Ohio, United States - Buoy 12 MA117 | ecosystem: Environmental > Aquatic > Freshwater > Lake > Lake biofilm | place: USA... | reverse complement strand
ACAGCGGAGGACCGCACATGAATGCCAAGCTCGCGAGTGTCGAGGATTTAGAAACCTGTCGTGAGTTGATTCGCGTCGGCTCTAAAACATTCCATGCAGCTTCGTTCTTGCTGCCACAAAGAGTGCGCGAGCCGGCTTTAGCACTATATGCCTTCTGTCGAGAAGCCGATGACGCTATTGATCAGTCGGATGATCCGCAGCGCGCATTGGTCGAGTTGAATGATCGGCTCGACCGCATGTATCGCGGCGAACCCATTGATCGCGCTGCCGACCGAGCCATGGCTGATGTGGTAGCGGAGTTCCTCATTCCGCAGGCGATCCCTGCCGCCTTGCTCGAGGGCTTCGCTTGGGACGCGTCCGGCAGGCGTTATTCCGATTTTCGCGGGTTGCAAGACTATGCGGTCCGGGTGGCAGGTACGGTCGGCGTCATGATGTCGCTCTTGATGGGAGTGCGTGCGCCGTGGGCGCTGGCACGAGCAGCTGAATTGGGTATCGCGATGCAGTTATCCAACATCGCGAGGGACGTTGGCGAGGACGCTCGCATGGGGCGCGTTTATCTTCCGGAAGACTGGTTGCGAGAGGCGAGCTCATCACGTGAAGTGCTGTTGGCCGCGCCCGTTTTCAGCCAGTCCATTGGACGAGTCGTCGATCGACTCGTCCAGTCGGCGGAGACTTTGTACGTGCGAGCTGCTGCCGGCGTGACCGCGTTACCGCCGGAGTGTCGACCTGCGATTCACGCCGCGCGACTGATGTATGCCGAGATCGGAAGAGAGGTATTGCGCCGATCGGGTGATTCGATATCGCAACGGGCCGTGGTATCGGGTCGACGCAAGGCACTATTGCTGGCGAAAGCGATTTCCGTCACGGCGATCGGTACTCCTCCTCAACACGAGAGTTGGCCGGTTATGCCTGCTGCGGCTTTTTTGCTCGATGCGATAGCTGCACATGACGCTGTGCGAGGTATCGTCCCCGATCCGACGGTCGCCGAGTCGATCTTGACCCGTGATTTGGTGCTACTGCTCGGGGTCATCGAGCGGCTGGAGTCACAGGAGAGGGCGGCATTAGACTAGACGACGTGAGCGCACTCTCGGCAGTCTTACCGGCAGTAAAGCTTGTACCCACGATTTCGAGAAGCGACTCAGCGAGACGCTTTCGTGAAAGCTCTCGACACGCTCCCCGTCGTGAGTGGTTTCAATGAGAGATCGCGAATAGAACGGGGCGCTCTCCAGAGTCTCGATCACTGTCGGTCGAGCGCCTAGATCGCAGCGAGTGTGTCTCGCAATACCCCACATTGTTTTTGTCATCGGATTGATTGGGGGCTTTGATCCCGCTCGTACGCTACCGTCTGAAGCGAAATCCAGTGACCAAGAGCGGTTCGGGCGGTCTTGTGCTCCGACTGTGTCATACAGCACTCGCGTACGGGCTGCGCCGCGACTGCGCGACCAGTTCCACGATTCGAAATCGGTTTCGAGCGGGGCAAGGCCTTGGTTGGCATCGAGATAGGCTGAACCTTGCCAGTTCAAGGTGGGCGCGTCGAATGTCACGTTCACTCGGGCGAGCGGTGCGATTGGCCACCAGAGGTGACGGGCGGCAGCGTCGAGAGGGTAGGCGGTGGCGTGTCTGACGGTAGGCGTGACTCGGATCTGACCGCGCAGCGTTTGCGGCCAGGGTGACGTTTTCTCATCCACGTCGATCTGCAGTGTCTCGCCGTCCCAGGTCACGCGACTCGGGCCGATGCTCAGCTGATGCTCATGACGGGTCACCGCTGTCGCGTCGCGTTCGGTCATGGCCCAACGGCGTCCTTGCCCTCGATAGAGCACGACATTGAGTGCAGAGTGCTGCAGTGGATCGACCGGTCCGTGACGCCGAGCGCGCGCATACCAAGGCGAGAAGACGCAGCCGAGCATTGCGATGACGGTGAGGCCGTATCGGCCGCAGTCGCTCAAGGCGTCGAGATACCACCAGGCATAGCCATTCGGTGCTAGTGACGCCGCGAAGTCCGGACCAGTTTGACTCACCACCGGGTGGTGTCTATATTGCATGACACCCTAGTGTGACAATCTGAACTGACATTCGCCAGCGATCAGGTTTCCCACGCAGTTCGCCGAGCAGGTGCAGGCATGAAAAATGCGTCCGGATCCGGAATCGAGCAAGCCCTCGAAGTAGCGGTCGAGTCGTGTGAATCGCTCGGTTGTCCACCGCGTTTGGCGGCAGCCATCCGCTACGCTGTTTTCCCGGGTGGAGCGCGGATCCGTCCGCGCCTTTGCCTCGCGATCGCTGCGGGCTGCGGCGAGCCGCAGTCGCCGCTCGCCGAGGCGACCGCAGCCTCCATCGAATTGCTGCATTGCGCATCCTTGGTCCATGACGATTTGCCTTGTTTCGATGACGCGGAGTTTCGCCGCAATCGTCCCTCGGTGCATCGCGCATTCGATGAGCGTATTGCGCTGCTCGTCGGTGATGCGCTGATCGTACTCGCGTTCCAGAACGTGGCGCGTGCGTATGCCCAGCATCCGGCGCGATTGCCGGGTGTAGTCCTCGCCCTTGCGCGTGCGGCGGGCGCGCCAGGCGGTATCGTCGCGGGACAGGCTTGGGAATGCGAGGAGACGACGCCGCTTGAGGAGTATCGCCGTCTCAAGACTGGCGCACTGTTCGTCGCCGCGACCGTGGGTGGCGCACTCTCTGCCGGTGTGGATCCGACGCCGTGGCGCGAACTCGGCGAACGACTCGGTGAGGCCTATCAAGTCGCCGACGATATCCGCGATGTGCTCGGTACCGATATCGAGCTAGGTAAGCCCGCGCATCGTGATGCCGATCTGTTGCGCCCGAGTTGTGTCAACGAATTGGGTGTCGCCGGTGCCGTCACGCATTTCGAGTCGTTGATTCGTACGGCTAACGAGTCGATTCCCGACTGCCCGGGTGCGGAATTCTTGCGCGACCTGCTCGATCTCGAAGCGCAGCGATTGTTACCCGCTGCGCTCTTGGAGCGCGTGGCCGCTTGATCAGCGGGTCCACGGGCGTTTCTGCAGGTTAGGGGGAGTGCAACTACCGGGTTGGCTGCAGGATCGCTGGCGTCGTTGGCGCAACGCAAAACTGCTCGATCCTTTGGTGCAAAGACAACTTTCCGGTTTTTGGATGACCCGCCGGCGAGCGCAGCGCGAGGCTGCCGAAACGTTTGATCTGGTTGCCGGTTTCGTCTATTCGCAGGTGCTGCTCGCTTGCCATCGTCTGGGCGTGCTCGCGCAGTTGCGTGATGGTCCACTGCCGTATTCGCAATTGTTATCGACTCTCGATTTGCCGCCGGCGGCAGGCCTCGCATTGCTACGGGCCGCCGCCGCGCTGGATCTACTCGAGTGCGATGAGTCCGATGCCAAAGAATCGATCTGGTGGTTGGGCTCCAAGGGCGCAGCATTACTCGGTAATGCCGGCGCACTTGCGATGATTGAGCACCATGCCGTGCTCTACCGTGACCTCGTCGATCCGGTGGCCTTGTTACGTTCGCCGCGCGGGAGCACCGAGCTTGCGCGTTACTGGCCCTACGCTACGGCTGACACGCCATCGCGTTCAGCACCGGAGCAGATTCGCGCCTACACAACGCTGATGGCGGCCTCCCAAGGGCTCGTCGCCGATGAAATTCTCGACTCTTACGATTTCAGCCAGCATCGCCGCATCCTCGATATCGGCGGTGGTGACGGTACTTTCCTGCGGCATGTGCGCCAGCGTGCTCCGCAGGCACAACTCACGCTGTTCGACTTACCCGCGGTCGCGGCCGAGGCCCAACGGCGATTCGGTGGGGTGAGTGGCGTCGAGTGCGTCGGCGGTGATTTTGCGCACGATGCCCTGCCGACGGGCGCGGATCTCATCACCTTGGTGCGCATCCTGCACGACCATGACGATGAGCTCGCGAAGTCGCTGTTGCATCGCGCGGCAGCCGCGCTTGCGCCGGGTGGGCGTCTGATCGTGGCGGAGCCGCTGGCGGGTACGCCCGGAGCTGTGCGCATGGGGAATGCCTATTTCGGGCTTTATCTGTGGGCGATGGGTAGTGGCCGTGCTCGAACGGCCACGGAAATTACGGCTTGGATGCGCGAAGCTGGGCTGGTCGATATCGAGGAGCGGGCCACCCGTATTCCCTTGCAAACCCGCCTCATCGTTGCCCGTCGGGCCAACTAGCCACTCACGAGTGTCTTTATTAGTTGACACTTGTAAGCGTAAGCGTAGACTGACACTTGGATCGTCAGGCCTACCAAGGGAGCCTGCATGGCACAGGGATGGAACACACTCGCCGTGGTAATTGAGGGACCGGAGCGCTTGGAGCTCAATCGGCTCTCTCTGCCGGCGCCTGCGCCAGATGAGATCCTCGTCGACATCGAGTGGAGTGGTATCAGTACCGGCACCGAGCGGCTGCTCTGGTCGGGACGAATGCCGCCGTTTCCCGGAATGGGTTATCCGCTGGTTCCGGGGTACGAATCCGTCGGCCGTGTTCGTGAATTGGGCTCTGCCGTAACCGGGTTTGCTGTCGGACAGCGCGTTTTCGTACCCGGTGCCCGTTGCTTCGGTGAAGTGCGCGGTTTGTTCGGCGGTGCCGCCTCCCAGCTTGTGGTTCCCGCAGTACGCGTCACTGCGGTCGACGATGCCTTGGGTGAGCGCGCGGTATTGCTCGCGCTCGCCGCGACCGCCTATCACGCTCTGGCGAATCCGAATGCAGCGCCGGCTGACCTGATCGTAGGTCATGGGGTGCTTGGCCGACTTCTCGCGCGCATCACGATTGCCCTCGGTGCTCCGGCGCCGATGGTGTGGGAGCGTGACGAGCGTCGTCGTCAAGGCGCGACGGGTTACGAAGTCATCGATCCTGCGACGGACAACCATCGTCGATATCGCTCGATTTACGACGTCAGCGGCGATTCGCGAATTCTCGATTCCCTGCTCGGCGTTCTCGCGCCGGGTGGTGAAGTGGTTCTAGCTGGTTTCTACACCGAGGCCATGCAGTTCGACTTCACGGCTGCCTTCATGCGTGAAGCGCGTATCCGCATCGCTGCCGAATGGAAGGAGCCTGATCTGAAGGCCGTGATCGCGCTGATCGAGCGCGGGGCCTTGTCACTCGATGGACTTATCACGCATCGGCGCGACGCACAGTCAGCCGATGCCGCATATCGCCAGGCTTTCGGCGATCCGGATTGTCTCAAAATGGTTCTCGATTGGAGGCACGCAGCATGACCCCGCCCGGTGACACAGTCTCCATTCCTGTCGAAAAACTCAAGCGCAGTCTGCGGGCTGAGGCCGCCATGGCGCCGCCGTCGGTGACGCCGACGCCCGTGACCAAAGAAACCCAGATCATCGCGATCTACGGCAAAGGCGGCATCGGCAAGAGTTTCACGCTCGCCAACCTCAGCTATATGATGGCGCAGCAGGGCAAGAAGGTTCTGCTGATCGGGTGCGATCCCAAGAGTGATACCACGTCATTGCTGTTCGGCGGTCGCGCTTGCCCGACCATCATCGAGACCTCATCAAAGAAAAAACTGGCAGGTGAGCCGCTCGAGATCGGTGACGTCTGTTTCAAGCGCGATGGTGTCTATGCCATGGAGCTCGGCGGCCCCGAGGTCGGTCGTGGCTGCGGCGGTCGCGGCATCATCCACGGTTTCGAAACCCTCGAGAAGCTCGGCTTCCACGATTGGGGTTTCGACTACGTACTGCTCGATTTCCTAGGCGATGTGGTCTGTGGCGGCTTCGGTCTGCCGATCGCCCGCGACATGTGCCAGAAGGTCATCGTGGTCGGCAGCAACGATCTGCAATCGCTCTACGTGGCGAACAACGTGTGCTCGGCCGTCGAATACTTCCGCAAGCTCGGCGGTAACGTCGGTGTCGCGGGACTCGTGATCAACAAGGACGATCATACAGGCGAGGCGCAAGCGTTCGCGGCTGCGGCGGGCATCCCAATACTTGCGGCGATCCCTGCACATGAAGACATCCGACGCAAGAGCGCCAACTACGAAATCATCGGTACACCGGAGTCGGAGTGGGGCACCTTGTTCGCCGAACTCGCCGGCAATGTGGCGTCTGCGCCGCCCGTGCGACCGAACCCGCTGACGCAGGATCAACTGCTCGGTCTCTTCAAGGGCGAAGCCGTCGGTAGAGGCGTCACGCTGCAACCGGCCACCTTCGAAGACATGTGCGGTCATTCGCAAGTTCAGAAGCCCTCACTCGAAGTCATCTACGACGCGGTCTGACATGAGCGCACTCGACACTCAACTCGACGCTAGCCCGGAAGTCCTATCGCAGGACACCGCCGGTGGTGCGTCATGTCATAGTGGCGAGACTCGACTGCACGCAGCCGCGATGGCTGCGGGTAAAGCGGATGTGCTTGAGAAGTACGCACGCGATTACCCGGCAGGTCCACACGATCAACCGCAGAGCATGTGTCCGGCTTTCGGCAGCCTGCGCGTCGGTCTGCGTATGCGTCGCACAGCAACGATCCTTTCGGGTTCGGCTTGTTGCGTCTATGGACTGACTTTTACTTCCCATTTCTACGGTGCCAGACGTACCGTGGGCTATGTCCCGTTCAACTCCGAGACGCTGGTCACGGGCAAGTTGTTCGAAGACATTCGGGAGGCCGTTCACAATTTGGCCGACCCTGCGCAATACGATGCGATCGTCGTCACTAATCTTTGCGTGCCGACCGCCTCTGGCGTACCGCTGCAGTTGCTGCCCAAGGAAATCAACGGCGTTCGCATCATCGGTATCGACGTGCCAGGCTTCGGTATCCCGACGCATGCAGAAGCGAAGGACGTGCTCGCCGGAGCGATGCTGAAATACGCGCGCGGCGAGGCGGAGTCGGGCCCGGTACAAGCACCCCGTAACGGTCGCGCTGCCAAACCGACGATTTCATTGGTCGGTGAGATTTTCCCGGCGGATCCGGTCGGCATCGGCATGATGCTAGAGCCCATGGGCCTTGCAGTGGGTCAGCAGGTACCGACCCGCGAATGGCGCGAGCTCTACTCCGCGCTCGATTGTGCGGCAGTAGCGGCCATCCATCCGTTCTACACCAGCGTCTATCGCGAGTTCGAAGCCGCTGGCAGGCCCATTGCAGGTTCTGCACCGGTTGGCTACGAAGGCACTGCGGGCTGGATCGAAAACATCGGCAAGCTCTGTAACGTGGGGCGCGACGGAATCGACGCAGCCAAGAACCGCGTCTTACCGGCGATTCGCGCAGCACTCGCGGCGGCTCCCATCCGTGGGCGCATCACGCTGTCGGGTTACGAAGGCTCGGAGTTGTTGGTCGCGCGACTGCTCATCGAGAGTGGTGCGGATGTGCGTTATGTCGGTTCGGCATGCCCGCGCACGCCGCACTCCGAGATCGATCGCGAGTGGCTCGTCGATCGCGGCGTGCATGTGCAGTTCCGTGCGTCGCTCGAACAGGATCTAGCCGCTTTCGCTGAGTTCAAACCCGACCTCGTCGTCGGCACGACCCCGGTCGTGCAGAAGGCCAAAGAACTCGCCATACCGGCTTTGTATTTCACCAACCTCATTTCGTCTAGGCCGCTCATGGGCATCGCCGGCGCAGGTTCGCTTGCCCAGCTCATCAATACGGCGATCGCGGGTAAAGCGCGATTCGATGAAATGAAGGCTTTCTTTGGTGATACCGGCACCGCCGACTCGGCCGGTGTATGGCATGACACGCCTCGATCGCATCCGGAGTTCCGCGAGAGCTATCGACGCAAGCTGGAGAAACAGGCCAAGGCACGCAAAGCGGAGGAGATGATCTGATGCTCGTGCTCGATCACGACCGCGCAGGTGGCTACTGGGGGGCGGTGTACGTCTTCACCGCCATCAAGGGCTTGCAGGTCATCATCGACGGTCCGGTCGGCTGTGAGAATCTGCCGGTCACTTCCGTGTTGCACTACACCGATGGTTTACCGCCGCACGAATTGCCGGTGGTGGTGACGGGTATCGCCGAGGAAGAGCTCGGGCAGCATGGCACCGAAGGTGCGATGAAGCGCGCCCATAAAGTGCTCGATCCGCACTTGCCCGCCGTGGTGGTGACAGGCTCGATCGCCGAGATGATCGGCGGGGGCGTCACGCCGGAAGGCACGAACATCAAGCGCTTCCTGCCGCGAACTATCGACGAGGATCAATGGCAGTGCGCCAATCGTGCGCTGTGGTGGTTGTGGACTGAGTTTGGTCCGAAGAAAGTACCGCCGGCGCCGCGTGAGCGTGACATGGGCAAGGCGCCCGGGTACAAACCGCGGGTCAATATCATTGGCCCTGCCTACGGCATGTTCAACATGAACTCGGATCTGGCTGAGATACGTCGGCTAGTCGAGGGTATGGGCGCCGAGATCAACCTGGTGTTTCCGCTCGGCAGTCATCTGGCCGAGATCGCCAAGTTGGCTGATGCCGATGTGAACATTTGCATGTATCGCGAGTACGGCAAGATGCTCTGCGAAGGCATGGAGCGACCGTGGCTACAAGCGCCGATCGGTCTGCACAGCACCACTAAATTTTTGCGTACGCTCGGCGAGCTCACGGGTCTCGATCCTGAGCCGTTCATCGAGCGCGAGAAACTGACCACGATCAAACCGCTGTGGGACCTGTGGCGCTCCGTCACACAGGATTTCTTCGGCACTGCGAGTTTCGCCATCGTAGCCGGCGAGACCTACGCACGTGGCGTACGCCACTTCCTCGAATCCGAGCTCGGTCTGCCGTGCATGTTCTCTTATGCGCGACGGCCCGGAGTCAAGCCCGACAACGCGGCCGTACGTCAATCGGTACGCGAGAAAACCCCCCTCGTGTTATTCGGCAGCTATAACGAGCGTATGTACCTGGCCGAGCTCGGACCTCGCGCAATGTACATCCCGGCATCTTTCCCCGGCGCGATCATTCGTCGCCATACGGGAACCCCTTTCATGGGCTATGCCGGGGCGACCTATTTGGTGCAGGAAGTTTGCAACGCGTTGTTCGATGCGTTGTTCCACATCCTGCCCCTTGCCACGGACATGGACAAAGTCGACCCGACACCGGCGCGTCAAGCGCGCGAAGCGAGTGTGTGGGACGAGGAGGCCTTGCGCCTGCTCGATGAGTACGTGGCCAATGAACCCTATTTGGTACGCATCTCCGCCGCCAAACGCTTGCGCGATCTCGCCGAGATCGCTGCGCGCGCAGCGGGAGAGGAGCGTGTCACGGCGGCCCGCGTTGCACGCGCGCGGGTGGAGCTCGCTGCGGGGCGTGCAGCATGAAACGGACAGTCATGCCAACGACGTCGAGTCGTTCAAAGGGGGAACTTATTGTCGGGCGGCCACCGCTTTGGTGGTGGTCGCAGGTTGCGACCCGGGTTGCAGCCGACAATCCCTGCCGCGCGGGAAGGCGCGGATAGCAACGTTGTGAAGGAGGAGATAAAAAATGGCTGAAGGAAAGAGCATTTCGGGCGCCACACCGGATGAGGCACGTGCCATCAACCGGTTCTTCTGGTTGAGCACTGGGATGTGGTTCGGGGTCTCGGTGGCCGCGCACTACTTGATCTGGAACTGGGTCCCCTGGTTCTGATCACTCATAGCTAATTTTCAGGAGAAATTTTATGTGGCGAATTTGGATGGTTATGGATCCCCGCAAGGTGATCATCGTCGGCGGTATCGCTGTCGCTTCGATCGTAGCGACGAATCACTTCGTGCAATTAAGCACCAAGTATTCGTGCTGGCTCGACGGTCACGGTAGCGGTTCTTGCTTGGCTGCGGCTCCGGCCACGGCCAGCAACGCGCAGCATAACGCTCCGCTGCCGAACTGATTGGAAAAGTGAACGGCGGCGAATCGGGTGTCGAGAGACGCCGGATTCGTCGCCCGACACGAGCGGGTGAAAGCATTCAAAGCGGCCTTTCCGCATCGATTGACGGGGAACAGTCATGGCAATGCTAAATTTTGAGAAGAAATACCGCATCAGGGGCGGAACCCTGGTCGGTGGCGATCTATTCGACTTCTGGATAGGCGCCTTCTATGTCGGATTCTTTGGTGTCACCGCAGCATTTTTCGCACTGCTCGGCACGGCTCTGCTGGTTTATGGGGCGGCCATCGGGCCGACCTGGAACTTGTGGCAGATCAGCATCGCGCCACCAGATCTCAGTTATGGTTTGGGACTGGCGCCGCTGCACGAAGGTGGTATCTGGCAGATCGTCACCATTTGTGCGATCGGCGCTTTCGTCTCGTGGGCCTTGCGAGAGGTTGAAATCTGCAGAAAACTCGGCATGGGTTTTCACGTGCCCATCGCGTTCGGCAGCGCGATTCTCGCATATGTGACATTGCAGGTCGTGCGTCCCGTACTGCTCGGAGCTTGGGGTCATGCGTTTCCTTACGGCATCTACAGTCACCTCGACTGGGTGTCGAACGTCGCTTACCAGTATCTGCACTTCCACTACAACCCTGCACACATGGTGGCGGTCACTTTCTTCTTCACCACGGTCTTAGCGCTCGCGTTGCACGGTTCACTCGTGTTGTCGGCGCTCAATCCGCAGAAGGGTGAGGTGGTGAAGGGAGCCGAGCACGAGAACACCTTCTTCCGCGATAACATCGGCTACTCAATCGGAACTTTGGGTATCCACCGCTTCGGCTTGTTGATTTCGATCAACGCCGGTGTCTGGAGTGCGATATGCATCGTGATCAGTGGTCCGTTCTGGACGCGTAGTTGGACCGATTGGTGGGCCTGGTGGCTCAACCTCCCGATTTGGACTTGAGGTGCGCACACATGGCTGAATATCAAAACATCTTTACGCGCGTGCAGGTTTCTGCGCCGCACTATCCTGGCGTTCCACATAATCCGCGCGGTGTTTGGGTGCGCGGTGTCAAGGCTAGCGCCAATTACTGGCTTGGAAAGATCGGCGATGCGCAGATAGGACCCTTCTACCTCGGTAGCACCGGTGTCGCCTCCATCCTCTGTTTCATCATCGCTTTCGAGATCGTCGGCCTGAACATGTTGGCCTCAGTGAACTGGAATCCCCTGCAGTTCATTCGACAACTGTTCTGGCTAGCATTGGAACCACCTGCTCCCCAATATGGTTTGCGGTTACCGCCACTCCGCGACGGTGGATGGCATCTGATGGCCGGCTTCTTCCTTACGATGTCGGTCTTGCTCTGGTGGGTGCGCACGTACAACCTGGCGCGCAAGCTCAAGATGGGCACGCACACGGCATGGGCGTTTGCATCAGCCATCTTCCTGTTCCTCGTGCTCGGATTCATCCGTCCGGTAATGATGGGTAGCTGGTCCGAGGCTGTGCCCTACGGCATCTTTGCGCACCTCGATTGGACGGCAGCTTTTTCGTTGCGCTACGGCAATCTGCTCTACAACCCGTTCCACGCCCTGTCGATCGTGTTCCTATATGGATCGGTGTTACTTTTCGCGATGCACGCCGGAACCATCATGGCTGTCAGTCGTTTCGGCGGCGAGCGCGAGGTCGAACAAGTGCTCGATCGCGGCACCGCGTCCGAGCGCGCGGCACTGTTCTGGCGTTGGACCATGGGATTCAACGCGACGATGGAATCGGTGCACCGCTGGGCTTGGTGGTTTGCTGTGCTGTGCACGCTGACGGGCGGCATCGGCATCCTGCTCACCGGCACGGTCGTCGACGACTGGTACTTGTGGGCAGTGAAGCACGGCGTTGCGCCGAGTTATCCGACCACGTTTGAGCCAGTGCCTGACCCGGCGCTCACTTCGGGAGTTGCCCAATGAAAATGCATATTAGATTGATTGCGGCCCTGGTCGCGCTCGGTGTACTTGCCGGTTGCGGTGAGCGTCCGCCGATCCACACCGAACAACTGGGTTATCGCGGTACCGGTATGGAGCAGAATCGCAATCCGCGACTGCTGCAAAAGGTGGTTGCGGCAAATCAGGTGGGGAACATCCAACCGCCAGCGGACACTAGTGGTCCGTTGGCCAAGGATATCTACCAAAACGTGCAAGTACTGTCCGATCTGTCGATCGGGGAATTCACTCGCGTGATGCTCTCGATGACCGAGTGGGTTGCACCGGCAGAAGAGAAGAATTGCACGTATTGCCACAACGCCGAGAATTACGCGGATGAGGGTAAATACACCTATCAGGTGGCGCGAAGCATGCTGAAGATGACTCGTGACATCAACACCAATTGGAAAGACCATGTCAAAGATACAGGCGTGACGTGTCACACCTGTCATCGTGGCGGCCCGGTACCGTCGGCGGTCTGGTTCACCGATCCGGGCGCAGGACGCGAGAACGCATTCGTAGGAACTCGTGCTGGTCAGAACTCTGCGATCACCGGGCTCGGTATCACGACCATTGGTCATTCGAGCCTGCCCTATGATCCTTACTCTGCCTACCTGCTGGGCGATTCGCCTATTCGCGTGGAAGGCCCTACGGCCTTGCCGAGTGGCAATCGGGCTTCGATCAAGCAGGCTGAGTGGACCTATTCTTTGATGGTACACATGTCCAATTCGCTCGGCGTGAACTGCACCTATTGTCATAACACTCGCGCCTGGTCGAGTTGGGAGCAGAGCCGACCGCAACGGGCGGTTGCGTGGCATGGCATCCAGATGGCGCGCAGCTTGAACAATAGCTACTTGGTACCATTGACCAATGTCTTTCCGGCGCACCGCAAGGGGCCGCTCGGCGACGTAGCTAAGATCAACTGCGAAACCTGTCACCAAGGTGCCTACAAACCTTATTTCGGCGAGAGCATGGCCAAGGCTTACCCTGAATTGCAGGGCAGCAAGCCGGTGGTTGCCGAAGCGCCAGCGCCCGTCGATGCACAGGATGCAGCAGCGCCAGCATCGACCAAGTTCGTCGTCGCTCCGGTGGCGACGCCGAATGTCGGTCCCGCAACGGTCGCCGCCGCTGCGGGCACGCGACGCTCGTCATCGGGTGGCGGCCGCTGAGGCGCCGTCAGCCGTTCCCTTCAGGGGCCGCGCCGGTGAATGTATTGCTCGCCCAGCCCCGCGGCTTCTGCGCGGGGGTGGCGCGGGCGATCGAAATCGCCGAGCGCGCACTCGAAATGTACGGAGCACCGGTTTACGTCTTCCATGAGATCGTCCATAACGGTCATGTGGTCGGCGACCTGGCGGCCCGCGGTGCCGTGTTCGTCGAAGACATCGCGGATATTCCGGAAGGCGGCGTCACGGTGTTCAGCGCCCATGGTGTCTCAACAGCTGTGGTGGAGTCGGCACGTGCACGTGGTCTGAAAGTCATAGACGCGACCTGTCCGCTTGTCACCAAGGTTCATCTACAGGCCCAACGTTACTCGCAGCGCGGCTATACCATCGTGGTGGTGGGGCACGCTGAGCACGAGGAAGTTGTTGGTACTCGCGGATCGGTCAGCGGACCGGTTCAGGTTGTTGGGACACTCGAAGAGATCGCCGCTCTACCTATGAGCCGTGACGAGCCGGTCGCGTATGTGACGCAGACGACGTTGTCGATGAACGACACCCGAGAATTGATCGCTGCGCTGGAAGAGCGCTATCCGGATATTGTCGGACCAGGGCTTGAAGACATTTGCTACGCGACGATGAATCGGCAGCGCGCCGTACAGCAGTTGGCGCGGCGCGTCGATCTGATCATCGTCGTCGGAGCCCATAACAGTTCGAACTCCAATCGGCTGCAAGAAGTGGCAGCCGATAGTGGTGTGCCCGCGTGGTTAGTCGAGGATGAGCGCGAAGTTCAGCCGATTTGGCTGGAAGGTGTCCGTAGCGTCGGCATCACTGCTGGCGCATCGACACCCGAATATCTCGTCCGTCGGGTCTATGAGAAGTTGATCGAGTTGGGTGCAGCGTCGGTGCGTGAGTTGCCCGGACTTGCCGAGACGGTGCGTTTTCGATTACCGGATTCTCTGAGCCAGGCTGGCTAGCCAAGTTGACTTCGCGTCAAGAGACGCAGCACTCCGTTGAACATGGCGTTATCACGCAACCTTAAGGGGCGCTTGAGTCGAGCCTGCTGTGACTCAATCAGCGCGCAATGACGGGCGATCGCGTCAAAGATTCCAGCGACATCAAGTCCCGCATCGTGCATGCACTGTTCGCGCGTGCCGTGCTCGATCGATTCGTCCGGCAAGCCTAGACGCAAAACCGATGTTTGAATGCCTTGCGAGGCCAGAAATTCAGCGACTGCCGAGCCGGCGCCACCGGCGATCGCATTTTCCTCGAGCGTGACCAATACATCGTGCTGCGATGCCAATTCGAGGATCAACGCTTCATCCAGTGGCTTGATGTAGCGCATGTTGGCGACGCTCGCATCGATGATATCGGCGACCTCATGAGCAGCATCGGCTATCGGTCCGAATGCAAGCATGGCGATACCCGAGCCGCGTCGCAGTAGCTCGCCACGACCGAGTGGCAAGGCACGCGGCAGTGGTTGATCTGCTGCCGCGAGACCGACAGCGGCAGTGCGAGGGTAGCGCAGCGCGCACGGGCTGCCGAGTTCTATGGCCGTGCGCAACATCGCGCGCAGTTCCGCGCCACTGGCGGGGGCCATGATCGTGAGATTCGGCACACAACGCAGAAAGGATAGATCCAAGCTTCCATTGTGAGTCGCGCCGTCAGGACCGACGAGACCGGCGCGGTCGATCGCAAAGGTGACCGGCAGTCCCTGCAGGCAGACATCGTGCACCACCTGATCGAATGCGCGCTGTAGAAAGGTCGAGTAAATGGCCACGATGGGGCGCAGCCCCTGCGTCGCAAGACCCGCTGCGAACGTCACCGCATGCTGTTCGGCGATGCCGACATCGTGGTAACGATCCGGGAATTGACGAGCGAAAGCGACCAATCCCGACCCCTCGCGCATGGCCGGCGTCACGACTGCGATGCGCGAATCTTCGGCCGCCAGATCGCAAACGCTGTCGCCGAAGATCTGCGTGTAGGTCATCGGTGCTGGCTTACCGCCGATGATTCCGGTTGCGGTGTCAAAGGGTGTGACGCCGTGATATTTGATGGGATCGGCTTCGGCCGGCTCGAAACCTTTGCCCTTGCAAGTGAGCACATGCAGCAAGCGTGGCCCTGGCTGATCACGCAGATCGTGCAGACACTGCAACAGCTTGGGGAGATCATGGCCGTCGATTGGACCGTGATAGTCGAATCCGAGAGCGCCAAAGAAACCGCGGGCATCTGCGGCCGGTTGACGCTCGGAGTTGGTCAGTCGTTGCGACAAAGCGCCGACGTTTTCAGAGATCGACATGCCATTGTCGTTGAGAATCACGAGCAGATCCGCGCCGACTCCACCGGCATGATCGAGTGCCTCGAACGCCAGACCTGCAGTCAGGGCGCCATCGCCGATGACGGCCACAGCGCGTTTCCGGGTACCTAATTGTTTGGCTGCGCAGGCCATGCCGAGGGCGGCACTGATGGAAGTACTCGAGTGACCTGCGCCGAAGGCGTCAAAACGGCTCTCGTCGCGTTTCAGGAATCCCGAGATGCCTTGACGCTTGCGAATATTGCTCAAGGCCGTACGTCGGCCAGTGAGAATCTTGTGCGGATAACACTGATGGCCCACATCCCAGACCACTTCGTCGTGCGGTGTGTCGAGGCAATAGTGCAGTGCGATCGACAGTTCCACGGTACCGAGGCCCGACGCCAGATGGCCGCCTGAGCGAGCGACCGACTCGAGTAAGAAGGTCCGCAATTCGTCGGCTACGGTGCCGAGCGCGGTAGCCGGCAGGGCGCGTAACTGCGCCGGCTCATCAATTCCTTCGAGGAGGGAGTGAGTGATCGGCGTTCTCATGGATGCTCCCGGAGTGCGTGCATGAAGTCAGGGTGACGAACGGCGGTTGGCGAGACTCCAGCGCCACAGGGTTTCGGCGGGCACCGGAAGTATCATGAGCAGATGCTCGAACAAGGCCAACACGGCGAGGGTGGCGATGATGGTTGCCGCCGCGGCTTCGTGCGTGGAGCTTGCCGTCAACGCGACATTGCCAAAATGCCAGCCGATCGTGCCGGCTAGCAGTAGCGACACTGGCATCAAGGGGTTCATGCGACGTTGTCGCATGAAGCCGAGCAGGTGTTGCAAGTGCGGCGGGAAAAATCCCTCACCGAGATTGCGTACGCCCAGAAAAAGATTGAGCTTGGCGCTGCTTCGCATCAACCAGAGCAGTAGCAGCACCAGTAACGCCAGATCGTTGGAACTGCCGTATGAGCCAATGGCGACGATGACGACCGTTGCGATGATCAGCAGCTCGTGCCAAAGAATGGCAGCCAGAGCCGATACGGCGTGTCGCGCGAATCCGTCCGTGCGCGTCGCGGCGTATAATTTGTCACCTGCAGTGAGACCGGTGATCTTGCCGGTGAGAAAGGTGACTTCGATCCAGCTCCAAACCGCAAGGGCGGCCAGTAGCGCCGCCACGGCCGAGGCCGTGGTGTTGACCTCCCGAAGCGCCAGGATCATGGCAAAGCCGGCGGCGCCGATCGTGGCGAACAGCCGAAGCAGGAACGGATAGCGCTGGGGGTCACCCACGATCAGACGTGCGATCACAGCGGTGGAACCCCACCACAATGCGACAGTCAGAAGCATCGGCACGATATGGGCTTGCCACATCATGCGACGTGCTGCGATGTCGGACCACGGCTCTTAGCGCGAGTGGGATGACGCATGGGCTTCGCCCTGTGCCCAGATGTTGGCGAACGTTCTCGCGTTGTCGCTACCGAATACATCAAGATTGATCGAAGTGTCCGTGTAAGTATCGGTGATCAACAAACGCCCGTCACGCAGGCGGGATAGACGATACGGGGCATCTGGATCGGTTCCCGTGAGCTTCCGGCCGCGCGATAAGCCGCGAATCACGCCGGTGACGAAACCGGCTTTATCTGCACTGATGGTTGGCAGTTCAGTGCCATCATTGAGGATGGGCACTACCGCACCATCACCGAGTTTACGCAGTCGAACGTCGTGGCTGGAAACGACCGAAGCCGTATCGTCGATACCGACGGGCGGCAAATCTTCGCCAATATCCACGAGCGTGATCGCGACGAGAAGCAACAAACCCACCGACAGCAACAAGGGCCGCGGCAGGTCCGAGCGGTGTCGTGCCTCGCTCAAGCGGACGCCTCGAGGGGTTGACCATCAGGTCGCGTCAGGGTGTCGCCGCCTTCGAAAGAGGCTTCAACCGTCGTGATCGCATCTGGCTGTACATCCGTTACAGCACACGCGAGGATTTCGGCGACTTGTCGTGGCTCGGCGATGTTGCGCAGCGTGGGTTGCGGGCGAGTGATTCGCCACGGTCGAACGTGTGGCCAGAGCCAAAGATAAGACACGCGTTGATCACGCATCGTCTGCAGGGCGATGTCGCCCGTTTCGTCCGAGCGCATCAACAAGTTCGCCGATTCGATCGCCTTGAACGGAAGATTAACCGTGCTTTCGAGCGCCACACCTTGGCGGATCACGATGCGCCGGTTGGTGATCGTGTATACGGTCGCGCGTGCCGCTAGCGTCGCGATACCGGCGACAATCATCAAGCAGACCGCAGACATCAGCGCGGGACCGATACAGCCACGTAGCGCCTCGGGTAGCGTGCTACCGTTCCAGAGCAACCAGCCGCCGCGTGCAAGGACGATGCTACCAAAGTAGATTGCCAATAGCCTGACCCGATAAGCATCAAGTGCGAGTGATAGCCATGCGGGCGATCCCTGCCAAAGCACTTTTTCTCCCGGCGGCAGTGCCGCCGGGAGACCGTGGACAGGTTCGCTGTCGTGTTCGCTGAACGTGGCGCGCGTGACCATGGGTTTAGATCAGCGATTCGCTGCGGCAGGGAACGGCGTACAGATGACCACTGGCGTAGTACGCGCAGATATGGTCTTCCTCACGCTTGGTGATCTGCTCGCTGCTCGCAATAGCCGGTACGCCGGAAAATTGGGCGGCGGTAATCGAGACGACTTTGACGCGGCGATCCGCGACGTCATATCGAACGAAACCCGTTGGTAACATGACGTGCCTGCCGCCTGCGACGAGCTCGACTTCAAGGTAACGGATTTGCGGTTCGGCCCGGTCCACCCACAGTTCGACCACGCTGCCTGCAGCAACGCCATCGAGCCCGCATACCGTCATGCCGCGAGGATCCGGATCGCGTGATTCCACGCTCCAACCGGCTGCCAAACGCATCGGGACGATCATCGCCGAGCCGTCGAGCATGCGCTCGGGCACCTCAGCACGTTCCGCATAGGCCGCCGGACCCACGCTGTCGATCATCGGATCGCCGGTCGGTTCCAGTGGCGCACCGACATCCGGTCCGTAACGGTCATCTGAGCCGAGTTGACGCGCGGCGATCGGGCGGCGATCGGCTCGGGCCGGATCGGGTACGGAGATGCTGCTTCCATCGGCGAGTAAAAACGTCTTGGGGCACGGTACACCGGGCAATCCCTCGACCGTTTCCGGGTTGCCCTGACGATCGACGCGATGCGTGTCGAGCGGATAGCCCTCGCGCTTATCCTCGCGGTGCAGATACCAAATCAGGCCGGCAAAGAATACCCAAAAACCATAAAGCGCAATCTGCGCCGTATCCGTGTACTCGAGAAAACTCATGTCCTCGTCCTCCTTGATGCCAACATCAACTCAAAAGTGAATCGTTCAAAAAAATCGAGATCAAAAACGGTTTCATCAGCTCGGCAATTCGGCAAGCCCTAATCGCAAATCTTCCGCGCGTGCCGTCCTTCGCGAGCGCAAACGAGCGAGCGGACCGACGGCGATCAGCGCAGCGAACAACAAGGCTATTTCCAGGTGATAGACGAACAGATAGCCGGTTGCCTGTGAGGTCAGTGCCGGCCCCATGGCGCCGCTCACGGCGAGATCGCCAATGATATTTGCGGTGGCGCCGCCAGCCGCGATCGCCAATCCGGCTGCGGTCGCTTGCACAGCGCCCCAAGCACCTAGAGCGAGACCGTTGTCGTTTTTGCTCAAGGCCATCGCTGCCAACAGAGTGCCGACTGCGAAGAGTCCGCTTCCGAAGCCGATCAGCGCAGCGCCGAAACGGAACAGGCCGGGCGAGTTCACGGGTTCTGCAAAGACCACGGCAGCGAAAGCAAACACGCCGATAAGTACGCCTGCGGCGGCTACCCGCAGCGGATCGGCGCCACGCTGCAGTCCGCGGGCGGACAACCAGAACGCGAGCAGTGAGCCGCCGGCAGAGAGCGCCGTCAGCAAACTGGTCGCGCCGACGGACATGTGCAGAATTTGTCCGCCATACGGTTCAAGTAGCACGTCCTGCATGCTGAAGGCGGCGGTGCCGAAACCCACCGTGGCGAGCAGGCGTCGAGTCTGGGGCGGAGCGGTGAAGTCACGCCATGCGTGGGAGAACCGCTGGCTCGAAGGGGGTTCCTGTAGCCGCGCCGTGTTGCGTGTTTCCTGTTTCCACAGGGCGATGACATTCAGTGCCAGCGTCACGACTGCGGCACCTTGGATGGTTTGAATGAGCCGTAACGGCGAAAATTCGCCGCTCAACAGCCAGCCAAACGCAGTCGAGCCGCCCATCATGCCGAGCAGGAGCATGACGTACATCAAGGCAACGACGCGGGGGCGAGTTTCTGTCGGCGCGATATCCGTTGCTAGCGCGAGGCCGGCGGTTTGTGTCGAGTGCAGGCCAGCACCGAGCAATAAGAATGCTAGCGCCGCGCCGATTTCACCGACGATTACGGGCCCGCGTCCCTCACCGCTCAACACGAGCAAGGCGAACGGCATGATCCCGAGCCCTCCGTACTGTAGGAGCGTGCCGAACCAGATATAGGGTACTCGGCGCCAACCAAGCACCGAGCGGTGTTGGTCGGAGTGGTAGCCCATGAGCGCTCGAAACGGCGCGAATAGCAGCGGTAGCGCGATCATCGTCGAGACGAGCCATACCGGCACGTTCAACTCCACGATCATCACTCGATTCAGCGTGCCGTTCAGCAGCGCAAGCGCCATGCCGACCGACACCTGAAAAAGTGACAAACGCAATAGGCGATGCAGCGGCAGGTCCGCACTCGCCGCATCCGCGAACGGCAGGAATCGAGAGTCGATGGTGAAGCGAGGTCGAGCCATCATGCGTCGACCATCTGCGCTGGTTGGGCCGCATGATTGTTCAGCACGGTCTGTTCGCTAGGTGCGAGGGCGCCGCCCTTGCGTGCCAGATAAAGCTTGTAGAAAAACTGCAGTGCGTTCACGACGTAAGTGCCGTAGGCGATCAAGGCGAGCAGCATCTGCTCGCGCACCGGCAGGGTGCCGGTCAGCATCGCGTACAGGTACGCCGTGTGAAGTGCGATGACGGCCATGCTGACCACGTCTTCCCAGAAGAAGCTCGGGGCGAACAACCAGACGCCGAAGACCTCTTTTTCCCAAATTGCACCCGTCACCATGATGGCGTAGAGGAACAGGGTCTTGATGACGATG
>Ga0315902_10004424_pt1 | contig 20346 bp, 16 predicted proteins | sample LakEriMetagenome_9_FD_203523 | JGI IMG/M metagenome (GOLD analysis project Ga0315902, IMG submission 203523) | Freshwater fungal communities from buoy surface, Lake Erie, Ohio, United States - Buoy 12 MA117 | ecosystem: Environmental > Aquatic > Freshwater > Lake > Lake biofilm | place: USA... | reverse complement strand
CAGGTACCGATCCTTGGTCGCCTCATCGGGTGCCAAGATGACACGTCCTCGATACCCGTCGATGATGATCGCATCATCGCTTTGAATCTGATGCAGGAATGGCCCGACTCCGACGACCGCGGGAATCTCCAGACCTCTAGCTACGATGGCCGTATGGCCCCCAGCCCCACCCGACTCGGTACAAAATCCAAGCACTTTACGGGGATCCAGGCTAGCGGTTTCCCCGGGGGTCAAATCGTGGCTGGCGACCACCGAAGGAAGGCTCAACTGTGCTAATGTGGTGGTGGGCTGCCCCGAAAGCCGCTCCAGCAACATTCGTTCGATGTCATGGACGTCCGCTGCACGGTCTGCCAGAAACCCAGACCCCGCTCGCCGAAACGCAGCAGCATACCCGGTGAGCACTTCACTGACGGCAAACTCCGCCGATTGCTTGCGCTGGAAAATGAGCCCTCGCAAGGTTTCACGCAATTGGGGATCCAGCAACATCTGCTGCTGGGCAGAGAAGATGCCGGCCAAATGCTTTCCCAGCTGTGCGGTCGTCTGCACCCCGCGCTCCGATAGCGCTTTGGCAGCATGATCGATCGCCTCAAGAAGCCGCTGCCATTCGGTATCGCATTCGTCCGGTGCGATACGGCACCTGGCGATACGATATCCCTCTCGGTCCAACACCCACGCTGGGCCGATTGCGACTCCCGGAGAAACTGGAATCCCCTGCAATTCAAGCATGCGTCGAACGAGGCAATACGCCCGGGCTGGCTTTCCAGCCGCCGGGTTTCCCGCCCACTCCTTCCCGCGCTCTTTTTCGGCGCGCTGCGACTTACCGAGTCTCGTGAATCGGGAAGTCTCTCCTGGCGACGCTAACTATTCCGTTTCGAAAAACCCCTGCTCGAAAAGGTCAGCAAGCATCCCGACTGCCTGCTGGGCATCCGGGCCGGTGGCACGCAACAACAGCTCGGTCCCTTCGGTGGCCCCCAGGGTCAACAGCCCCAGAATGCTTTTTCCGTCGACGACCTGCCCCAATCGAACCACCTCGACCTTGCTTTGGAACTGGTTGGCTAGCCTGGCTACCATGTCGGCAGGGCGCATGTGCAGCCCGTTCGGACTGTTCACCATCACCCGGCATTCAATTGCCTGCTCAACCATGCCACCGCTCACTGTTTGCCTGCTGACGCTCTGCTAGTACCAACAGAGCCCCTTCGAATTGATTTTTCTCTTTCGATCGATCACGGAAAGCACGTCGCCCAGCTGCTTCCCAGATCCATTCTGCCCCCACCATCGCTCGGCACTGCCGACCTAGCAGGGGCCCCCCCTGGCTTGCTCTCGGTATTTCTTTCAGGAGACGAACTGGTTGTTGTCTGCCTCTTCCAGAAGGTGCTGGATGTCCTCCGCGGACTTCGACTGCTTGAGCACCTTGCAAAAGGCATCATCGCGAAGTTGCCGCGAAATATATTCCAACGCTCGAAGGTGATCTCCAGGACGATCCGGTGGCGAGATCAGCAAAAAGAAAAGCTGCACCCGGTCACCGTCCAAGCTGTCAAAATCGACCCCCGGCGCACTGATACCCACCGTACCGATCAGCCGATCCACGCTGGGATGCTTGGTGTGAGGAACTGCGATTCCGCGTCCGATCCCCGTGCTTCCCAACTGCTCCCGTTTCATGATCGCACGGATGATGTCATCCCGATCTTCTCCACGCAATTGTCTGGCCGCCACCAAAGCGTCGACCATCTCGGATACAACCGATTCTTTGTCCGTTGCACCCAGTTCTGCCTTCATGGCGGATACCGATACGAATTCCATAAATTTCATTGGTTTATCCTTTTTCAGACACAAGCATCCTCCGGCGATGCTCAGCCCTCCCGATCGGGAATCTCCAAATGCTTGTGACCGGCCACCTTGTGGTCGGTTATCCGTTCCTTGTGCTTGCGCAGTTGCTGCTCCATCTTCTCGATCGCCGAATCCAAGGCAGCCTGCACGGTTGTGGCGCTGGCGGAAGCAACAAAATCATGCGAACCATCCGCAGAGATGTTGAACTCCAGGGTTGGCTTCTCCTGGTGCTCCAAGTCTACCGTCACTTCAATCGCGTTGATCCGATCAAAAAATCGCCTCAGCTTCTCCGACTTCTCCACAATCAATTGCTGATCGCCAGCCTTCAGATGACCATGCCTGGCCGAGACGTTGACTTGCATTGCATTCATCCTTGCTTCGCGCAGAAAGAATCGATCGCCTACCGCAACGCCTTGACCCACGAACTTCGTCTGCCGGCGGGTCACGACCCTCTGGGGTCCCTCGACAAAAAAACTGAGCCTATTTCCTAGTCCCGGTTTCCCAGGGCTGCATCAAGTCCGCCGCATCAAGTCCCCCGCTTCAAGTCCACTGGGGATCCAATCCGACGATTGCCCGCCTGGGTACCCTGGTCGCCAACGGCATTATACCCCCCTAACGATTTTGCCACAAATCCCAACAGCCCCCCCCGATAGGAAGGATACACCAAACGCATCATTCCGGACTTGATCTCGAGTTGATCCCATTCGAGCCGTCTGCATGCTTAGGAGCCAAGGGACTCCGAGCCGACTGATTTCTTAGAGTGACCTTGCGGGTGCGACGTGGTGGCCTCGCGATTCGAGGACCGTCGCTGGCCGCTACCTTGCCGCCAGCTTCATGCGACGATTCCCCTTCCGCATTCGAAAGCAGCGGCCTGTCGGGACGCGGCTGGTCGGCGACCAAGCAGAACTCCAGCCGATTGAATGCCAACTGGCGGCACCGTACCCGCTGAAATCCCCAAGAAACAACGCGATCCCGACACGACTCCCAATCTTCCGCCAGATCCCAGGATGCCAATTTCAATGTCAGCACCAAGCCATCCAACTGGTTGGCCGGGTGACCGACGATCCGTTCCACGGTCTCCAATGTATAGCTGGAGGCCACGTTCGCATCGCAGAACAGCCAACGAAACTTCGCAAATCGCTCCTTGCTCATCGCAGGCGTTCTCTCGCGCCAGTGCTCGAATCCCTTCTGATGCAACAGCCATGGGTCCATCTCGGCCGGGTCGACTCCGGTCACCTTAAGCCCTTGCTCTAGCAGCCACTGGCAGGCCCCACCCGGTGCGCTCCCCAGCTCCACCACCCGATCTCCGGCCTGCAGCGGCAATCCACTCCAAGCCACCGCCTCAGCCGCTTTCCAGTAGGCACGACTGATCCAGGGTAACGGTTTAGCCAATGGCGGTACCCCGCCTGGCCAGGTTTCCTCTACCCTCATCGATCGGTGGCATCCAATCCACCATCGATCAGGCGAAACGACAATCACATCCAGGACCCGCCCCTCCATCGAACTTGCACCACGAGCGAAAACTTGTTCGTGGCGGCTATCCCCGGCCTCCTGCAAGCGTTCTCTCAACTTCTCAGCCAACTCTTCAGCCAGCAAACTCTCCCCAGGTTCAAATCGCCGGTCCCCTGGCACCCCGCTGTCACGCTCCCAAATATGAACTGCCTCCCAGTCCAATTCCCGATACTGCAGGAGCAACTGATCGATCATGCCCAGGGCTTCCTGGCCTTCGATCGCCCCAAAAGCGTGCCCCGAGGTGCGAATCCAGGGGATTTGAGGCAAGGCTTCCGACCAGGGAGCCATGCGGACCGGATACTTGAAGGTAAGGAATCCCGGTCTTGAGAAGGAAAGCTTCCAAGGCAATGGAGGTTTCTGTAACTGCTGCTTGAGCGTCGACTCGGCTCCGTGCTGGCAGATCGCGAAGACAAAAGGACTGAAAAACTTCACACTTTCATCCCCATTCGGCCCGCTTTCCCAAGTCGTACTGTGGACGAGGACCACGGGCGAGCCGTATAACCATAGCAAGAACTTTCGGCGAATGCAGCGTCTTTTGGACGTCTGGGCGAATCGATCGCCCACTCGCAGGAAATATCGTATCCATCGTTCGTGTCGATTGAATGCAGGGGATTTATGGCGAAGAAGGAAGAAGCTTTTGAAGTGGATGGAACGGTGGTTGCCGCTTTGGCCAACACGCGATTCCGCGTCCAACTGGAAACAGGCACTGAGGTCCTGGCACACGTCGCAGGGAAAATGAGGAAAAACTTCATTCGTATCGTCCCTGGAGACAAGGTACGAGTGGAACTTTCTCCTTACGATTTGAGCAAGGGGCGGATTGTATTCCGCGAACGATAAAGTTCCCCACCAAGATTCGATCTGGAATCGCGAATTAACTTGGGATCCAAACGGTATTGCGATCCCGAGCCGATATGCTGGTGTATTCCACCTTTCTCAAACTCTTTTCCAATCACGGGAGTCGTCGTATGGTTTTCCGCCGATTCGGCCGCGCTGCTGTCAAGAACGCGAAAGTCCTTGCCCTCTCTGGCGCCGCTTTGGTACCTTCCCTCTCCTACCTGCAAGCGCAAGCCCCCGCGACGAACAAACCGTTTGTCACTGTCGCTATCGCCCCTCTCGGGAAAATGCTTCAGGATCTCAGCTACGTCATGCGTGCTGCAGGTGCCCCAGAGATCAGCGGCACTGCCACGATGATGGTCAATGGGTATTCTTCCGGGATTGACCGGAACCGACCAGCCGGCCTGACCGTCGCGCTGGATGATACCGGGACCCCCGTGCTAGTTGGCTATCTTCCGCTAACCGATCGCGAAGCCTTCTTCGAACCACTTCGCACCCTTGGTGAAGTCGACGATCTGGGGGATGGAAAGTTTGCGATGGAAATCGGTGCCCAAACCGTTTTCGCTCGCGAAAAAGGGGAGTGGCTTTACGTAGCACAGGAAGAAGGTCAACTCGAGAACGTTCCAGAAAATCCGATGGAGTCGATTGGCAAACAGGCCGAACGCTACGACCTGTCCTTCCGAATCGCCATGGAAAACATTCCCAAGGAACTCAAGCAGATGCTATCCGAGCAGATGCGCAGTGGCTACGAAGAAGCCCTGGCTCAGCAATCCGCCGGACAATCGGAAGAAGAAGCTGCTGCTGCCGAAGCGGCAGGTGACCAGGCGATGGATCAGATGACCCGCATGCTCGACGAAACAGATGAACTTCTGATCGGCTGGGGCGTCGACCAAAAGTCGAAGAAGACATTCTTCGACATCGGCACCCAATTCGTCGATGGTTCGGACCTCGCCAAACAAATCGACGCGATGAAGGATCTCAAGAGCGGCTTTTCGGGGTTCCAGTCTACCGACAACGCATCCAGCATGCGTTTCACCAGCGCAGTGGCCAAAGAAGATCTCGGCCAACTCACGCCAACACTCGATAATGCCCTCGACATGGCGTTCAAGCGGATCGACGAAATCGCCAACGGGGACTCTCGCGGCGAAGACGGAAAAGAATTCCTCCGCACCGTTCGTGACGTGCTAATCGCTACCTTCGAAGAAGGGCTGATCGACGGCGGATATCGGCTGACCCTGGATGATGGCCCACAACTGGTCGCCGGTGCTCGAGTTGCCGACGGAAACAAAGTCGCTCAGGCCGTTCAGAAGCTCTACAGCAAACTGCAACTGCCAGAACTTCCACCCATTCAGTTCAATGCCAGCAACTACAAGGGAGTCACTTTCCATCCCGGAAAAATGGCAGTCCCATCCAATCAGGAAGAACTCCGAAAAGCTTTCGGTGCGCAAATCGACTTCGTCGTCGGGACCGCGGACAAAGGAATCTTCCTGGCCCTAGGCAAAGATGCCGAAGCCCAACTCAAGGCAACCATCGATGCCAATGAGTCCCCGCTGTCGGATGTCACCCCTCTCGATTTCCACGTCGAAATGGTTCCCGTCATGGGCTTCCTGCAGACCATGCAGGACAACCCCATGGTCGCCTCCATCTCCAACACGCTGCAGCAGTACTCCGCTTCCGACTCCCTCCAGGTCAACACCAAGGTCGTTCCCCGCGGACTGGTCTACCGGTTCACCGTGGAAGAAGGGGTGCTTCGAGCTGTTGGTGGTGCCGCGCGATCCGGAATTCAGCCGGGTGCATTCTGATCGTCGCATCTTTGCGGAGGTATTCCTTCGCCGACCTGCAAAACCAAACCCTGGCGTCTCACCGAAAACGCCAGGGTTTTTTTCTATCTCCAGCCTTCCCCACCCCACACCAAGGCAATCCAGATTCCCATACTCTGCGATGCTTTGGCGCCCAGCACTCCCAATCCGAGAGGGGGCGATGAAGGCTGCTAGCATTCTGCCAGTTGCCATACCGCTTTTGCATGCACTTCTTTTTTTCGCAACTTGGATTCCTCCTTCGGTTCCGCCGGTCATTCTGCCGAAAGTAATTGCATCGACCAGCCCGATGGAATGCTTAGGCCATGATCTGCATCGGTCCGCTATCCGGACGCAGTGTCGTAGCGACAGGATGGACCATGAGAGAAAGTGGCGGCATGCCGAAGCGATCAATCGACCCGGTGAATCGTCGCCAATGGATGCGTTATGCGGCCGGCTCAACCCTGAGCCTTGGTATGCTGAACCTTCCGCTTCTGCATGCCACCGAATCCGGCTCGTCCACCGGATCCAGCCATCCCAGGATGAGGTCGGAGTCGATTCAAAGGATCCCCTGGAACCAGCTGAATGATCCTGCAAGAAACAAGCTGAAGGCGGTGCTCGATCATCCAAGCTATTTCCGACGCATGCCCAGCCAAACACTGGAATGCGATCCTGAACTCTTCACTTTCCTGGTGCGTCACCCCGAAGTGATTGTCAGCATATGGAAGGTGATGGGAGTGACCAAGGTGGAGGTGGAACGAACCGGGGAGTTCAGCTTCCGCGGCCAGGACGGCGCGGGGACTCGATGCCAATCGGAATTAGTGTATGGCACCGACCAACTGCACATCTTCTATGCGTTGGGGGACTACGATGGTTCCATGACAACCAAGCCGGTAGAAGGAAGATGCGTTTGCGTGCTCCACAGCCAGCAGGTGCCGTCAGCCGATGGCACATCCTGGCTCCAGGGACGAATGGACCTGTTCCTGAAGCTCGACCAACTTGGGGCCGATCTGATCGTTCGTACCATCGGTCCATTCATCGCCAAGACGGCCGACATGAATTTCATCGAATCGGCGAAGTTTCTGTCTCAACTCTCTCAGGCCGCTCAAAGGAATCCGGAAGGCTTCCAGGAACTGGTCTACCAACTGGAGGATATCCAACCGCAAGTCCGCGACGAACTGCTTTTAGTGGCCGCCAAGAGCGCTCGCCGGCAGATCCAGTGGACCGGATCCCCTGCTACTTTCACCCATCAGAAACGGCCACTTCCCGCTGCTTCCACATCCAATCCAGCCCCCTCACCCTCCCAGACGCCTTGGGTTTTCCCCGAAAAAGACGACTTGATCATGCGCCGCTGAAGATTCCTTCTGTCGTCCTCCAGGCAGCTCCTATCGATTCGGAATGCCTCTTCCAGGTACCATATCCAGCACAGGCTGGGTGGACTGGCTGGTGAAGCTCTGCAACGGAGGCGATGACAATGAGCAAGCAGCTGTGGCCGCTGAAGAGTTTTGGCTGGCTGTTCTCTCTATGCTGCAGCTTGGTAGCCTCGCAAGCAGCCTTCGCAGCACCCCGCGTTCTGGTCGTCGTACCCGATCGATCCTTTGTCCCTGCCTTGGCAGCCTGGGAAGCCCATCGCGTCGCGCAGGGGTATCGCATTGAATACCAAGTCGCCCCGGGGGACAGCGATGCACTCCAATCGCTCATCGCCCAGTGGGCCAAAGGGCTTTCTGAGCAACGAGTCTTCGTGCTGCTGGCTGGCGACAGCCCTACCATGGCATCACGATTTTCCGCCCTTCCTGCAGCGTCCCCCAGTGTGCCTACGGGGTATGTTCCTGCGCGAGCCATCCAAAGATTCGGGCCGGAAAAACAGATTGCTACAGATCTCCCGTTCTCGGATCGAGACCTGAACGGCATTCCTGATCTTGCGATTGGTCGTATCCCCGCCGCCACCCCAGACCAACTGGCTTCCTACCTAAATCGCGTTATTCAGTATGAGCAGTCGGAGGATTACCGGGAGTGGCGTGATCGTCTGGAGGTGGTCGCTGGTATCGGAGGCTTCGGTGTGCTTACCGACGCAGCGATCGAATTGGCCACTCGAAGGCTTCTTGGGGTAGGGATCCCGGAATCGCGAGCGATTGGGCTGGTTCATGCCAGCGTCAACAGCCCCCACTGCCCTGATCCCAACCGCTTCCAGGAAACCGTTCTCCAGCGACTGAACCGAGGACCGGCGTTCTGGATCTACATCGGACACGGACACGTCCAGACCCTGGACAACTTCAGGATCGCAAACGAGTCGCTGGAGATTCTCCATCGTCGATCGATCGACCGAGTGCAGATTCCCAACAGCCAGACGATCGCTCTCTTTTTCGCTTGCTATACCGGGGCATTCGATGCGCGGGAGCCTTGCCTTGCCGAGTCGCTTTTGCTGCAACCGCAAGGACCGATCGCCGTCGTCGCCTCGACTCGCGTCACTATGCCCTACGGCATGGCCAACTTGGGCGCCGAACTCATGTCGGAATGCTACGAACAGCAATGCCCTACGGTTGGGGAACTGCTGCTGCAGGCGAAGATCCGATCGATCGCTCCGGATGACTCCAACGCTCAACTGGCGTCTCTGCGTCCGATGCTAGAACAGTTCGCGCAAGCCCTCAGCCCCGAGGGACATCATTTGGAAGATGAACGCGTCGACCACTTGGCGTTGATTCATCTCTTGGGCGACCCAACATTGCGATTGTCTCACCCCAATCCGCTTCGACTGGAATGCCCAACTCAAATCCCCAACGACTCTTCTTTGCCAGTCAGGCTGCAACTCCCATCGGCTTCCAAGGTGACAATCGAACTGGCATTGCGCCGCGACAAGCTACCGGGCAATCTCCCGCAACCGAAGCAGGACAGCAACCTGGAAGAGTTTTTCCAAGGCCTTGGAATGAGGTACGAAGCGGCACAGCAGACCTGCCTGCTACGACAGCAGGGCGAACTTGCTGCTGGCGACCACCAACTACAGATCGAACTTCCTGCGCTGCCTCGAGGGAAGTATCTCCTTCGGGCTCGTGCGGAACATGCAGGCGGTTGGTCGCTGGCAAGCCAGCCTCTGACGATCAGTGTTGCCGACCAAACCAAGGAAAAGGGTGTGCAGGCAGAAAGAGACTCGGCCGAAGTACGACGCTAACGGGCCCTGTCAGACCACGACCGTAGTTCTCCCGGACTCCCCCTATGCCTTGATCAGTTCCCAGTCGCTGCCGCGACCGGTGCGGCCGCATCCGCAGGAACCGCTTCGGCAACACCCTGGTGAGTGGCAATCGCACGCAGCGCTTCCTCGACTCCCTTTTCGGCCGCTTCGGCCTGCTGCTTTACTGGCGCCACCGCTGCCACCGACTCGTTCCACTTCGCAACAATCTGGGCCAGTTGCGGCGCAGCATCGGCAATGTTCTTGGAAAGCTGTTCTGCCGACTGCTTCTTGGCCACCAGGGTCGCCATCGTTTCAGCCGCCATCTTGTCCCACGCTTCCTTCTCTGCCGTCATGGCGACCACACCTTCCTGCAGCAACTTGACCTTCTGTGCTTGACCATCGAGCGCCGTCTGAAGGGCAGCCAGCGCTGCTGTCAGCTCGGCGTCCCCCGCCAACAGATCAAGGCTCGCTTTAGCAGCATCGCGCGCGGCGGTGGAAGATTCGATCGACTTACCCAGCTGGGCGATCAACGCTTGCCTTGCAGTCAGCTCGACTACCCGGGCCTGGATCTTACCAGTCAGATCGACGTAGGATGCATCCAGTGCGACAACCTCCTTGTCGGTTGCCCCCTTCTCTTCATTCCATTTGGCGATCTGTGCTTCCAGAGCTACCTTCTGTTTCTCCCAATCGGCCGCTACCGCTTCCAGCATCCCAAGTTGCTCGAGTGTCTTCAGATTGGCCTCTTCGCGACCCTTCAGATCGGCTTCGAGTTCTCCCAACCGGGCGAGGAAGGCCAATTCGGCTTTCCAGCGTTCTACCGATGCCGCCGCACCATCCAGTTGCCCCTTAGCGTTCGCTGCTGCTACGTCGGCTTCATTCTTCTTCTTGAGCGATTCGGCGACTATCGGTTCGGTCTGCTGCACCATTGGAACCAAGGGATCAAGTTGGGCCTTGATGGCATCGCGGGCCTGAGTCTCCTTGGTCAACTCCCCTTTCATCGTCTCCAGAGCCGTAGCCAGTTTGGCCATCTCCCCCTTCTGTGTCTCCAGCATCGTCTGATGCTCTTGAAGTTTCTGGGCGAGCATTTTGGCGATTTCCTGCGTGGCCGCATCTTCCATCGCAGCGCTCGCAGTACCGACTTGCTTCTGGGCTTCGACCAACGGTGGAATCGCCTGCTCCAACTTCACAACAGCTTGCGAGATCTTCTGAAAGCTCTCGGTGTTGACCGCAATGTCGCCGGTGTACTTTTCCACGAGCGCCACTTTGGCAGCGTAGCCCTGCTCCAATTCCCCTTTCGACTTGACCATCTGCTGGTATTTTGCTTCCAGTTCGACGTACTGCTGCGTCATGGTAGAAGCCGTTTGCGCCAGCGGGTCGTAGGCGGTTCGGAAGCTGGTCAGTTGTCCATCGGCAGCGGCCAAACGTTCCTCGATCCGTTCCGGATTCGGGTTCAAATTCCCAAGGCGTTTGGCATCGGCACCTTGATAGATCCGAATCTCCCCTGTCCAATCGGCGGCGAAAATTCGGTCCGACTCATCGCAGTAGCTCACCGCCGTCCCCTGCTCGACACTTGCTTCCATCGCCTTTTGCTGAGCGCCATTTTGATCCCATGATTTGACGACGCGATCGCGACCATTGCTGACGATACGGCCGTCCCGAGTGAATTCGATCGCCGAGACGCCGCCACCGTGAGCCCCCCAGGATTTAACCTGGCCTCCGTTCTCCATCTCCCAAAGTTTGATAGTGCCATCGTCACTCCCGCTGGCAAGGATATTCGAATCACCCCGCCAGGAAAGCGACGTCACGGCGGCGGTATGTCCATTGAGGACAAGGTACTCGCGTCCCGTTTTCGCTTCCCACACCAGCAGACCACCGTTGCGGTCACTGGTGGCTAGCAGGACCCCGTCAGGACTGAATTCCGCAGCGTAGATCCAATCGGTATGTTTCTTGGTTTCGTACAGCAACTTGCCGGAATCGGTGGAGTAGACTCGCACCATTTTTTGTGGTCCCCCGAGAACGATCAAATCGTGTCCCGGGCTGATGTCGGCAGCCAACACCGTATCGAGTTCCTCGCCGACCTCGGCGATCCTTCGGCCATCCCGCACATTGAAGATCACCACCTTCCCGGTGGCTCCTCCGCGCCCCCCGCCGACCATTAAAAGCGATCCGTTGCGACTGAATCGCAGCGCCTGCGGTTGTCCTTCGGGGAACGGAAGTACTCCCTTCAAGTCCGCAGTCACTGAATCATAGAGCAGCACCTGCTTCTGCCCGGCGACTGCCACCAAGGGCACCCAAGGACTGGTGGCAATCGAGGGGACCGCCGTGGTGGCACGAGTCCTGACAAGAGGCTGGAGCGACAAATGCCCCGGAACGGTGAGAACGGCTGGACGTTCGGTGGGCGATGCATCCATCGCCATCGATACTTTCTTCTTCTTAGGTGCGGCGGCCTTGCTGCCTTTGTTTTCCAGGACACCTCCATCGACCCACTTCCGTAGGAGCAATCGCTCCATTTCCGGAATCGGATCGGCGTCCGGAGGCATCGTCGGCTCCTCCTGATGTTCCACCAGCTTGATCATGTAGCTGGCGGAGGCATCGCCGGCTTCAATCGACGCTCCCGATCCGCCGCCTTGCATCAGCTGCGTGTAGCTAGTGACGTCGAACCCACCACTTTTCTTGTCTGGGTTATGGCAAGTAGCGCAGCGCTGCTTGAGGATCGGCAGCACATGATCGTCGTAAGTGACCTTCTCCGCCTCGTCGGCCAAAGCCATCCCCGACAACAGGGTCGATCCCAATACGCTGAGCCAAAGTCGCTTCAGATGCATCGTCCTTCCACCTTTCCCATCCATCCCGCTCGTCGGGGACAGTCCGTTGATCCGATTCCCTGCAAAGCCTCGCAGGCGCTACTACCGCTACCCTTTCACCATCCCTAAAAGTACCCCACCAATTCCACCATCCACCTTCTGAAAGACGAAATGTTCCCTCGAACCCCAGGGCACTCTCTGGCTTTGCGGCAACTTTGCCACGACCGATATTTTGGAAAAATCGCTCAAGCCATCGCCAGCAATGTCCCGTATCAGTGGTTGAAGACAAATTCCCTGCTGTTGAGGATGGCCCAGAACGTATCCTCCAAGGCTGCCTTGGGATCCTTCTCTGCCTGCACCAGTTCTAGGATGCCCGCTTTTTCCTTGTCCGTCGGCCGCCTGGTCAATGCACTGATGTACATCAAATCAATAATCTGCTCGGGCGTCTTCCCTCCATCGATCCACTGCTTGATCAGGTTGCCCTGCTGAATCTTCTGCTGCACGGTTTCACCGTTGAGCAGATGGAGAGCCTGCGACAAATTCGGCTCCATCTTCACCTCACAAGAACAGACCGTAGCACGGGAGGCCCGTCCAAAGGTGGTCAGGAAGTAGTTGCTGGTATTTCCGTCAGCGATCTGAACTGCTCTGGCCCCAAGTGGCAGACCGGCAAACTTGTTGCGGGTTCCAGTCACCGCGGTAATCATGTCCAGGAGGACTTCCGATCGCACGCGTCGTAGCTTGGCATGTGAGAAATTGCGGTCATCCGACTCGTTCGTCGGATTCGTCTTGGTGCTCAACTGGTAGGTGCGCGAAGTGCAGATATCCTTGACCAGTTTCTTGAAGTCATACTTGTACTCGGTAAACTTCGCCGCCAGCGTGTCCAGCAGTTCCTTGTTGACGGGTGGATTGCTGATGCGGATATCATCGACTTCGTTGATGATTCCCTGACCAAAGAAATGCTCCCAAACGATGTTCACCAAGTTCTGGGCGAAGAACGGATTTTCCGGGGAAGCGAGCCATCCTGCGAGCACCTCACGGCGGTCCCGGCCGGCCAGTTCAGGTGTGTTGCCACCCAAGAACTTGGGAGGCAGCACCTTCCCTCCGACCGGATGCTTCACGTCGCCGCCACCCGAGTTGAAGACGATTGTCTCCCGTGGATCTTCACCTTGCTTACGACCGATCTGCGAGAAGAAGTTGGCGAAGGCATAATAGTCATCCATCGTCCAGCGGTCGAACGGATGGTTGTGGCATTGAGCGCACTGGATGCGCATCCCCATGAAGACTTGCGCCACGTTCTCGGCAACCTTGAGGGTATCGGTTTCATTCTGGTAGTAGTTGGTCGCTGCGTTGGCGAACGTTCCACCCTTGGCGGACAGCAACTCACGCACCATCTGATCGATCGGGATGTTGTTCTGAATCCGCTGCTGCAGCCAGCTGTAGTACAGCAACATTGCTTTGTAGCTGACCTGCTGCGAGGATCGGATCATCAACAGTTCCGACCACTTCATCACCCACATCTCGACAAATTCTTTTCGCTCAAGTAGCGAGTCGACCAGAGCATCCCGTTTCTTGGGGTCCTGGCTAGTCATGAACGCCTGGTATTCTGGCTCTGTAGGTAAAGTGCCGAGAATATCCAGGTAAACTCTGCGGAGGTATTCCTCATCGGTGCAGAGGGGCGATGCATTGATTCGAAGATTGGCCAACTTTTGGTCGACCAGCGCATCGATGTAATTTTGCTGCGGAGGTGCCTCAGCGGTGAACTGCAGTCCCTTGGGCAAGACGATGAAGTGGCGGCCGACGGTATGCGTATCGTATCTGGCCATCAGAAACGCTTCGCCTCGGTTCTTGGCGGTGACCACCCCTTCCTGGGACACCGATGCAGAGTTTTCGTTGTTGGTGCTGAAGTAAGCCAGATGGGTGACGTCGCGATCTGTCCCATCGGAATACTTGGCGCGCACGGTCAATTGCTGGGTGGAGTTTTCTCCATCCAAAACCGCTCCCTTGGGATAGATCTCCAGTTCCACCACTTGTGGCACAGGACCGGGGTCGTTGGGTACACCCGCTTCCAGCCAGCGATGCAACGACTGGTAGTAAACATCCCCCTTCTTGATCTTCGCACCGCCTGAGTGCGGGACGGCATTGGTGGCCTTCTCCAACAGCAGGCTCTCTTCAGTTAGGGCGAGATTGACGCGACGTGCATTGATTTCGCGAGTCAGTCGCTGGTAGTCACCCTCCGGATCAAAGCCGAAAAGAGAAAGTCGAAAACCATCCTTACCACGCGCCGCACCGTGACAACTTCCTGTGTTGCAACCGGTCTTCATGAACACGGGCATCACATCCAGACGGAAACTGATCGGCGGATCCTCCGCAAATCGCTCTACATGGACCGGCACCTGCAGTGTCTGCCCGCCGAAGGCCACGGTCAACTGCGCATCGCCGTCATGTCCGGGAACCAGTTTTGCTCCTTCCAGCTTCGCTACTGCTGGGTCACTGAGCGTCCACTGTGCCTGTCCGGTGACATCCTGCGTGATGCCGTTGGCGTAGGTCGCCTGGACCACCAGGGTCTGGTGATCTCGAACCGTCGTCAGATGAACGTTTGCAGGAAACACTTCAATCTTGGTCAGTGGGTTGTCCTGCGCGGAGAGCATTCCGGAGGGCACACAAACCAGCGCCATCGCACTGGCAGTTCGGCAATAACGCAACCATCGGTTCATCGCAGCGATCCTTAGCATGAAGCGACACATGTCGGCGTTTCAGTATCCACTTAGAGCACTCCGCAAACTGCCTTAGGGCATTCCCCCGGGCTTCTTATTCTGGAGTCTCAATTTCTCTAGACGCGTGAGAGGTTTTTCCTTGGGAGGTTCCGGGGTTGGCATCGGCATCGGTGCCGCAGCGGCTGGCATGGGAGGAGGTGGTGGGGGCGGGGCAGAAGGTGCAGCGACCTGGAATTCCGTGCTGCCCCCACGCATCTGCACCGGTTCGCCCTGAACGGTCGTCACCAGCTCCACAAATGCCGTCTTGTGATTTCCAACCGGAGTCTCTCCTGTCGTCTTCACTTCAAATACCAGCTCCGTCGTCTCGGAGGTGAACTTCATTTCAGTAGCAACCGCATTTGGAGGCAAACCCTGAAGCCTCGCAATCGCCTCGCCTTCGAACGGTTTGTTAGGGGCCAGCGTGCAAACGATCTGTGCCGTCTCTCCCTGCTCGCAAGCAGCGCGAGCCAGCGAAGCATTCGTAAACGGCTCGGCCACCTCAAGTGTCGCCAGTTGACTGGAAGCCCAAGCGGGACCGCCAGGGGTGTTTCCTTGGGCGATCACGTAGATAGGCCAAGTTCCAATAGCCGCGTTGCCATCGGCGTTCAGGGTGTAGACCGCTTCGTTCTGCTCCGCTGGGATCTGAATCGAACTGCCAGCACCGATCCCTGGAGATCGGAAAGGAAACTCCACGGTAACAGCTTCTTTGAATCCTTCCGCCCGCTTCAATTGGACCTTCAGTTGCATGGTCCCGTTGCGGACGATCGGCGCCTTGGGCTGCACGATCTCCACCTGAAAAGGAAGTTCTTCAATCACCGCGAACGCCAGTTGATCGACCTGCCCGTTGTAGTAGACCGCGTTGTTCGGTGGCCCGAGAATGAAGTCGGCGTTGTTCTGGAAATTGCCGCGAATCCCGGTTGCCGGATCGACATGACTCGCCTCGAATTTCGACAACTTGCCGCCAATCGGTGCGTCGGCCGCAGCTTCAAACACCACTGGCATCTGCGAAAGACTGGCGTGCATGTTTTGTGCAACCATCTTCATACCGGGCGGAAGCACCGAATCATCCAGTTTCAGTTCTCCACCAAAATTGCTGCGTGACGCATTGACCAACACCGCAAACCGGTTGCCCCTTGGCACAAAAATCGTCTGCCTCGTCTGCGAATAGCGATCAATTCGCGGAATCGAAAGCGTCAATGATGGGACAATCGGCTGCAACTCGATGCGGTAGACGAAATCGACTTGCCCTCGGCCCAGGTGATCTGTCACTCGAACGACGTATTCCGCATCTTCGGGAACCTGAAATCGGATGTATGCATCTGGCCCACGAGAATCATCATTTCCGGCGATGCTGCGACCGTCGGCGTAATAGATGTTGATCACCGGATCCAGACCCGATCGGATGCGGCGAGCGAAACATTCAACGTCGAACACCTGCCCCTTCTTTGCCGCAAACTTGAAGCAATCGACGTCTCCCGGTTGTCCGATGATCCCGTTGAAGGAAAGAGTTGCATCGACAGGGTTGGCGGCGGCAATCTCCTGGTTCGGCTCCTGCTCCAACGCATTGCCGAAGGGCGACGATCGGAAGGTGATCGCCGATGGGCAGATCCCGTTGGCGTCGGCCGGGAAAAGCTTCATCATCCCCTGCTCAGCACGAACCGCGACATCTTGAGCCAGCGGGCCGGAGGCGTCTCCAAGATACTGAACGGCAGTCGGCTCCCCTGACTTCCCACCTGCCGGATAGACCGCTGTTGGACGTGGGAAATGGCCGACATTCAGTCGATACCTAGATTCGCCGTTCCCACCATAACTGGTTTCCCGAACCTGCACATAGTAGGTGCCATCTTCCGGGGCAAGGACACTGAGGACTCCATCCTGTAGGGCTGCCGGACTGTCATCGACCGCCGCCAGCTCGAAACGATCCTTATCGAGGATTGCGATATACGGATCGAAAAGATAACTCCCCAGACGCATCGCTTCGATATCGACACTGATCCTCTGCCCCTTGGTCGCCTTGACTGCGTAAAAGTCGACGTCCTCATTCTCGCAAGTCCCATGGACTGTGACATTCATGTCGATCGCCTGCGCCTCTTCCAGCGATCCGTTTTGTTCCTTCTCATCGACCACAGGGAGTGCGCCGACCATGAAAGATCGGTACTCAGATATCCCGGACCGCGTCCGGATCTGCACCAAGTGCTCCCCAAGCGAGACGTTATCAGGAATCATCAACAGCACTTTGATCGTGTTGTCGTCGACCACCTCTAACTTGCGCACCTCAAAAGGATCCGCGCTATAGAAAAAGATCTGCTCCGCATCCTTCAATCGCGCACCCTGGAAAACCAGTTCCCGTTCCCCACCGCGCTGGACACCGCGAGGCAAAATCAGGTTCAGCTGTGGAAACGAAGCAAGGCCGCTGCGGACCTCCAAAAGAACCATAAAGCAGGCCAACCAACCGATAACCAAAGACCTTGTTCTCATCGAATCCTCCAATGCCTTGTCGATTGTTTGGTCTAGTCGCCTTGGCCTCTGCACCTAGGAAGAGGTTCCGCAATCCTCGGATCACCGATGATTTGGCGGATAACTTGCGCCCCGCGGTGTATCCCGGAGGCCCCAAGTCCCGCGACACTCGCCCCGGCACCGACGGAACAATCAAGCCCGCGGTGGAAGGGGATACTTTCAGAGCGGGATACGAGGCAGTAAATCTGGATCAGGCCAGCAATTCCTTGCGTACCTTCCCACCGTCGACGATCTCGATCGGACGATCTCCGGGAGCCATCAATTCTTTATCGGCGACGATGCCCAAACGGTCGTAAATGGTGGTCGCCCAGTCTTCCACGGTCAAAGGATCATCCTCAGGTTCAGCAGCGGTGGCATTGGAGGAACCATATACGATTCCACCCTTGATACCGCCACCGGCCATCACGACGCTGAAGACTTTAGGCCAGTGGTCGCGACCGGCAGTCCCGTTGATTTTTGGGGTACGCCCAAACTCCGATCCAATACAAACGAGTGTCGACTGCAACAGGCCACGCTGATCCAGATCGCGAATCAATGTCGCGAAGGCCTGATCCAAAGCAGGAAGCTGTGACTTCATTCCGCCGGCGATGTTGTCGTGCATGTCCCAGCCGCCGTAGGTGAGCGTCACGAAGCGAACCCCCGACTCCACCAGACGCCGAGCCAGAAGCATACGCATACCGGCTGTGTTGCGGCCGTACTGATCCTTGAGCGCATCGGGCTCCTTCGTCATGTCGAATGCTTCGCGAGCCTTCTCCGAGCTGATCAGGCTGTAGGCTCGACTGTAGAAGGTATCGAGTGCGTCCAGCGAGTCGGACTTTTCCAATGTCCGGAAGTGATCATTGACAACGTCCAGGATTCGGCGACGTTTATCGAACCGCTCAAAATCGACACCGCCCGGCAGGGTCAGGTCGCGCACTTTGAAGTTCCCGTCTGCCGGGTCGGCCCCCAGGCTGAAGCCAGCATAGGAGGAACTCAGGTATCCGGTCCCCGCAAACTCGTTGGGCTGGTTGGGAATGCAAACATAGGGAGGCAGATTATTCCGAGGCCCGAACTCATGGGAAACCACGGCACCGATGCTCGGGTACTGAAGTGCCGGACTGGGGCGATAGCCCGTAAACATGTTGTGCGTGCCGCGTTCGTGTGCTGCTTCCCCGTGCGTCATCGAACGGCAAATCGCAAGTTTGTCTGCTACCTTGGCCGTATGTGGCAGCAACTCACCCACCTTCACACCCGTCACGTTGGTGTCGATGCTTCCCAGCGGACCACGGTACTCCACGGGAGCGAAGGGCTTGGGGTCAAAAGTTTCCTGATGCGCCATTCCACCTGGCAGGAAGATGTAAATGACCGACTTGGCCACCCCTTCCTTGCTTTCGTAGTTCTTGATGTCCGCTCGTGCCTGCTGCATGCGGAAGTAATCGCCCAGCGATAGCCCAAGACCTCCCAGGGCCCCCACCGTTAGGAATCCGCGACGCTCGAAACGATTGCCAGGGCACTTCATGGTGTGCAACTCCGTTGCTGTAAGCTGTCAAAAAATGAATCGCGAACCTCAGGAAATAGACGCGTCACTTCGCCCACTTGATTCCAGGACAATCCTGCGCAGTCCCAAACGAAGCGTCGTGCAGCCATGCACCCTGCCACTGGGTAGCACGTGCAAACTGACCCTCTGGGAGTAGATGGGGCCAATTCGTCGTTTCAACTTGGAGGCGGGGAGGAAGGCGGGGAAGGGAACGGCAGTGGCTTGCAAACCCGAAAACACACTTCTTCTGTCCGCTGGGAAAGCCATGAAGAGAAGGCTTCAGTGGCGTTCAGAACCGAAGTGTGAAAAACGAGTCTCAAGTGGGGAAGCCGCCCCCCTCGGTTGCGTAATCGTAGCCGAATTCCAAACCACCGTCAAATTTTCCGCCAGCTTTTCCAGCCTTTTCGCTTTGAAGATTGGGACTGGGCAGTTTCGGCTTCAAGGCGACCCCAAGGCTCTTGGCCCATGCGACCGAAGAGCCCTCCTGGCGATAGTCAGAAAAGCAGAAAAAACTGAACAAAAGAACACGCTGCTGGTCTCAGCCCGTTTTTCTGCGCGGCCCCGCCGTGCGGGCAATCGGAATGACGTTACTTGGTTCGACAGTTCGCCGTTGGCTTCCTGCCTCCAGATCGCCTGTTTCCCGGTCCATCAATTCCGTTCGCAAAACCTTGACATGATCCGGGGCTTCGATCCCGATGCGCACCTTGTCATTCGCCAGTCGCACCACCGTGATGACAATTTCATCTCCGACGACGATGCGTTCGTTTTCACGACGAGCCAGCACTAACATGAAAGCGTCCTTTCTATCGCCGGCCATCGTTCAAATGGCTGGCGTTTTCGTGATTCCAATTTGTTTCTGATGAAAAATACCGTAGTTACCGAACACTTGGAGAATTGCCTGCCAACACCAGCGGTAGCCTCTCCGACTGCTCCCGCTGCCCCTGTGCGTCATAGAAAAAGATCTGCTCGCGACTTAGGTCGTACACCGCTGTGTAGCGAACACTGCGAGGCCCATGCAGGCAGAACAGCACGCCGCAGGGCGCCCCGAAGCGAGTCAGTACCCGTTCGGTGACAGGAAATGCGTTGTGAAGTAGATGATTCCTTTGAAAAAGCTGGTCGATGATGTAAGCACGAACACTAGAAGGTACATTTGGCGATGGATTGCCCATGTCTCCTGGAGACTCCCCAAAAGCTTTCGATAGTCGATGAGACCCATGGAATTGCAAGCTCGAACGGACCCAACCTTTAGAGCCAGCCCGTCTTGCTTCCGACTCCCCGCGCCCAAGCCTTGGTCAGTTTGCAAGCTATGTCAAAGATTGCGGCTCAGGCAAGATAGACTATCGACGCAAGATGGAGCGACATTCAGAAGCGATGCTGAAGGTGCACCGGTAGCGATTTGACCGGTTGGTGGGAGACGCCAAATGGAGTTGAAGAAGCAGGTGCAGCCTCGATTCATGAAGCCATTAAGGGCTTATCGAGTGATTGCGACGAAAGTCTAGGTCAACGCCCTTTATCCCTTCCATCCCTGGACCATTCCTTGACAAAGGCGTTGCTTGACAAAGCAATGAGCCGTATTCGCACGGCCAGCCTTCTCACGTAGGTGCTCTTATAGCAGCATTTCAAT
>Ga0315902_10004423_pt1 | contig 20347 bp, 31 predicted proteins | sample LakEriMetagenome_9_FD_203523 | JGI IMG/M metagenome (GOLD analysis project Ga0315902, IMG submission 203523) | Freshwater fungal communities from buoy surface, Lake Erie, Ohio, United States - Buoy 12 MA117 | ecosystem: Environmental > Aquatic > Freshwater > Lake > Lake biofilm | place: USA... | reverse complement strand
GGGTTGAAATCCTTTGTTCCTGCCGATTAGCCACCCAAACATATTAATATCCGCCTATGATGTTTGTTGCGCTTGTGCCTGTAACGTATACTTTTTTAGCCTGAATAGGATGAAATATTCCATTAGCCAAATTACTGAATGTTACTGTATTCCCGTTTACATCATCAATACGTAAATCGCCTGGAGTGCCTACGTAAATCGCAATTGTTTCATTAGCCAAATCAACGCTATTGCTTGGCGTGATTGCGAAAAATGAGTCAATGCTTGTTATCTTTATTCCGTTTTTGAATACTACCATAAAAACTCCTCCTTTAATATGCTGAACCTATTCTTCCACGAATCATATCGACCATTTGAGGCGCAATTGTTCCTGTGATCTTTCTTCCATCAAGATAGACGTTAATTGGCTGTGTCCCTGCGAAATCATTCATGCGATTCAACGGAATGACTGCTTCGGGTCCTTTTTCGCCAATCATCGCTAATGTAGGACCTTTTACTAGTCCACCCTTTGCAAGCATCGGAATGCCCATCATTTCTGCTTGTTTTTTCGCCCATTTTACTAGCCCGACATTATTTGTTTTTAATCCTGTTTGTACTAGACCACTTAAATATTTTTTTTCATTGTCTAGTGTGTCAAGCATCTTCATCATGTCTTTTATTGTCTGCTGAATTGTCGCTTTCGTGCTGTTCAATCCTTCGATTAGGCTATTCCCAAATGATTGTCCTGCATCTTGCCACTTCGGATTGTATGTTCCTAGCAACTTCAATATTTCTTCTTGATTGTTTTTAATAACCATCTGCCGCGCTTCTTCAAATAATGCTTCATCTGTCATGAGTTTATCATATTTTTCTTTTGCTAATTTAATCTCATTTTCATAAAAAGTTTGAACTGCTTCAAGTCTTTGATTCAATATATTTTGTTGTTCTTCGAATGCGGTTTCTTCTGCGGTAAGCTGATTATCAAGCCTTGTTTCAATCGCTGTTATTTCCGCTTCTGTTTGCTTTTCAATTTCATTTTTTCGTATCTCTGCATTATCTTGAATATTTTCAATCTGTGTTTTAAGTGATTCGATTTGATTATTTCTTTCCTCAAGCAACAATTCACGTTGACGCTTTGCAATTTCTTCATTTAGTCTTTGTTGTGCTTTTAATCTTTCTTCCGCGCTGTCTGCACTTAAAATTTCCTTTTGCAATTCTGCTATGCGTGTATTATATTCCTGCTCTTCCAACTGCTTTTCTTCTTGATCTGTCAAGTTATTTATTGCATCAATCTGCCTTTGCAATGCATTGACTTGATCAAGAGTTTCGGCATCGATTATAGCCAATTTGTTTTTTTGTGCATCTGTTAATACGTTTATTTCCTGCTTCGCTTTGTCCTTTAATGCTTTTACTTGTTTATCATAATTCGTTTTAAGTGTTTTCAATGATTCCTTTAATGCGTTTTCTTCATTATCTCTTCTTGCTTCAAGTGCATCAACTTCAATCTTCTGCTGTTCTTCATACTGCTTCTTCAATGCTTTCATTAAAGCATCGCCAAGTTTATTTAATTGTTCAGTCGATTTATTATATAAATCTTCCCTTGAATCAATTAATCCGCCTGTTGCGTCTGTTAATCCTTCTACGCTTTTTTTGCTGTCATCAACTGTTTTCTTATAGTCTTTTTCAGTATTCTTTGCATCTTCTGCCGCATCTGTAGCATCTGCTGTTATTTTGCTTAAATCTCCCAAACCATCGTTATATTCAAATGTTTTATCTGTTGTGTTCGAAATTTCATCGCCTAATTCCGCTGTTTTCTTTTTAGCTTTTTCCATTTCTGCCGCCGCTAATTGTGCGCTTAATCCTGCTTGTTCAGTCTGAAAATTAAAGGTATTTGTTTCACGTTTCAATTTTTCCTCGTCTATGAGAGATGACATCTTTTCTCTGGCTTGATCTATTTTGTCGCCGAGTCCAGGAATCCATCCCAATAGCTTTTGGAATGCGGCTAAATACATATCAACATACTTAAATATCAATGTTTTAAGATACGATAACCCTTGCTGAAATCCATACGAAATCGCATTAACTATTTTCATTAAATGTAGTTTGATAGTGTCCCAATTTTTCCACATATAGATCGCCGCAATAATAACTAGTCCTATAGCTGTAATGATCATGCCCATCGGATTAAGTGCAAGTCCTTTGAGTGCTATTCCTAAAGCTTTGACGGCAGGAACAACCATTAAGAATCCTGCTTTAAGGAAAGGAAGTGCAATCAATATTTTGCCTGTGATCAACAATAAAGGACCCGCTACCGCAAGGAATGCCGCTAGACCCACAATCAATTTCTTTACGCCAGTCGGCAAATTTGTGAATGCTTGCAACATAGAATTTAAACCCGAGATCATCTTTGTTACAAATGGCAATATAACTTGACCGAATTGCACTCCCAATTCCTTTAACGTTTCCCTAAATGTTCTCATTTGATTTGCCGCGCCTTCTGATGTTCGCGCGAAATCACCTTGCGCATTTTTTGTTGCATCAAGTACATATGCGTACCTTAAACTTATTTTTTCTGCTTGTGTCATGTCTGCAACATTTTTTTCGATGCCTTGAGATAACGCAAACGCCTCAAGATTCGTTTCTGTCATAACTACGCCTAACATCTTCATGCTTTCGGTTTCGCCTGTGAATACGCCATTTAACGCATTCATAGCTTGTTCTATTGGAACGTTTTTAAAACTCGCCAAATCTGCGCCTAATTGAGTCAAGTTTATCGACATGTCTGCGGCTTTTTCCTGTGTAAATCCCATCGATGTTGCCATGTCGCCGAACAATGCCGCCGCATCAAGTGCGCTTTGACTTGCAAGTCCCATTGACTCAATAGATGTTTGACTCCATTGCAATACCTTTTCTGCTGATGTTCCGAAAGCGACATTGACTTTGTTTGTTGTTTCTTCCATATCGCTTGCAAGCTTGAAACTCGCCGCGCCTGCCGCAAGAATAGGCAATGTCATAAACATAGTCATTTTACTGCCTACGTTTGCCATGCCTTCGCCAAATCGTGTCAATCCTTCTTGCTGATCTGCAAATTTCTGTTTTAATCCATCAAAATCCGTTTGTAATGTTTTTAAGCTTCCGCTGAATGTTGTTGTTTTTGTTGCTGTTTGATTAAACGTTTCGCCTAATCCGCCTAAATCTGTAGCAACAATATCAAGATTACTACCCAATCCCGTCATTGTTTCTTGCATCGGCTGAAATGCTGTTGTTCCAACTTGAGAAACTTCATCTGCGAAATTTTGTATTTTCTGCTGTGATTTATCAATACCTTCATCAAGATCGCTAAAATCCGAAGATATTTTCACATATAATTCATCTAACATTTAATCACTTCCTTCATAAGAGGAAACGAACGTTTGCAAGAATTGCAATTGCTGTTGCCATGTCTGTCGTTTCTTCTTTTCTTTTGGCATGAAATCTTCAACCCGAAAAGGTCTGCCCTTGCTTCTGTTCGCATTGGCGATTACTGAACATACTAGGGCAAACCTATAATTTTCTCTTTTCATTTGTGTTTCATAAGCCTTGACTAGATAATGATATTCCTTTAACGTTAACCGCCAACAATCAATCGGATTTAAGCCTAGTATCGTGACGCCATATGCCCAAATCTCAATTAATTTTGGCGGCTCTCGTTTGGGTCTGCTTCTTCTTCTTCGCCTGTATCTGTCGATGTTTTTACTAATTCATTAATCTTTGTTGTGATCTCCTGCATGTTGCCCGTGTGAATCATTGCTCCAACATCTTCAACCTTTAAATTTTCATCTTCATGAATCAAGCATGCCCACAGTAAAGCGCGAATACTCTTTGCGTTTATGTCATCACCAATAGCAAATGCGCTTTTCCCTGTAGCATCTTCGTATGCCGCCATTGCGTTTAGGTCGAATCTTAAAGATCTAAGTTTATCAAGCTGAATTTGAACATTATTATTTCTTTGTCTGACTCGCGGCATATTGATTCTCCTTTATTAAATTTGTCCTAAAGCAGGTTTTCCTGTAACTTTGAATGTTGCGGTGAATGGAATAACTCCATCAACAGGTGCTTCCATTGTGAAACCTGTTGTCAATACTGTTGCCGTGAATCGTGTAACGCTAGGTGATGTAGGGTAGTCAATAGTCACCGTTGTTGTGCTTGCTGTTTCAAGCTGAATGATTGTTGCGCTTGCACTCGCTGTTGTGAAATTTCCTTCAATTGAAATCTCTCCGCCATCTCGCAACCCTTTGATGAATTCTCGATACGAACCCGCGGAAGAATGCGTTGTAACGTCAATTGTTTCTGCTGTTAGATTTGGCGCGGAAATTGTTGTGATCTCACTGATTGTTGTTGTATTAAGCTTGAATATCGCACCATTTGCAAATGTACCTGCCATTATTTAACCTCTCCTTTTTTAATGACATATAATGTCATAGTTTGCATTTATAATATGCTTGTCTTGATCTCTTTCGGTGTTTGAATATCTATAAAAACATTGTACCATCGTAAAATTATCCGTGCTGAACTTTTGAAGATTTATAACATTGTTTGTTAATTCAAGAATTTCTTTTGCGAGTTTGAATCCGCCGCGCCCGTTTTTCGTAAATATACGCAATTCCAATGTAACATAATAACCGCTTTTGTTCAATCGATTGTTATTGGCTTCTGTCATGCTTCCTATTGTCACGTAAGGATATTGTTCGTTTGTAGGCGGTTCATCGTAAAGATTGTTTCCTATTTTAGTCATAAAGGTTGAATTTGATGCCAATGCGGTATATAAACTTTTCTGAACTGACCACATCGCTGTCATTATTCTATCCCCTTTATCTTTCGAACTCTCGTTATGATCATCGGAATAACATCTTCAAATGCTTTCTTCAAGTAATATCTTCCATATCCTTTAGGCTTCTTTTGTCCTCCTGCTGTTCTTCCGCTAAAAGGACCTCCTCCACCTTGTTCATGTATCTTCATTGCATACTCAACGTTTGAACCGACATAAACATCATATCCGAAAGGTTCTACTGTTCTTAATTTTCCGTCATAGCTGTTTCCTTCTCTGTCTGTATACGAATAAGTCTTAATATCCTTTGTTAGTGTCATGATAGATGTTTTTAATCTTGCTGTATCTACAGGAACGTTCTCTTTCGCTTTTGTTTGTATGATGAATGCACCATCAACGATTTCTTGATATACTGCACTTTTGATTTCTTTGTTGAGATTCTTCAATTCATCTTTTAAACTATTGCCGCCTATAACTCTTGTTCTTATGCTCATATTTCTGCACTCGCTTTAATAGTGATCATCTTGCTTTGTTGTGTTTCATCTAGAACGGATTTAATTTCTAGTACCTGTCCCTTATATATTAAACGATTTTCATTCGTTATATTTCTTTTACGCATGCGTATTGTATATTCATCAATTTGCTGTATTTTATCAAATGTCGTTTCTTCTTTTGCTGTTCCCTGTACGTTTGCCCATACTGTTGAAACTGTTGTCCAAGTTTCATCAAATGTACCGCCGCCGCTAGGTGTTACTGTCATCGATTGTATTGTAACCCTATTGCGTAATATAGTAAGCATTAGAAAATCCCCTTTGCGCTTGCATAAGGATTCACAATTTTATTTATTATACCCTTAAGTAATGCTACTCCATCCGATTCATAATTTATAGAAAATCCTTGTTCGCTCCAACCTTGTGCGAATTCTTGGCGATTCTCATATAAAAAAGCCGTTATTCTTAATATAGCTGTTTTCATGTCATTGTTTAATGTGCTTGGTGTCGTGTCTGCAACCATTCCCGCTGTATATGTGATCACGTAACCATCCGCATCACGACCGCGCTTAAACTTGTATTGATCGCTGTACAATCGATTTCCTGCAAGTCTGTATTCGTCTGCATCAAGTGTTATATAAGAACTGTCGAAATTTTCTGCGTATTGAATACTTGAAACTGTTGAAACGGGTATTCTTAATGCATCAAGAGTTTCAATTCCGCCTGTTTGTTTTTGCGTGACTATTCTACGATGAAATGCAAGTGACGCTTGCGTTTCAATCATCTTTCTTGCTGTCTTTATTAATTGTCCTATTAATGCGTCGTCTGTCGTGTCATCAACTTTCATATAATTCTTTGCTTCATTGACTGTGACGGGTTCATATAAAGGTTCGGTTTCGGAGATCGTGACGAATTGACTAACCCATTGTTCCGTTAGCACTCTTTCTCCCCCTTGTTTTGATCACCTTTGTTTCATACTCAAGCTGATCGTTATTTTCAATTAAACCTAAATTTTGAAGATATTTAATTCTTTCAAGATCATCCGATTCATACTCATCGCCGATATTAAAAACCTGATTTTCAATTTTTCCGTGAAATCTGCATATGACATTGTGCTTCATACTTTTCAACATCCTCTTTTCTATATAGATGAGTAGCAGGATAATTTGTATCCATTGTGACTTGAAATCCATGAACCGCGGCTCGTATGCAAAATGCTCTATCTTCCCAATTACTGAATGATACATTATATATAGGAGTATAATTAACTCCTGCGGCAATGACATCTCGATGAATCAAGATGACTGCGCCGCTGTAGCCGACTTTCCAAACTTCTTTTTGTTTGTATTTTAACCAATCTCTATCTTTGCTGAATGCATAGTAATCATAATCCCAAGCATTCGGCATTTGTTCTTCATTCGGGTTCCAAGATGTCCAGAATAATTCCGATATGATTTTCTGTCGTTGATTGATCAAGTGCTGTAATGTCTTTGGGTTCAAGATAATATCCGAATCAACAAGGAAAAAATAATCATAGTTTTCTTCTAGTGTTTTTTTGAGTAAATAATTTTTCATGATCGTAACGTCTTTTAGATTATCTTTTTTCCATATATGTGTTTTTTCTACTGCGTATTGTGTTTGATTGATATATTCTTCATATTGATGTGGCTTCAAGTATTTTTTTAATTCAGGCGAATTATGCAAAATAAAAAACCAATCAATTTCATGATCACATTTTAAGTTTGAAAGTGACTTAAGATAATATTTAAATATCTTTTCGTCTTGTTTGACGGGAGAACCTATTAGAATTTTCATTCTTTATTCTCCTGCGCTTGTGCAAGTTTGGTATATTCCTCAACAAAATGTTGTTCGAATATTTCGACATATCCGAGATGACCGAATTGCAATGTTGTGTCACAATACATTTTAACCCCTGCATCTTTTAACTTTAAGCAGAATGTCAAGTCCTCCCCGACATTAGGATAAGGAAAGAAGTAAGGAGATTGAATCTTTTCAAATGCTGTTCTGCTGATGAGTGCGCATGCTAGTCCTGCTCCTTCAATAGGCAATAATCCTTCTCCGTATTGAACAGGCGTTTCAAGATTAGGCACATTGTCGATATATTCGACTTTTGTATAAAAACAAGGTTGATATGGCTTTACTCGCTTGAATGCTTTTGCTGTAACGAATTCTTTTTGATGTCTTAATAAGAAGTCTATTGACTGCGGATGAAACGTCATATCCGAATCAATGAACATCAAATATTCATTCTGACTTTTCAAGAATTCATTCGCAATGTATTCACGTGCGTCATATATAAGCGAATTTGAAACCATACAGAATTCGAATTCATGATCACGTCTTAAATTTAACATCCTGATAAAACTTTCAAACACCTTAAACTCAATCGCCCGATGAACAGGAATGCCGATCATTACTTTTGTCATATTAACATCTCCCTTAATGTTATCCCTTATTTAGGCGTGGAAACGGCAGGGAAACCGCTTTTCGATTGCGCAATCTATCCACGCCAAGATGATTAACCTATATATCTATCTCCATCACGTGCTATTGTTGCCGCAATACCTGACGCTGTGTCTGCTTTTGCAACATGTACGCCAATATAACGTCTGCCGTCTGCAATCTCCGACTCTAGAACCGAAACTGTAAGGAATCGGCTTGCTGTTTGAGATGAGCCTGTCAACGTCTTAAGCGATGTTGCAACTGCTCCTGCCCATGTGCTTGCTGTCGATTGCCATACTGTAACCGTAATAACTCCTGCTGTTGTTGCAACGCCCTGATTGATAATAGCAAGGTACTCCGTAAAGTCTTTCATATCGACTAACTCGGAAGATGAAACTGCAACGGTTGACGCTGTCGCCGCAATCGCCGAAGTGAATGTTGTACGCTCGTAAATTCTTTCCATTGTCAATTGTCCCCTTTCTTAGGCGCTGAAATCGCCGAGAATAACGAATGGTGAAATAGTTTGTCCGCCTGCTCTAGGAGTGATCGCGCTGTCTAACCAAGGCATTCCATCTACACGCTGTACGAAACGCCATGCTTTTTCATCGAATTTGAATTTAACGTGCATGGATTCCTCAATTGTCAGACGCTGACGGTCACCGATGAGATAATAACGCATGTCTGCAAGCATCACATCACCTGCTGTACCTTTAGCGGAAACTTTTTCAGTAACAACAACAGGAATGCCGTAGATTGTTGTTGGGAGTGCTGTCGAAATGTTCCCATTAAATCCAGGCAACAAAATGTAATTGCTGTTTTCATCTTTAAGTTTGTAGATGTCAGGAAGTACACTTTGATTAATAACCCATACAGGACTTCCGCCGCGGCGATAGAATCTAGCAAGCATGTTAATTAAATCTGTTGTCTGTACGCTATTTGTAGCGGCTCTATTAACCGTTACTGTTGCGCCTGCATTGATGATACCGAGCGGTTTATTAACGCCATTACCTGTCAAGAATGCCGCATCTTCTTCGAATGCAATTGTTTGACTGAATACATCGGAAAGCAATTGACCCATTGAAACAATAGCATCATCAATTAATTCATCCGAAGATTCAACGTAACCTATTAGCTTTTTAGCTTCAAGAGTGATCTGCTTAAATTTCGGATTTGATTCGGTTTTTTCTTGTGCTTCGCCGTTCCAATATGCTGTCACTCCGCCGAATAACGAACCGCTTGCATTACTCGCCATATTGAGTGCAGGAATCTTCATGATCGGACTGTTCATCGGAATTACACGTGCGCCATTTCTTCGAACAACTGTTTCTTCCAACTGAACTCGGAGAACTTCATTCATGAATTCATCTGGGACTAAATATCCGCCGAGATCACCCGTATTTTCAACGAGGTTTTTGCGCGTAAATGCTTTCAATTCTGCATCGCCATTGCGAACTTTGACTAGGAAATCACCAAATGATTCTTTCTTCTGAACTCCAATGAAACCCGCTTTTGCTTGGCTTGTCTGCAAGCTTGCGAGTTTTGTTTCCATGTCAGATTGAAACTTTGAGAATAACGATTCAACATCTTTTTGGTCGCCGTTTCGTTGATCAAGCATCTCCATAAATTTTACTTCAAGAGATTTCAAATCTTCTTTGCTGACGCCATTAGAAATTGCGTCTGCAATTGCCTTTTGAACTTCATTAATAGACATCATTCATCAACCTTTCAATTGTTTTATAATATCAAGTATCGTATTCGGCTCGATGTAATCAGTACCGTTCGGTGGCTGATTGTCAAGTGATTTGATGTAATTCATAATCAAGTCCATATTATCATGTTTGATATTTTCAAGCAATGACCGCATTTTCATGATCTTTGCTTTGTCATTAGCGGCAAATGTTACGGGACTAAATTCCCATAGTCTTACTTCTTTAAGCATTCTGACTCTGCGATTTCCCATCATCTTGAATTCGTCTTTGACAACATCATAACCGATTGACATCTCGGTGATGACTCCATCTTTTATGAGTGTCATTGCTTTCTTGCCTGTGTCTGTCATACTTATTTTAGCTTTGACATATAGACCATTGTCATCTTCAATCATTTCTTTCGGGATTCCTATAGGCTCGGAAGCATCATGTTGCCATAGCACTTTGACTCTGCCTTTATTTTCTGCAATAGTCTTTTTGAATGCGCCACGCTCAATGATGTCATCATAACTATCGATATTATTGAAATAACTTGCGTATCCTTCAAATTCATTATCGCTTAATGCTTTTGTTTCAAATTTCATTGATTTAAATTGCATTACGCCTCATCTCCATAACGTTTTTTGATTTCTTCATTCATTAAATCTTTCATGTACTGCAACCCTCTCGACCCTACCATATGCCATTTAATCTGTGCGATTACTCCCGCGGGTCTTGAATTCTCGAAATGCCTTGCGCTCCATGCTTCACGCAATCTAATCGCTTCATTCTGTCTGGGTGTCAACTGATCACTTGGTATTTTCTTTTCTCTTATTTCAAGCAAATGCCTGTATTGTTCATTGCCTAAAATATTTCCGCCTAACTTCCAAACATCGGGATATTTTTCTTTGATTCTCGCGGCAAACTCAATCGGAAATAATTCATATTTCGAATTAGTCAATGAAACTGTTTGATCATCGCCTTGTTGTGGAAAGTTTGTCATTTCTTTGATCTGATTCAACATGATCACTAATTCGTCATCGTCAATTTCTTCTTCATCTTGTGTTTCGCTTTCCATTTCATCTTCTTCAATATCTTCATAAAATTCTTTTATTTTTTGCTTAAACGATTCCCATTGCATTTCGCATACTGCAAACCTTTGATCAAGTTTCCCGAACTCATCAATCATGACTGCATCACTCATACATCTTGTTATAAATATTTCCTCATTGTCATCAAGATTAGGTTTAGGTAATGGCATATTATACTACCCCCATCGGCGTTTCCTCATAGTATTTCAAACGCAATAAACCTGTTGTATCTCCATCGGCAACAATACGTTGAATCTTCAATAAATAATTTTCATTTTTCTTAGTTATAAACTCCCACATGTCATAGCTATTTTGAGAACCTGCCATTGTTTGTCCAACTCCCGATGAACCGACAACATAATAAATTTTTCTTTTTGTTCCTTCGGCTGTGACTGTTGAATTAGTGTAAATTTTCAGACTACTTTGATTAGTCGATGTATGATCACTATTAAATATTGTTACTTCCTGAGGTGATGTCGACTTTGCAACTGTAGGATTGACATATAGCCACGCTTTTACTTCAGGTTTATTTGTTGTCAATTCGAAATCTTTCAAATGGCAATTATAATCATTTGATTCAAGATGATAATATATAGACGCTGTTCCTGTTAGTGTAAATTCAATATCAACATCATATCCGCGCCCATCATGGATTTTGCTGTGTTCAAATTCCATTGTTTTACGTGCGAATCCTCTTGTTTGAATGCTGTTATTCATTGGTATTGATGTCATTAAATTCCCCTCTTTCTTTTAATATTTCATCAATCAAACCCGAAATCATTAATAAACTATTTTCTTTATAGTTACTCATAATATTCTTGCTATTCTTTCTTCGGCTCCTTGCTATATCTAATTCTTTTTTTAAATCTTCAGGTAAATCAGTTTCATTATTATATTTATCAAATTTTAAAATTAATTCATTTTGCTTCATAGGATTTACATAAAAACAATTATGAGCGAATAAATCACCTAATTCTCTACTTAATTCCGGCTCCATTATTAACCCTCCATTTCTTTCCTGTTTCTTCATCGATAATCATCTTTGTTCGATTAAATATTACCATAAATTCTTTTCCCTCAATATATAAACCGTCATATCCTTCGAGTATAGCTAATGTACCAACATCTTGCGCCCCATATAATTTAACTATAAGTTTATCTATTTCTTCAATTCCTTTTATTCTTCTAGTCGCTCTAATATATTTTTTAATATATTTTTCATCATATTCTTCGATAATTCCTTCTAATGATTCATTTATTTTTATCAAATCTTTAGTATTAAAATTTTTTAATGCTTCTCTTAATTTATTTTCATTTTCTTCAATTAAATTTCTAGATTTTTCCGTCATTTCTTCAAACGTTGCATATTTAAATGTTTTTGATAAAGCAAATTTAGAAACTCCCTCATCTTTTTTACCTGCATATCCCCACGCCGTTCCATATCTACTTTTTTTCAATTCATTTATTTTTTCATCATCAATTATACCGAATTCCCTTAATGTTTTTTTATTAATTATTGTGGAATATGTTCCTGAACCAAAATATCCAGTACCCGAAAAATATTCACCTCTTTTTAAAGATTCTACAAATTCTTGTTTAGGTAAACCACGGTAACCGAATAAATCAGTTTCTTCGATATATTTATTTAAAGTTTCTGTATTAACAACATTTGGTTTTCCATCATAACCCAATTTTTTAAATAATGCTTTATTTAATAAATTTTCTTTTCCATTGCCGTAAAAATAATTAGGTTGATTTAAATTTTTTAACAATTCCTCATAATTATCTAATTCTTCTATCGATATTTTTCTAGGTTGAACTTCGGGTAACGGCAATGCTTGCGGAGGCATCTGAACAACAGGCGCATAATCGTAACCTATAGCGCATCTGCAATTAATAACTTCACTTGCAGGTAATGCAAAATCGCCTGGCTGTTGTCCATAAAATCCTCCGACATTAAACATTGCATCTAGTGCAATAGGCGGATGATTTGCCATTGCCAAGTGACTTTCCCTTGTACTGTCATCGAATGTTGGAATCCATATTTTATTTAGTTTCGATGTCGTTTGTTTCGCCCCTGCTATGCTCCCATAGTTTGACGCCGATACGACTTCAGTACGTGCTATTGTCTTGCTTCTATTAGGAATGATCTGATCAAGATACAATCCATCAATCATCATTTCAGTTTCGGGTATGCTTTTACCTTCTTCAATCGCTTTTGCTACAATTCGTTTAATATCTTTCTTTGTTGTTTCTGAGATCATAACGACTTTATCCGCTGTGACATCATCAATATAATTTTGAATATCTTCTGTTAATAGACTGAATTTATTATTCGCTTTGATTTCGGTCGCTCTTGACTGAATATCATTAAATGTTCGTGTTCCAAAGTCTTTGATCACGTCTTTATAGATGTTTTTAAGCATCTTATGCCATTTATCGAAATCCGCATCAATGATTTCAAATATTTCATTTGTAAGATTGTCATCATTAAAATTTTTCTTTTCAATTTTCTTCCGCTGTTCTTCAAATGCTTTTGCAATTTGTTTTTCTACTTCAACATAAAATGGATTTCGGATTCTTTCAAATTGCTTAAAGAGTTTTTTTTTGCGTTTAAGTCTTTTTGTTCTGTTTCTGATTGTGTTGTTGGCATCATGCCGCTTAATTCGTTGAAAAATACATCTCCACCAATGACATCTTCATAGTCAAGCGCAAACCTTGCTTCATTGCGTTTAATTAATCCATTCTTCCATAGATCAACTGTTCTTTTTGTCAATGCGTCTTGACTCTCTTTTAATGCTGTTATTGTTGATAGATCATAAGTTAGATATAGATTATCTGCATATCTTGAAACCAAGTCGCTGTTTAATTTATCTTTCATATGTTCAAGGTATCGTGGAATGATCGTATTTTCCCAAAATGATTTGACTGCTTCGCCGAAGTTAGAATATGTTTGAGCTTCGGGATCTCCGACTAATTGAGAAGGAACGCCGAAAGCGGCGCAAATTTCTACTCGGTTCAATCTTCTTTGATTAAGAAAATCCATGTCAACTGAACTCATACCGATAGATTGATATGTCGCTCTGTCTGCATTTAATACTAGCGGCAAACGTGCATTTGTTCCGCCGCCGTATCTCTTGCGCCATTCATCTCTTAAATTGTCGATTAACTCGGGTGATGGGTTTTGTATTGTAAATATCCCTGCAGGGACTCCACTATTCTGCAATGTTGACTTATTCCAGTTTACCGCTTCGTTTTCTGTGTCGATTGTTCTGCTTAATGCTTTTATCGGACTTAATCCATCATAAATTTCAAGTGGGTCATTGAACTTGCTCCATAGCACTTCTTCACGTGTATAATAAATAGGCTTAAACATATCATATTGATATCCACTTACAAATTCTTCTTTGCTCGGTATCGGCTTCATATAGTGCGGATATAACGGCACCATTTGAGTAGGCATAGAAGGATTGATATATTCGGCATAAAATTTTCCTTCTATCGCCAAATATGTCGCCCATAAATCAATGAAATCTCGCCCACTCATGAATGAATTAGCTTTATTATTGAGCATCTCTAATATCGGGTGTGATTCGATTTCAAGCATTCTTCCGCTTCTGCCTTTACGATATAACAACCAAGGAACTGATGATGTCGCCGAGCTGATCTGCATTACGCAAGAATAAACCCATACAACTTTGTTATAAGCTTCGGTGATGAACTGTTTATCCTTCTGTGTTGTCCAGTAAGGCTGATTATAATTTCCTTCGCTGACATATTGATATTTCTGCTTCCTCAAGAATCTGTCCCAAAATGCCATATATTCACCCCTAAAATAAAATTGCTTTATCTGCAAAAAATTCTTCAATCGCATATCGTAACGCATCTATCAAGTGATTATCTCTATCAACAGGTTGATTGATATAGAACCCATTTCTGTCCATTTTATATTGATATATTTCAATTTCTTTTTTAAAATGAATACACTTAGGATGAATAACTATTTTTTGTTTTTTAAGCCATTCAATTCCTTGATTTACTGAATTTTTACCTTTTATTGCCGCTTTTGCTTTTATTCCTAATGCTTGCAATTCCCTTATGCTTTTGGGGTCGGCGCTGTCACATGTGATGTATTCATTGCCAATTATCTCTCTTATTCTTTCTGCTAACATGTCATTAGTCATTTCTAATTCCGCAAACTCATCTATAATATAAATTATTTTATTGTTTTTGTCATAATGTATCCTTACCAATGCGGAAGGGTCTGTTGCAAATCCAAAATCTAGCCCATTAAAATAATTATCGAATGTTGAATAGTCGAATTGTTCAACGACATAATTTTTAAATATTGTTCTTCCTAATACTCCCCAATTACCTAAAGTGTAAACGTTATAAAAATATTCATCTTTTTCGTTTTCCATATTATAAATATCTTGTTGTGTTAAAAATTTGTTATCTTTATAAGTAGTTTTCAAGATCATCATATCATCATTTTTGAAAAATGTCCCTTCAAACGTTTGAAAATACTCTTTAAATAACCAATGCGTTTGATAAATAGGATTAAATGACATAATCAATCTTTTAGTTAGTTTAGATTCGCCGCGCAAACGTTTTTTGAGCTGTTGAACATCTTCATAGTCAACTTCCGTTGCTTCTTCAATCCAAATATCCGTGATCACGCCTCGACTAGGTGTAATTGATTTTATCTTTTCTACATCATCTAATCCTGCCGTCAATATTTGACAACCATTTGTGCATGTTAATGAATTATCTGTCTTGTTTAATTCAAATAAATTATTCATCTTTAAGCTGTCAATTGCTTTCATCAATTCATTTATTACACTTCTTTTTATTGTTCGTGCTGTCTTTCTGCATATTAAATAATTTCTTTTATTGCTGATCACGTCAATTATTGTTCTTTGAGCCAAAAAATAACTTTTTCCGCTTGCTGAACCACCGAAGAATATTTGTAACGGAATCTGTTCATCGATATAAGGTAAATATGATTTATTAAACTTTTTACTGCTGATATGATATTCAATCATCGGTTATTTTTACCTTTATTATGTTATCTCCTGTATGTTCAATTTCTTGCTTTGCACTCCATCGCTGTTTATGTTTACGCTCTAAATACCATGCACTTGCTTGCCATGTGCCGTCTTGTGCTGTTTTAAGTATGTTCTGTAGATGTCGCATTTCTGCAACGGCTTCTGATTCTTTTATTGCCTTGTGAAACTTGGTATAGATCGTGTTCTTCCCTTCTTCTTCTTCTTTCTTTGCTTTGTTTATCCAAGTATAAAAAGTTGATTCATTGATATTGAGATAATTGCAAACAACATTGACATAATTTCCTTGGCTTATATAATTTTTGAATTTCTCAATCATTTCTTCATTAAGTTTTGTGTGCATATGATCACCTTTATTTGCTTTTTATTTTGAATGACGCATATAAGAATGGTGTTCCCATAATAGTGATTATAAACTTCAATACGAATGTGCTAACCCATATCGATATTAATACATCATTCGGGAATACACCTATAAATGCTACTGCTGTAAATATTGTTGTGTCTATTGACTGCGAAATCAATGTTGAAATATTTGTACTTACCCAAGGCTTTTTGAATCTATTCTTCAGAAGATCATATAAATAAGTGTCAATCATTTGAGATATTATATAAGCTGTTAGACTAGCAATTGCAATCCTAGGCAATATTGAGAATAATGCTTCAAGATGTGGATTTGCGAAATCGCTTGTATGTGGGATATACATCAAATTAACTTGCATGATTAACGTAAACGCAATTAATGATACGAACCCAATAATGACTGCTTTTTGTCCTTCTTTTCTTCCATATTTTTCGCCTAATATGTCTGTAGCTAGAAATATGCTTCCATACATAACGTTTCCTAGTGTTGTGATCATCCCAAATAATTCAATTGTTTTCAGTACTTCAATATTGCATATAATTGTTGATATTCCAACCCAAGCAAATAACCCTGTTTTACCGAACATTCTGTAAAATACTAGCATCAAACTAAAATTCAATAAAATTGTAATAAAAAACAATAAAGTATTCATGACATCTTCTCCTTAGTTTTGAATGGGATTTTACGAACCATCATTTCATCAAATATTCTTCTTGCAATTTCATGCCTTCAAGATAATTATTATACATCAAATGCAAATGATTGTTTGTTTTTGATGTGTAATTTCGATTAAATTTCAACGTTTCCGCGTGATTGTACCCTCTACCGAATATTCCGCATTGAACCCAAGATGATGAATCAACATAGTCAAAAGGAACTGAACTCAATATGTCTTTACGTGTTATGCCTAATCCGTGAATTGTGCATCCGCAATAATGAGCATAATTAACGAATTTAATAAAATCCTTGTCTTTTATGTCTTGATTCTTAAATCCCGAAATTGAAACAACATTTCTTTCGTGTATCGGGTTTTTGCACATTTCAATAAAGTCTTTAATTCCTCTGTTTTTATGCCAAACTTGAATGATTTTTTTGCTTTTTGACTGTAAAATTATTTTAAGTCGATTAACATAATTTAATGAGTATCCTGCGGGGTCAATATCCATTTCAAAATATCCTAAAATTTTGTCATGATCATTATTTTTTATAAAATTAGCATATCTATTCGTGTATGATTCCCAATCAACTTTCTTGCCTTTTTGAAATGTATGCGCTCCACTGTCAATCAATACTTCTTGCGATTTATCCACTATTCGCTTCATAATATCGACTTTTAAGTAATAATAACTCAATAGATTAAAATAATAAGCATCAATGCGCTGATCAATGTATTGAAATCTTAACGACTGTTCAAGTGCTGATAGGAATATTTTCATTTGAATTTACTCTTTTTATCTTCATGTCCACAATTCGGGCATTTTATCTTTTTTTCTTCAGGCTGATCGACTTCATCAAATATCTTTTCGGGTATTTCTTCATATTTTAATGATTCAAACATCTTCATATCTTGTTTGCTGAACCCTGTAAATTCATCGATTCCTTGCAATTCAATCTTCAGTAAATCGAAATCCCAATTTGATTCTTCATTCACTCTATTGTCCGTGATTCTATACGCTTTAATTTGGCTGTCTGTTAGATTTTCCGCAACATAGCAAGGCACTTCCTTAAGATTAAGTTTTTGCGCCGCTTTAAGCCTCGTGTGACCTGCTATGACTTCATTTTGTTTGTCTATAACAATAGGTTGTTGCCACCCGAAATTCTTAATAGATGACGCCACCGCATCAACTGCATGATCATTCTTCCTCGGATTGTTGATGTACGGGATTAATTCGCTGATTTGTTTATAAATAATTTTCAAAGTTTCATCTCCTTTTCTAACTCTTCAATCCACCTTACGCATACTGCGGCTGTTTGTATTAATTCAATGATCAAATGAAATTTGTCTTTTCCCTCATAGTGTCTTTCTTGCAATTCTTTTGCGATTTCTCCAACTTCTTCAGTCAATACTGCTAAACGTATTTCAGTCGGGAATTCGTGTAAATCATCCTGTCTTTCTCTTTCAATTGAAATTCTTTCAAATATTTTCATTCTTTTATTAATTAAATTTGGGTCGTATGAATCGAATGCTCCATCATTAATTTCATTTTTTATTTGTTTTATTGTTTCTTCATCAAATCCGAAACCTTTTAAATCAAGTATAAAATTAATCAACATTTTTTTGTCTAATAACATTTTAAACCTCCAAATTGTCGAATTCTTTCTTTTTCATATCTCTGTTTAATCTCAATATGTCGCACTTTTTCCAAAATGCATCAACTTTTGCTAATATGTTTTCAATTCGTGAATTATCTCTTAATATATTATAAACTTCGATTTGTTCGGCGTCAAACGTTTCGCTTTGTCTATAAATTGCTAGCAACGCATCCTTTAAACCCCATATATGGAAATAAATATGTATTTGGTTGACATATGATTCGAAATTAGGATTCTTGAAATATGTCTTGACTTCCAAGATCACGTTTTTTTGTCTATCGATACCGTCAACAATACCGCTTAATTTATATTGATGACATCGCCTTTTTTCGACATCGAATATATAACCATGCTTTTCAATATGATTTATGATCAACGGTTCAATCATGCTTCCGTAACGTGTAAATTGATTATCGATTTCTTTTTTTTCGATGATTCCGACTTTTTCTTGCGCCAAATTAAATGCTGATCTGTATTCTTGATTGATGATTACGTTTACTTCACTTGCTCCGAGATATTCTCCGATTTTTACAATGATTTGCTGTTCCTCGGGAAATGTTTTAGCTTCATTTCGTATATGTATTGGCGAATATAAAGTCTGGGCAATTTTGTTTTCAATTTTAATTCGGAGCATGTCTTTTGTCTGTTTTCCCATAAATAATCTTGAATCTCCTTAGGTATTAAATTCAAATCAATTTTTAATCCATCTGTTTCAACTTCTTCAAACGATTCTTTGACGTTATCATATAAATAACTATAATTCAGTACATAAGTAGATTTTGATATTCTTCTTATAAATTTTCTGCTGACAAAATATCCGATCATGTTGTGCAATTCTCTTCCTTGCCACTTTACAATCTTTTGTAACTCTTTCAAATTTCCTGTTGTTTTCATTGCTTCAATCAATTGTAATTGTTTTTCTGTGACTTTATGCGGAATTTGTTTTTCTGTCATAATGTCCACCACCCGATAAAATAAGCCGCGGAAAAAAGTAACCCAAATCCCAATCCTGCTATAATTGCTTTTACTATGTCATTCATTGTTTCATCTCCTTTGCTATTCCTCTAATAAATTTGTTGTATCTTTGTAATGCTTTATCCGCTTCACTTTTTGTCAATATACCATTCATGTGGAAAGCAAATATATGCTTAAGCATCACGTCATATCTTTCGGAATTCTCTCCCAATGTGTAACCTTGTTTATTCAATTGGATTTCTAGCGGCTCGGCTATAATGCTAAAATACATATGATAATCAGTCATTGTTTAATCTCCTTTTTCTGGTATATAAACTAATTTTCCGCCATCTGGAAAAGCAAACTCTAAATTTATAATAGTCGGGTCATCCTTCCTGTTTCAATTAAACTCTTCTTGCATATGCCGATAGACTGCATTGATTGCTTGATTGGTCATGTCATCACTTTTGTCTGTAAATGCCATTTTGTCTTTAGTCATTTTTCCAATTCGATTTTTTCAGAGTTTTTAACGAATGCTCATACGCTTCTAGCTTTCCTTCGAGAAAAATTTGTTCATCTTTTAATGTTGCTATTCTTCCTTTCATTTCTTTGATATGTTCAATAAAAAATAATTCGAAATCTCCTGCTTCCATTATTTTTTCACCTCGTATTTAATGGTTATTTTAAGAAATAATCTAACATGATATAAGCAAGCGAAAAAATTATCCCTAATTTAATACCTGCTAAAATACTTTCTAATATATCTTTCATTTTTTTCCTCCTAGTGTTCACTCATGTTTAACAGTTATTTTTGTTCCACAGTACCTGCAATAATTTGCACCTCGTCTGATGATTAAAATTCCACATTCTTCACACATACCGTATCCTCGTCTTTTCATTTCCCGTATATATAAAAAATCAGGTAAAATGAACGGTATTCTTATCATAAAAAAGAAACTAAATTTTACGAATTTCATTTTTTTATCTCCCTTAAATTTTCTTTTAAGTTTATTAGCCTGCATAAATACCATTCCGCCTTGTGTAAATCTTCAATCCCATTCTTTTCATTATATCGGCTTATATATTTGATAACATTTCCTTTCAAATATCCCTCAAACTGTTCTGTAGTCA
>Ga0315902_10004420_pt1 | contig 20364 bp, 10 predicted proteins | sample LakEriMetagenome_9_FD_203523 | JGI IMG/M metagenome (GOLD analysis project Ga0315902, IMG submission 203523) | Freshwater fungal communities from buoy surface, Lake Erie, Ohio, United States - Buoy 12 MA117 | ecosystem: Environmental > Aquatic > Freshwater > Lake > Lake biofilm | place: USA... | reverse complement strand
TAATTTACAGCGGTCCATTGGTGTATCATCTACTATGGAATTAGCAGGTGCTCTTAGTAGGTTTTTAGAAATAAATAGACTGGTCATAAAATAAATAGATAAATATTCAACTAGTTAGCGATAGATAAATATAACAATTATCTTATTATCTGGTTATTTATAACAGATAATAAGAATAATGGTAACTAAATAATATTTAGCGAAAACGCAAAATATGATGGATAAATGCTAATAAATTATATTTTGTAAACAGGTGTGTGGACAAACTAACTATCCAATTTTTTAAACACTAATTGAACATAGTCTGTGTCACACCCAATAATAGTAAAATCAGATCCAATGACCATTGTCTCTGGATAGCAGAAATAAAATAGACTACCATATTCTTCCTTAAAATGCACTGTGTTTTTATAATTCTTAGTATTTTTATATAATAGTGTATATGTTTTGGTCACGGCATTTATTTCTATATCATAATCTCTAAATTGCGTATATTTATGTGTGTCATCTAACACATCACGTTTAAAATATGTTGGAACACTATCCGCTATATCTGTGTGCCATGTATTACCCATGTCATTACTACTAATTATTATTTGGTCAAAAAATAAAAATATTTTGTTAGGGAATAGGTCTAGTCCAGTTTTATCTAACACACTATAATTATTATATACTTTGTAGGAGTATAAAGCATCTATATTTTGTAAATTACTATAGACTGTTTTTGACCATATTTTATTCTTTAGTACAAATATAATATTTTGTTGTGCCACTGTTAAACTATCATTATAGACTACAAAATTACTAAATTTTGCTGATTTATATTGGGATAAATAGTTGGTAGACTGTACATCAAATAAGTCTGGTGATTTAATAATTCCCCTATTTTCTATGTTTAGATAATAGTAGTCCTCATAGTATTTTATATCCAGTATAGTATTACCCTTAAATACATCACTATATAGTTCCCATTCATTTAAATTATTTAAAATAAGTATAACGCCATTATCTGTTGCTATTATAAAAGTGTTATAGACACTTATTAGAGTATTCTTATGAAATCCTGCCATCAGGTATTCACCCATTATGCGTGTCTTAATAAAATCAGACACACCATTAGTTGACATATAGATAACACTACTACCATTTTGTATACTAGTACCATATATAAAACTAGTATTTTCATCAATAGTTTTACAGAATACTGGTGCTATATCTACTATATTTTTAATAGTAATCCAACTAATAGAATCATGAGACATAAAAACCCCAGCATTTTTGGATACAACTACTATATAATTTTTAGCACAATCTATATCTAACACATTATCTACACGTGGTAAATATTCCAAATCGCGCCACATGACGTCACCATGATTTCTATATATAATACGTCCAGTATCTAGTAGGGCCAACACAAATGTTTCATTTTTGACTAGGTTTGTTATTATACCATCCCTATAACTATACTGAATTAGTCTGCCATCAAATAGGTGGAGATTTGTGTTTTTTGATTGGTAGTTTATTATAAACATTCCAGTATCAACTGTAATATTATGACCTATATAAATTTTACTAGATATTTTATAACTATCTAATAATAGTATGTCATTATTTAAAACCATAGTTTTACTATTTTTATGGACATTTATATTGTGATTTTTAAAAATATTAGTGGTAACGACTTTACCCATTCGTATTTCTAAGTTTTTACTATGTCCATCATTTTCAGATTTTATAGCTGGAAATTCCACTTCTCCATTTTCAGAAATTTTAAATATAGGTGTCTCCACACTATTTCTAAACTCTAGAGAACCACCCATAAATTGAACACTATCACCTAATTTGATACCCCTTTTAAATGTATTGTTATTATTTAAACTATAGTCTAGGCTTTTTAGACTACCACGTATTTCATCTAATTGCTTATCCAATTCTTCCACACTATCCATTGGTATTTTATTTAAGCCTATAACCTCTCCATCACCATTGGTAGACAGTATACTACTACACAACTGATGTTTTATAAATAGTTTACCATTAACATTCAACATATCCACCATAATTGGTGATTCTAAATATGATAGAGCACCATGTTTAAATATCCATGGAGAACTTTTCACAAGTTTACCATTATCATAAAAACCACCAGCACAATTTATTTTACCAATGGTATCCACTGTATATTGTGGATTGTTAACACCTATTCCTAAATATCCACATTCTGTAAAAGTTAGTTTGGATTCACCTATTTTAATACTTAAATCATGCTTAAAATCAATAGTGTTCTTATTACATGTTAGTTTCCCATCAGACAACTCTAAACCACTAATTTGTAAGATGGGCTGACTATTCTCTGTTTTCCTAGAGCCACTAAACCTATTTTCTATTTTTTTATCCAAACGGTTTTCTAAATCATCTATCTTTTTTAGTAATTCTATACGGTCTACACTATATTCACGTTTGTCAGTAAAATTATCTAAAAACTCATTTATAGACTTTCGCCTAACATATAGATCATAATTTATATATAGTTCTTTATTCACTCTAATAGCATCATCATAGCATTCCACACTTTGTAATAGTGGTAACATATTAACTCTATTAATAATTTGCTCCTCGCTAGGAATAATATTTTCTATTTGTCTCACATTATTTAATAAATCGTTAATAGATGACACTACATTTATGTAGTTAGTTGATAGTTCACCAATCTGCTCACCATGAGAAAATATGGTTTTTGTGTTGGTATCAATGTTATCGGATAGTGTGTCGACAAAACCCTTTAGTCCACTTTCTAATACTTCTAGTTTACTAACATTTAGTTCCAATATTTTTTTAATATTTATATTTTCTTGTGTATGGCTACACACTATATCACGATGTGCTGAAAAGGTAGTTTCTATATTACCAAGTCTATCTAAATATTGATCTAGTATATTACGATAGTTTTGTAGATCTGTTTTAAGTTTAGATATATCTATATTATTATTATCTAGTTTGTCTAATATCTCACCAATTTTAAACATAGTATCACCTATCTTATCTATATTTCGTGTGGGTGGTTTATAAATAACTGGATTACTCATTTATATTATTAGATAGAATTATAGTTTTAACTATATGTATTTATAAAAAATTTGAAATTACAGCATGATGTTTTAGTTATTTTGGTAATGACAGTATCTGAATTCTATAATAACAATGCTAAGTATTTTAGTGCTACACGAGTTCATATATGGCAATGTGTTAAAGATTTTCTAGAACCACTAGATAGAAATGCTAGTATTTTAGAAATGGGTTGTGGGAATGGTAAGAATTTGGTTTTTGCTAGAGAAAATGGGTTTTCATGTGTGTCTGGATATGATTTTTCTGAGAAATTGGTGGATGTTTGTGCTGGAAAATCTCTAGACGTTAGAGTAGGAAATATTTTAGATAGTCCTAGTGTAAAATATGACCATGTACTATGTATAGCAGTTTTACACCATTTAGAAACAGAAGATTTACGACTAAAAGCCTTTATTAATTTTGTGGATAGTATAAAGATTAGTGGTTTGCTAACAGTATGGAGTTATGAACAGACAGATGATAAGGCAAATCGCAAATTTGAGTTAGGTGATAATATGGTTGGTTGGAATAATCAAGGTATGCGATATTACTATATTTATAATCGTGATATGCTAGTTGAATTTTTGGAATGTGCTAAAAAACATAGACAGTTTCAGTATAAATTAGAATGGGAAAGACAAAATTGGTGTGTTAGTGTTAGTGTACATTAATTTTTGGTTAATCAGCGGAATATTTGTCAAACAAAAAATACATATTTTTTATTTATTTCATAGTTTGGTTTACCAGCATAAAATAAATATGAAAACACGCAAAAATAATAATTCGGGAATTGCACACTTTTCGCCTTATAGCGGTTTTAAAAATTTGAAATATTATTTCAAATTTCTAAAGTATAAAAGATGTCATCCAAAAGAGATGCTAGAATAGCAGAAGCTATAAGTTTAGGATTAGGAACAGACTTTACTGGCGTTCATACCACAAAAATAACACATATGATAAAACGCCATAATGCTCTATTACCATCATTGGGGTCTACACTTGGTTCACCAAGTACACTAGATGCTTCTGTCATTGGTGAACCAAGTACACTAGATGCTTCTGTTATTGGTGAACCAAGTACACTAGATGCTTCTGTTATTGGTGAACCAAGTACACTAGATGCTTCTGTTATTGGGGAACTTCAATCGCCACGTGTAATTTTAAAGTGTATGCGTGTGGGTAGTAAGTTAAGAATTAGGTTCCATAGTTTTATAAATGAAAATGGTGTAACGTTTACAAATGTATATAATGATAAATATAATTGTACTTTTCCAAAGGATATACGTGTAGCTGGACGTTATTATGAAATACCACATCATGATATTTCTCTTAATCGTGGTAATACTTCTCCTTTCTACAACATTAAGAAGTCCAATATTAAAATCCTATCATCAGAGCCAGAGACACGTATCTTAACTACAGCTGAAAAATTAGCAAATCTAACTGTTTACAAAAACGTGGAGGAGTGTTGTATATGTATGTGTAGTGATCCAAATACAGTTTTTATACCATGTGGACATCAATGTGTATGTAGTGATTGTTTTGATATATTAAAGAAGACAAAATATAATCCACCTTGTCCTTTATGTCGTAGACCTGTTACAGATAGTATTATCATTTAATTAAATTAATATATTTTTTATCTATTTGTTACCATAGAATAAAATAGATAAAAAAAAGTAAGAAAATTAGTCAACTAATAAACTACACACTTTTTTAAGTGTTACAACTGAAGCATCATTATCTCCTAATTGTGGATTTATTTCCATAATATCTGTAGCATAGTGAGTACCACTAGATTTTATTATGTTCAAAATAGATACAAAGTCCACGATTGATAATCCATTTTCCTCGGGCGTTCCAGTATTAGATATTATGCTGGGATCAAATGCGTCGACATCGAGTGATATATGAACATGTTGATCTAAAATGAATGATCTTATAGACAACAAAGCATTATTTCTATTATATGAATGGAGAGTTTCAGATGTTACATACATAATATTATTTTCATGTATAAAATCCCATTCAGCCTGCTCTACTGAACGCAATCCTATATAACAAATCTGACTAGGTAACAAACGAGGAACATCTGGTACACTATGTGTCATAAGTAGTCGCACAACCATACCATGCAAATTCCAACTAGGACTACTATCAAAACTATGAATATCCGCATGAGCATCTATCCAAACCAGTTTAAAATCATTACCATAACGCATAAGACTACTTAATACTGTGGAAAAACTACTTAGATGATCACCACCAATAAAAATACTCTTGTCACGTATTTGCCCATATTTTTCACAAAGATATGCCATATTATATAGTGACTCTCGCAAATTATTATATGTAATAGTATCATCATTAATTATCAGACATTTGTCGTTAAACAATTTGCTAACATAACTAGATGTTAGTTTAACACCATTATGTGATTGTCCACGGTTACAATTTATTAAAAGTGCCATTTATAAATTATATATGCATATCTCTTTAAACCTTTTTCACTTCTTTGGTATTTTCAATATCTATGTGTGCTTAGCATTATGAAATAAATATACATTTTACTTTTTTACTAAATATATATTCAACCAATTAGACATTAGCTACTTATACATTTTCACCTAACAAACAACATTATTTAAACTGGTACTGCTGTATCTCTACATATAGGACATGTTGTGTTTTTGGACAACCATGTTGTTATGCATATTCGGTGAAAGATGTGATTACAATTTAGTTTTACTAGATTAGTATTATTAGAATCCATACATATAGTACATGTGTCATCACTACTCGCGAAATTTGCTATATTAGGTAAATTAACGAGTGTTCTACATATCCTTCTACGTGAAATCATTTCACGTGTTCTATTTCTAATATATTTAATAATGGCCGAAACTAGTAAAAGTAATAATAATATACTCCATCCAATAAATATTACTACTCTTACACGTATAATTATACATAGTATATAATTAGTATCATGACAAGTATTAAATGGAGTGAACATATTTGACAATATTGATAATGATACTACTATTGCTAAATCTAATATTTTTAAAATACCAGAATATGGTCTGTTATTATATGGTAACATATAGTGCCACTCTATATAACTATAACTTCTATCACAATGTATACTACGATATTTTAATGAAATAATTGTTTTGGTTAGTTGTATGAATAGTTCTATTAGAAAGAAAATATAGCATACGTTAATTGTTATATCATTTGGTATGTTAGCTAAATATACTATTAATGATATAAATAGACAAATCATTAACATAAAACTAACAAATGAAAATAAAATTATGCTTGGATATGTTATTGTTATATTTGTAGGGTGTGATAAGTATAGTGAACTGTTTGGTATTATATTACTAAATAATGGTGATTGGTCATGTTCATGTTCAGTGTTGTGTGGTATAGTATTGGTCGTATCGAGGTCCGTTGTTATAGTTGGTCCAGTACTAATATTATTATTGCTATCTATTATTGTTGTCATTATAATAACAACAATTTTTATCTTTAAACTACTTTTTTAGTTACGTATAGAGTGACTTTAAAAAACACTACAAGTGCGTTTTTGTGAGCTACGACGCTAAAAAATGTCCGGTTACCATGGTATGTCTGATTGAATTATGGAAACTTTACATTTATGGTCTCGGACGTTTTTAACGGTCGTAGCTCACAAAAATAGACTTGTATTCTACATTACAGTTATTACACTACAGATTTGAAAAATTTAACCTAATACATATACAGTATAATGCTTTTCTATATTTGCTATAAAGCGAAAAGTAGGCATTGTATGACTTATTATTTTTGCGTGTTTTTCTATTTATATTATGCTGTTAAATGAGACCACATAATAAATAGACAAATATATATTTTTATCATACAAATATTCCGCTGATTAGTCAATATATGAAGTATTTTATAAAAAAATTGATTTGACACAGTAAATACATGTAATATTATTATAATACATGTCTACTGATCCTGTAATATGTTATGCTGATAATAATAGACTAATTGTGTATTGTACGATTGAACATGAGACAACTACGCGTAGTTGTCTTATTGATGTTACACTAGTAGATACACCCAGTAAGTTACCATCAACGGGTATGGTCCAACTAAATAAAATTCATTACCTACTTGATCCATCTGGTGATTTTAAAACCCTGGCTGATCACCAACTAAGAGAAGGTGGCTGGGCTCATTTGGGTAATAATTATCATGATATTGATGATATTGATATAGATGATAGTGAGGTGAATGTATTACTTGTTAATAATTATGATGATAAAGAACTACTTGTTAGTTTTATAGATATGATTGTAGAAAATAATCTAAATGTTATTGGTAATACTGATTATCTTTTGGATTTTGCTAAAATTGATTATTTAGAATAAAAGTGTAAATATTTGGTGCTTAAAAAATACTAAAAGGTATATAATATATATAATGGCAAATTATTGCTATAATACTGATACTATTGATAGCAAAACATATGTACCTTATATTTTATTGCATCATAATTATGAAAGTATGGATGTACTAAACACTGTTTATACTAATAAAAAGCACGCACGTAATACAGCCCAGGTATTAAGTAAATTGGAGAAAAAGCTTAAAAAACAGCTAGATGTTGTTTACAAAAATGTGTTGAATATGGGTGACGATTTGCGGACACTTAGTATAGATGATCGTTTAGCAAAAATACGTGGTTTACCAGATAGGATAGTTAAAATGAAAGACTTACTTAATACACATGATGTTAAAGATAGTAGTGGTACGCGATATAAGATAGGGAACATACCTAACGACAATAAGGATATTAAGCTGCTTAATAATACCTACACTTTTTTATTTAGTAAATTATTGCACATGGGTATAGTAACAGGTAATTCTGAATTTGTTAAAATGGCGGAGATTTCAGAAATTCGTACTAACTATATAAATTTGGTTGATAAAAAGGTATCATTTATTGGGAAATATCTAGATACAGATTTCAAAAAAATAATGATATCATGGTTGGAAAATGGTGTGCGTGTTGAGAAAAATATAAATGATACTTTAGAACGGATACATTTGTTTCGCAAACAAATACAGGAATATACTAAGTTGGTAAGATCTGACGATGGTGAAGATGAGATAGTAAAAAAATATATTTTTGTTGGTACAATACCCTCTAATGTAACAAAAATACTAGAAGAGATAGCTAATACACGAGTTATAACTTTGGAGCATGATAATATATTAGAAAAACAATATGGTACAGAATATAAGAAGCATTGGGGTGTATTATCCAAAGAGAATTATACTGAAATCCACTTTATGCCATATTATATTTTACCTAATAGTACTATTTATTATGTACAACGAATAATACAAGCAGCTATGAATATTCGTGTAGAACATCAATATTTATGGGCTTATCTAAATTTTAATAACTCTTTAGTAAAGAAAGCTAAAATGGAAGAACTATACTACAAACTACATAATGAGAATGTAGGTGTGTCACGTGATAGTATTATATCTTTTTTGGTTAAAAATGGTATATCACATAGGGAGTGTTCGGATGAGATTTTTAATGATGGATCACAAAGATCCCAGATAGAAGATGACTATTCATCTGGGAAAATAACAGATGAGGAACATAGGAGATTATTGGATGATGTCAGTAAACAGCATTATAGTATAAATGATATTACATCTATGACATCACTTAATAATATATTGAGTAGTTACTTACAATATAAAAACTTAGGGTTTACTACTTATGCTAATAATATGTTGCCATTTGGCCAGTGGCCTTATGAAAATCCATTCTATATTTTTCTAAAACCATATGACAAGGATGGTGACAATACGTTGTTAGCATCATTTGACGAGTTACGTTCAACAAAGGCTCTATCATATTCGAATGACATTAGTAATACTACATTACATGATATTGGAAAGCTAAATTCTAATGAAATTAATCTAGTTAGTTTATCAGATTTCTATAAATTTCATATAGTGTTTGATGTTAATGCTCGTGCTGCTGGTGGTGGTGCTGTGTATATGAGTAAGTATATAAAACAAATCTATGCTCGTTTCTTCTATTCCGTAGAGACACAAGAACAACTTAAAAATACCAGTCAATATAAGGCATCTATGAAAGAGTTAGAAGCGTTAACTGAAAATAATAGAATAATTGATTTATATCTAAATAGTGGTAAGAATTTAGTGTTGCCTAGTGATATTGATTTTAACCTATCATGTAAAAGTATTGTGGAAATAAAAATACACATAAGTCAGCTTCCATATGTTAGAAATGACTTACGTGATATATTTAATCGTATTATCTTAAATAAGGATATTGTTTTTGTTAGGTTTTATGATGATCAGCGTGTAGAGAATATCTATAAAATACATAAGAGTAGTTTTGGAAATCATAAAATAGGCTATGATGTTTTAAACCGTTGGTTATCTCGTGAGACTTTTGTTTTAAATTTAGGGAAACTTACAAAGACAAAGGAGCCCAAAAAACTACTAACCTATAAATTAAAATTGTGTAACCAGCAAATATCCACAAACAAACGCAAAATAAAATCACGAAACCTAGCAGTTAGTTTTGATAGTATAAAACGCTATAATGTATACTATGTAGATGGTAGTTATGATGAAAATATAGAGGAATATTTGATAGAGGACGATTATGTCTATGAATATAGTCCAGTATTTTTGGATTTTAATTTTCAATATGGTAGAAATGTATTTGATTGTAGAATGATATTAAATCCAGTGGGTATAAGTAATCCATTATTTTACACACTATACACAAAGGCAATAGATAAGTTTGTGGATATGATTAGAATAATTCCATCCATGAAAAACTATAGAAAACCAGGGGATGATCTTATACAAAATAGGATCACACTATATAACGAAGTAGATAATCTAAGTAGTATAATAAACCTAAGATATAAGAGTGATAAATTGCGTATCAATTACACTAATTTGCGAAACATTGCCAATGTTTTTAGTCCATTTGTATATATTATAGAACCATTTTATACTAAGGGTACTAGTGTTAAAGTATTTGAGAAGGGTACTTGGATGAATGGTGTTGTATCTGACTATAACATAGTAAGTGATACATATAATGTAGATATAATTGGTATAAAATCCAGTCGTAGTGTTAAACCACACTATATTAAACTGGAGACGGAAAAAGGTACCGGTGCCTTTATTAACATGCGTTATAAGCGTGTTAGTGGATTTGTGCAGGATACACCTATTATGGAATTTCTGAAGCGTCATATGGAATGGAATATTTCCATGGATAAGATAGTGGAGAAGATGACGCAACAGTTTAACGTAAATGAACAACAGATTGAGACACTAAACGCAAAAGTAGAACAGACACGCCAACAAATAGCAGACAATAGAGATAGACGTGCTGAAGTGAATGGTATAGATATTAAATTTTTTATGGACTATGAATCGGAAGATAATGGTTTTTCTATATATAGGGTAGAATTAAATCACTATCGTAATATAGATGATTATTATAGTGTATGTAAATTATTGGATTGTATATTTAGACTATATTTTCACGTTTATAATGTACCAGGAACAAATGTATTGGATGAGTACAATATTACTATAAATGATCCACGTCTTATGGAATTAAAACAGCGTAAAGCAGATGAACTAGCTGTTCAGGAGAAAAAAATAGAGCGTGCTGAGTTAGAAGATTTTGGACTGGGTGACTTCTTGGGACCAGATGAAGATGAAGATGAACCAGTACAAGAGGAGGTAAAACAGATAGTTGAACGTGGAAAACGAGAACAATTAGAAGAGAGTAATATTTTGGATTTTGATGAGGAGATGATTGGTACTAGTGCGAATAGTATACTGGAACGTTTGTATAAAGCGGATCGTAAGATGTTTTTCTGGGAGTCGGAAAATGAGAAACAGAAATATACAATAAAGTGTCAACCTAATTCGCGATATCCTAAAGTGGTAGGTGAGGAGCGATTTAAATATATTATGTCTAAATATAAATTGGGGTTAGGTACTACCTACATTGGTAATAAGGATGTTGATGAGAACCCTACAGATGTTAGAAATGAGGCTTATTGTGATCCAAAAACGCACATTAAAACTGATGATAAATGTGTTAGTATTAAATATGGATCTCAAGAGGAAGCTAATCAGTGGAATAAAATCTATATGTGTCCTAAAATTTGGTGTGCTAGATGTAACATTCCATTACATCCACGGCATCTCAAAAATGTGCCAACAGATCTATGTTCTGAATTTATTAGTGAGGCTGATCTATCTCCTGAAGAACTAAGTGGTAACTCTCTGGCAAAATTCCTAAAAACTGAGTCATCTGTTTGGCATATATGTAAAACCTGTAGTCGTGATATAGTAGAACATGAAATAAAGTGTCCAGAGTGTAATGGTGGTGTGTTAGACTCACGTGAGAGAAATGTTATACCTACGCAGACTAAAACGCTTATTATTTTGCCTAAGAATAGTAAAAACTATATCTATCCAGGTTTAATAAAGGGTAGTAATCATCCTGATAATATACCTGCTGTATGTTGTTTTAATAATGCTAATTCCCGTTTAGATGATAAGTTTAGCTATAAGAACAATAAAGCCTATTTTGCTACAAATACTTATATTCAGGGTTTTGGTAAGGAGTTATTACCAGGTAGATTTGGACAAATGCCACCTGCTAGTAGTGGATTTATGGATTTGGATATGAATTATTTTAGACAAAATAATATAAGATGTGAAAATAATGGTAAGAACTATTGTTATAGATATGGTGTAATGCCATATAGTAACCTAAACTGTATAAGTGTTCTGGCATTTTATTTTTTGATAGAAAATGCTGAAACTTCTAAGGATCAGGTTGAGAGTTTTACATATAAGATGTTAGATATAATATTGACAAAAATAACGGATCGTGTGTTGGAGCGTTTTCCAATATTACACTATAGTTTTAGAAACTCATCTGTATCCACTTTGCAAAATTATATGGAATTCTTGATTAGTGGGGATGACAAACCCGATTTTACTATTCTACAATTACTAAACAAAAATTTGGAATGGCTTGGTAAATCCTCTGTTGACATGGATGTTCTGAAAACAGGTGTTAATATTTTTATATCATCCGTAAACGATGATGGTAAAATGGTTATAGAGACACTTCATGGATATATACAACCATATCAGTTAGGTGTGCGTGCTAAGAGTATTCTACTATTTAGAAATGGTAATGTATTGGAACCAGTGGTTTTCACATCTAAGGAGTGTAGTATATCAGGTGCTTCTGGTAATAAAATAATTAAATTTTTGGATTGGGATAGTGAAATAGTAAAGAAAATAGTGGGTTTAATTCGTGGTATCCCTAATTGGGAGAGTGCACCTAAGGCAATATTTAATAATAAGTTTGAAAATAAATACTTGGATTTGATAGATATGTCAGCTAAGACTATAGACTGGTTTCTTAAAAAGTGGCATCCATTACTTTTAAAATATAATAAAGAACTGTTCTCTATTAGTAAAATAGTGGTAGATAATAATAATATGGTATTAGGTGTGTTATTTACTAACAATGTGATGTTACCAGTTTACCCAACAGTTATAGATAGTAGTATTAAATATGAAAATATTCAATATATTAAATATCTGGAGAGTGGTGACTTGCCTAGTTTTAGTGATGTTGTGGATTTTTATAGTGGACTTCATGAATTGCCTGGAAAATTAATAGGTGACGCAAAAGGTGTAGACATGTCACAGTCAGCATTTAAGCACCTACAACTAATTAAATCTATTAAATCTGTTAAATCTATTAACAGTGATCGTGAGTATTCTGGGTTTTTTACAATTGGTGGTTGTATTGTACCATTTAACCCTACATCTAGCATAGGTAATATTAATCTACAGGTAGTCTATTTGGACTATTATAAAGTTGAGCGAAGTATTATGGACTATAGGGAAAACTATAAATTCACGCCACATTTGGAATATAAGAAGGTGTTGTTAGATAGTGATAGTTATGTTTATGTAATAAATAGTGGGAAATTGGTAGGACTAAATATTATAGTGACTAGTATAAATTTGGTTGGAGTGTATATACCATTACAACCAGTTGAATGGAGTGGTCCACTTCCTAAAGAGACAAAGAGAGTGGATAAATATACAGTATATAGTTTTAGTGATACAATAGAGAAATACCACAAATTATATAGTTATTATAATGGTAAAGTGCCATGTAGAGTGGTAGGTTTGCGAATGAATACTGATAAGAATATAAAGGATGTGATGTTAGAGACAGGTGACTATGTGGCAGTAATACCTGATACTCCACTTTATGCTAAAATTGGGGATGACTATTTAATAACACACATCCAGAATATGGAAGTAGCAGATATATTTTCGGATGATGTTGCCAAATATGATAAATTAAACTTGGATGATCGTGTTCAGTTTATAACTACCATGGACTATAATAAGTTTAGTTATGAACGTTTTAGGTTTGAGGTAGCACGACTATTAAGTGTTGGAGAGAGTACTCATAAACAAATAGATGATTTGGTTAAGAACCGTCGTTTAAACTTGAATGAGAAACGTGATATATTATCAAATATGTTAGTTGAGATGACACGACATAGTGTGATGTATAAAAAAACTAGTGTAGATAGTGTGAATACTGGTCAAAAATTTTTGGAACAAACGTGTAGTATACATGCTAAACGTGATCAGTGTAGTGCTGATCCATTTTGTCAGTGGTTGGATTATACTAAAGATATGGATTTTGATAAATATAAGGCTACACACTATAAAAAAATCCATAGCCAATTTTTACAAGTTAGAAATTCGTCTACTACAGATGTTAATATGTTGAAATATATTAAGAGTGTTAAAAAATATGTGGAATTGAATGGTAGACAGTGGTATGAGTTGACTAGTGATGAGAATATGGAACATAACATTCAAAATAAGTTGGAGATAGACTATATGCGTAATGGTAAGTGTAAATTACTATTGAGAAATGATGAGGATGTGGATTTTATACATAGTAAATATATTCGTCGTCTAACAGACGATTTGTTAAGAAATCCTATAAAACGTAGAGAGGTTATGGAAAATAGTATAAAAATAGTGGACACAAAACTTAGTTATAATGTATATCCAGAGGAGATTTTCTATACCGAACAAGATATAAAACAGCGTACCCAAAATGTTAAAATGTTATATAGTCTTAATAGACGTAGTAGATTAGGTATAATGGATCATTTTACGAAGAATAATAGTAATTTTAAGTTGGATGTGATAGAGAATGATGATATTATGCTTAAAAAACTACGTGATACTACCTATAATATAAAGGATGTTACGAACTTGGTAGAATTTAATATTTTACCTACTGAGATATTCACAGTAGATAGTGTGTATAATTATAAAAATGTGAAAATAGTGGATAAGACAAGAGCACTACATGAAATATTACGTGTAAATACACCACTTACAAAATATTTTGTAACCCGAGTAGATAAAAATGTGGTATTTAATATTGTTGAACATGTTGTGGAAGTGTGATGACCGTTTCTATTGGTGGTTTTTGCGAAATGTGAAATATTATATTTTTTTATTATTTGTGGTTAGATTACAGTAAACTTTTTTTATAAAGACATGCTAATATCGGAGATATATTAGTTATGATTACCATAATTCAGTAATAATCTATAAATTTACATTAAAAATTGGGTGTCTTTATGAAAGAGTTCACTGTATTAAATAATAAAAAAATACTTACTATATTTTACCCTATTTATTTTATATTTGTAACTAATACCATAAAATAAATAGATAAATTAATATTTATATCTAATAAATATTCATATGATTAGTCATTCGTTCATTAGATAGTTAATAGTATCTAGTTATTTAAAACTAAGTCATTAGATATTATTATATTATTTGCTATTAATGAAGTTTACAATATTAACACCTACTACTGGTAATAGTAATTTAGTAAAACTATTACGTAGTATAGAAGATCTCGTTACGAATGATGATATAACTATCTCACATTATTTAGTTGTAGATGGTCCAGAATTTTCAGAAAAGGTTAAAAAAATAGTTAAAAGTGTTCCTAGTAGTAGGAGAAATTTGGTGGTTTTGCCAGAAAATACCGGTGCAAGTGGTTTTTTAGGTCACCGGATTTATGCTAGTTTTCCATATTTAATAAATAGTGATTACATTATTTTCTGCGATGATGATAATTGGTTTGAGCCTAACCACATTTTAAATTATTATAATCTAATTAAAACTGGCAACTATGATTGGGTTTATAGTCTAAGACGTATCGTAGATCACCTAGGTAATTATATATGTAATGATGATTGTGAATCGTTAGGTTATTTGTCTAACTGTTTTTATAATAGAGACGTCTATTTAATAGATACGAACTGTACATGTGTTAGGACCAGTATATGTCAACAGTTGTGTAGTATATGGAATAAACCAGGTAGTAATGGTGATAGTGATCCTGATAGATTATATAGTAGAACACTAATGGAAAAATTCCAAAATTATGAGTGTACACTGGATTACACACTTAACTATACTATTGGTAATAGACCGAGGAGTGTAAAGGCTGATTTGTTTATAAATGGTAATTCAGTTTTTAATAAATTATTTGGTGGCAGAATAGACTGGCGACGTAGACAAATTTTCTTGGTACATTTTACACCAGAACAAACGGAACGTATCATCCGTCGAATATATTCTACCGAAAAACCAGACATTAGCTACAATCAATGGCAGCTAAATATATTGGATAAAATGACTGATAAATTAGTTATAAGTGCGTATAATCCATTCATACCTAGTAATAAAAAAGTACTAGTACATATGTTCACACCAAATACACTACCAGCATCAATATCTAGATTGGATTTATTTAAAATCTATTATACTATAGAAGGTCCAAATGTCAGACATCAGGCTCAGTGGGATTTAGAATTTATTACTAAGAATTTTAACAAAATATTAACATATTGGAAACCATTATTGTTAAGTGATAAATGTCAGTTCTTTCCATTTATACATAGGTTTGATTTCTATAATGAAAATGATATTTTAAATATTAAAAAAAATTCTAATATTGATAAAAAAATAGGTATTATATTAGAAAATCGTGGTTTTAATGCGGAATATAGTATTAATGGTGTTAAACTGCGTAGTTTGGACTATTTACGCGGCGAATATGCTAAACATTTAGGTAAACGTATATATTGCTATGGTGAAACTTGGCGACCACTAAGTAATATTATAAACTACTGTGAAGCTAAAAATCGTTTTTTAGATCAGGAAAGGGTAGTTGATATTATGAGTAAATATACTTTTGTGTTAATAATAGAAAATTGTGATGCAAGTGGTTATGTTAGTGAAAAAATATATGATGCTCTTAGTGTTGGATGTATTCCGCTATACTATGGCAATGTAAATAGTCTAATTAACATACCCAAATCATGCTATATAGATTTACGAGATATAACACCAAGTCAACTACCAGTGTTTATAGATAATATGGATTTGACAGCAATTGAGACTATGCGTGAAGAAATTTACAACTGTCGTGTAGATATTTTATATGGAGTATCAATAAATAAATATAATAGTACTATTAGCTCTTTGTTATAAACTAATTACTACAAGTCCATTTTTGTAAGTTAAAACGTCCGATACCATAAACTTAGAAATTCTAACTATACGATAGTGTCTATATGGTAACCGGACATTTTTTACCGTCGTAGTTCACAAAAACGCACTTGTATACAATATTACATGATTAGTAATTTATATACTATCGTACCTACATGATCACAAAAAATGTAAATATGAACTCCTAATAATATGATCAGGTATTTTATATAACAAGTTTTGATCTAAATGTTCATATAAAATTATACAATCTTCTATATGATTATCACCAAAACGTATTGCGTGATTAATACGTCTATGTAGTCTATAAAAAGTATTTTTTATGCTATTAAAATAGTAAGCTTTCCCATGCGGATTAAAATAATACAATGATATGCTAAATATTATTAATACAATATTATATATTAGATTGGCTATAGATTGAGATATATAAGTATCTGGTAATAAATTAATAACTATCATTAGTCCAGGAATAGATACTGATATTGTAAAGTATACATTACTAATTATATAGTAAAATATATAAGCCTTATAACATAAACACTCATAAACTAATATTTGATGACGTAGTTTTTTTAGAGAACATAGTTTATAGGGTTTCAGAATAAAACCACTAATTTCGTTATCATCATTATTTAGATCATTATTTAGATCATTATTTAGATCATTATCGGTGGATCTAGTATGTTTAAAAGCATCCTCTACTGTTATTATTTTAATATTAGATGGTGATTTTTCTGGGATTTCCATACTATATGTTAGTTTTTTAGTTTATTAAAAAACACAATCCACTTCCACCAAAATTCCAGAAAAATTTCCAAAAAATGTGGAAAAATTCACTTCCACCAAAACACAAATTCCAGAAAAATCGAAAGCCATTCACTATTTAATAAGTATATGTCCCAATTGGTCCCAATTATTTTTACTATAGTAATAATGGATTAATAATTTCTTAATATGTACATGCCGGCTAAAATGGTCCCAATTGGGACCATTTATTTACAGTGCTAGATGAGACCATACACAAAAAATGTAATAATCTCTCCTTACCACATTTAAAATATTTGGTCCCAATTGGGACCAATCCGGCGTGTACTTATTTAAAGTGTAGTCTCTTTTGGTAATGCCGCTATAAAGCGAAAAGTGGGTATTGCCCATATTATTATTTTCCCTATTTTTCTATTTATTTTATGCTGGTAAATGAGACCATAAAATAAATAGAAAAATAGTTATTTTCATTGGATAAATATTCCGCTGATTAGCCAAATGTAAATATTTGGTGCCCAATTGGGACCATTTTAGCTGGTATGTACATATTAAAATATAAATATTTATTTGGATTTATATTAATAATCGCCACATTCCATATATTACTACTAAGAATAATAGTATAGCGTATAAACATATATAGGTAGTTGGTGGACTAATGTATTTAGTCATATATGTACCATCCAATTCATATCCTAATCGTGCATAATAGTCACGCACACCAATGGCAGAAATCACTGCTATTTTAGTATATCCATTTTGGATAGCAACGTTTTCTGCCATGGTTATAAGCCGTTTACCTATTCCTAAATGTTGTGCCGATTTAGACTTGACTATAGCATTATTACCATTTACACATTTTACACGTCCATATACATGAAGTTCGCGAATAAGAGCTGTATTACCATTTAATTCTGGTAGTGGATTTGTAGAAGTAGTAGGTGTCAGTCTTAGACGAATATATCCTAATAGTAATTTATGTTTTTGACCAGTAGTCTTATATACAACAGCCTGGATGAAGTACTCTGTACCAGTGCTATCAACATAGCTTAACTTTTCATAGACAATATCTTCTGGGTTAAATGTTTGATCCTTTACCTCCATACAGCGAATACACTGGCAATGTATACCACGATTAATAGCCTCACGGGTGACAATATCACCCAAATTAGACTTAATATTTTTATTATCATATCCTAAGTCCATGTTTTCTGTAGCAGGTCTAAAATCTCGCTGGATACGATTAACTCTTACCCATGGTGGTGTGATAGATTGACGATACACTAAAACATCTACTAGATCACGACCATCATTTTGGTCAGAATATGGTTGCCATTTACCTGATTGACGCCAAGCACGAATTTCAGTGTATTTTACATCCAGACATGGGTAATCCTTTAAATAGTCAGGCATAAGATCTGGATTACCATCTAATACAGATAGTACTTGTCTATATGTTTCCATATCCATTTCTTTATCTGATCCAGGAAGGTCACACATAATATGGGTTTCTACCTTAAAACCATAGTTTTTAGCAAGTTGAATACCACGAATAGTATCGCGGACACGATGTCCTCTCTTATTAATATATAAAACCTTATCGTGAACACTCTGGACACCCATTTCTATACGTGTAACACCTAATGATCTTAAATAGATAAGCTCATCCGGTGTAATACGGTCAGGACGTGTTTCAATACCTATGCCAGCAATATGTATTTTACTGCTACTATTTAGATTTATTTCATCTACAAGAGGCAAGATATCACGTGGTGGATTTTGGGATGATGTGCCATAAATATTAGCGGCGTAGATGGCACGATGTATAAAGTCTGTGGTGACCTCTCTATCAAAACAGGAAAATGTTCCACCCAAAATCCTAAACTCTATTTTGTCAAGTTGGTGACCAAGACTACGTAGATCATCTAGTCTAACAAAAACTTGTTTTACAGGGTCCCAATTAACTAACATGGCCCGTTGTACAGCATCCTCATTGCTAAGATAACTCTTGGGCATGTTAGGTTGTGTTGGGCAGAAAGCGCACTTGTATTCGCAGCTAAAAGCATCACCTGGTAGAACTAGCGTTACATTAATAATGCCATTAATACTGCGCACACTTTTAGTAATTAGTAAGTTGTATAGGCTTTCTACAATAGGATATTTTTCGGGATATTCTCTATTCAATGTGCGATAGACATTTAATAATTCTCTTTTGTTGGGAACAAACTTACACTTGCGAGATATTTGGACAAATTGCTTTGCCAGATCGTCATTGTTTGATGGTACATCAGTAAGTAGATATTCTAGCAATGTTGTATATTTATTAATGTAAACACTATCCAATTTTCCATCCAAAAAATTAAGAATTAAGTCTTTGTTTTTAATACTAGCTGGACCCACTAGACTATAAAGACTTGCGCGTAGATCATCTAAATTAGTATCTCTTATAATATCACGGCACTTTGACAAGTTATTGGTATTAAGATGTCTATCTAGTAACAATAACTTGCGAGTTAAATTAGCATCTTTATCACTTACCGTGTCTTCAATATCTCTAATATTCATTTGGGGATTTCTATTGTAAAAAGAAAACAATCATGCCTATCAATTTTTTTTATGTGTGCTTAGTATATAATAAGTGTCCAAATGCCTCGATATTCTATAAAATATAGTGTGAAACATGGTGGTGAACTAGCAGCTAGACAATCTAGTGAAGTATTTTTAATAGAAGCTGGT
>Ga0315902_10004419_pt1 | contig 20367 bp, 18 predicted proteins | sample LakEriMetagenome_9_FD_203523 | JGI IMG/M metagenome (GOLD analysis project Ga0315902, IMG submission 203523) | Freshwater fungal communities from buoy surface, Lake Erie, Ohio, United States - Buoy 12 MA117 | ecosystem: Environmental > Aquatic > Freshwater > Lake > Lake biofilm | place: USA... | reverse complement strand
CGACGACGACCTCGCCGTGTTGGACGCGATGTTGCAGCACGAGGAGCCGATCGTGCGCGAGCACGCGCAGTGGGCGCTCACGCAGTGGGCGCTCACGCAACGCGGCGCGGACCCGTCACCTCCACCGTCCCGCTAGCGCTACACCAAGCGCAGCACGTCCTCGTGCATGGCCTTGGTGTCGGGCGATGGGTCGACCCCGAGTTCGTCCGCAATCAGTCGCCGACACCGTTCGTAGGTCCGCAGCGCCTCAGCCGTGTTGCCCATCTTCACGTGCGCCTGCATGACGAGCCGATACCCCGACTCCCGAAACGGTTCGAGGGCGATCACCTCTTTGCCGTTCTGCAGGGCGAACACCGGTTCGTTGTTCCACAGGTAGATCGCAGCGCGGGCCTCAAGCGCACGAAGATGACAGTCGCGAAGGCGATCCCGGCGACGCTCCACCCATGCCGCGTCCTCCCCGGGGAAGAAGGGGCGTTGCGTGATGTGCATGGCGACCGCCGTCGGACCGAAGGCCGCGGCAAAGTCCCCTCGGCGGATCGCTGACTCTCCCTCATGCAGGGATTCGACCGCCGCTTCGACGTCCACCCAGGGAATGACCGGGCACCGGAGTTCATAGCTGCCGCGCGCGCCGACGAGCCCTTCGGACCAACCGTCACCCAACTCGGCGAGCAGCGTCCGAAGCTTGCTGATGATCGCGCTCAGCGCGCTGTCCCAGGCGGCCGGCATCTGGGTGGGCCACAGGATGGCCGCCAGTTCGGATCGCGAGACGGGCCTTCCACGTTCAAGTAACAGGAAAGCAAATGCCAGCCGTCCCTGCTGCCCCGGAAAATCATCGGCGCCGAGGATCAGGTCACCGGATTCGATCCGGACCCGACCCGCCAGGTAGAACGATACGCTCGCTGGGATCATCCCTCCCTCCAAGCTCCGTCCAACGTACTCCCAAAAGCCCGGCCTACTATAAGACGGAGGACTCGGCCCCTCCACCTCTGTTTCGCATCACCGCCATGAAGCGCCCAACCAAGAAGGTTTCCTGCGATTGCGGCATGGTCATTCATGCCGATGACGACGCCGAGCTCATTGCCGCCGTGCAAGCGCACGCCAAGGCGGTGCACAACATGGATTTGACGCCAACGCAGATCCTGAGCATGGCAGAAATGACGTGATTCGGTCGCCACGTGCTCTCCGACCATGGTCGGCGTCGTGGTTCGCGATCACTGTGATCCTATTGCCAAATGTGTCAGGCGGCCAGTCCCTTAATGCCGCGTCTCGTCCCAGAATGGCAGCGTCCAGCATTTTGATACAAACCACGGCTGGTCCCAATGAGGTCCAGCGCTCACTCAGCGACGATCGGGTCCGGACGGGTTAGGCCGTCGAATACCACGGCGGGGGTTGGGGCTTCGTTCACCCGCAATTGAAAGACGTCAGGTCGAGCGTAATGTCCGACCACGTCGAGATCGAATTTCCCGCGGGCAATCTCGTCGAGATCAAGGTCGGCGATCAGCACCGCAGCATGGCCATAGTGGGGCCCCGCGAGCAAGTCGCCGAAGGGCGAAATGATGACACTACCGCCACGAATGAGCACCGTATCCGGGGTGTCCCCCTGCATTGGCACGTAATCGTCCGGATAATCGCCCCGGGTCGCGTACTGGCAGGCCGCGAGGACGAAGCAACGCCCTTCCACGGCGATATGGCGCATGGACGCGATCCACACATCCCGATCGTCAACCGTGGGCGCGCACCAGAGCTGAATGCCCTTGGCATACAGACTTGTGCGCAACAGCGGCATGTAATTCTCCCAGCAGATCGCCGCGCCAATCTTGCCAAGAGGCGTATCGAGAACTGGAAGCGTGGAGCCATCACCATAGCCCCAAATCAGTCGCTCCATCGCGGTCGGCATCAGCTTGCGATGCGTCCCGATGAGCGTGCCATCCGGTGCGTAGAACAGCACGGTGCAGTACAGCGTGCCGCCATCGCGCTCGATGACGCCGATGACAAGGTGTACGGCATGTGCACGCGCGATCGCCCCGAGTGTCGCTGCATGCGGCCCCGCGATCTCGATCGCACTGTCGACATAGCGGCGGAACTGCTCGCGGCCTTCCGACGAACGGCTGCCGACATGCGCACCAAACGTGACCCCTTTGGGATACGCGGAGACGAAGGCTTCGGGAAACACGACCAGCTCGGCGCCTTGCTCAGCCGCCTCCTGAGTGCGTTGACGAACCTTCTCCAACGTGCGTTCGATGTCGAACGCGATCGGCGCATCCTGGACGACGGCAACGCGAGGCATGAGGGGCTTCGTTCAGTATGGCGTAGCGACTCAGCGGCGACTCAGCGACGCCGAGGGGCTGGGATCGTCGGCCGCGCGACCGGCACCACCGGCAGCATCTCGGCGATGGCCGCCCCATCCTTTCGTGGATCGGAGGCCCCGGCGTTCAAGCCCGTGCGCGTATTCCGCCAGACTGCTTGTCCGGCACCCATGCGGGTACTCGAGTAATCGCCACGCATGACGATCTGATGGCCCATGCCGGCGAGGGAATCCCGAACCGCCTTCGCGATGCGCGATTCGAAGTTCACGTCGCACCCCGGGAACGTTTCCTTGGAAAAACGTGGGGCATCCAGCGCCCCCTGAATGTTCATGCCGAAGTCCACGATGTTGGACACGAATTGCGCATGTGCCTGCGCCTGGTTCCAGCCACCCATGATGCCGAAGGCGATCTTCTCATCGCCTTTCTCCATGAAGGCGGGAATGATCGTATGCAGGGGACGCTTCCGTCCGGCGAGGAGGTTCGGACTCGCCGCATCCAGCGTGAAGGCGGCGCCGCGGTTGTGCCACACGAAGCCGGTCCCGGCGGCCACGATGCCGGCCCCGAAGCCGACGGTGGAATAATTGCTCTGAATGAACGAGATCATGTTCCCATCACGGTCCACGACACTCAGGTATGTCGTTCCGTTGTCGGTTCCCTCCGGCTTGCCATACGACAGATCGCACGTGGCCTGGGCGGGCTTGATCAAGCCCGCGCGCTGCGCGGCATAGCTCTTCGAAAGCAGTCCGGCGACGGGGATCTTCGCGAAGCGCGGATCGCCGTTGTATCGCTGCATATCGAGGTACGCCAGCTTCTTCGCTTCCACCATGTGGTGGAGCGCGACCACCGAGTTGTGTCCCATCTGCGCGAGCGGAAACCGCTCCATGATGTTCAACATCTCGAGCGCGGCAATCCCCTGCCCGTTCGGCGGCAACTCGTACACCGTCCATCCGCGATAGGTCGTCGAGAGCGGCGTCACCCACTCGGGGGTGTAATCGGCCAAATCCGCCATGGTCATGGTCCCCCCATGGAAGCGGGAACTGGCCACCATCTTCTTCGCGATCTCGCCCGTGTAGAAATCCTGCGCGCCATGCGTCGCTAGGCGACGATAGGTCCACGCGAGGTCGGGGTTCCGGAAGATCTCGCCGTTCTTCGGCAGTACCCCGCCGGGCAGGAACGTGCGGGCCGTGGCGGAGTCTTCACGCAGCACGTTCTCGCTGTCCTTCCAATAGACGCTGACCACTTCGCCGACGACAAAGCCGCGCTCGGCATACTGGATGGATGGCGCCAGAATTTCGGCGAAGGTCTTCTTGCCGAATCGGCTGCGCAGCGCTTCCCAGCCGCGGACGGCACCAGGCACGGTGGCGGCATCAATGCCGCGTGAGGGCATGGTCGTGCGCCCCTTGGCGCGCAGATGCTCCGGCGTCAGTCCTTTCGGTGCCCACCCCGATGCATTGAGGCCATAGAGCTTCCCGGTCTTGGCCTCATACACGATCGCGAACAGGTCGCCGCCGATCCCGTCATTCATCGGGGCTACCAACCCCATCATCGCATTGACCGCGATGGCGGCATCGATGGCGTTGCCGCCGCGCTCAAGAATCTGCGCCCCGACCTGCGAGGCCAGGACGCTTTCGCTCGCCACGATCCCATAGGGCGATTGCACCATCGAGCGCGACTGCGAGCGATCCTGCGCGAACGTGGCAGGCGCGATTACCGAATGGGTGATCACACCAACGACGGCGAGTGCGTGACGTAAGGACATGGTTCGAATCCGCATCAGTTCAACCCTGGAGAAGTCCCGTCAGGCGCTGCATGGCCTGAGCGTCGGCATCCGGCGTAATCGGTGCTCTGGCCACAATGGCCTGAACCCCGAAACCGTACAGCTGGATCTGGCCGTTCGGCGTCAGGATGATCCATTCGGGGCGGAGCTGCCCGTGGGCCACCCCCGCGGCGTGCGCGGCCGAGATGGCGGAGTGCACCGCGGCAAGCAGCGCGGTCCGCTCATCAGCGCCCAAGGGCGGCACGCGACGGAGTCGTCGTGCCAGCGTTTCGCCCTCGTCGCCTGCGCGCACGAAATACAACTGCCCTTCGTCGGTATCGCCGCAATCCACGGGAATGCCGAGGTGCGGATGTGCGAGCGCCAGCAATCGGGCATTGGTTTCCCGCACTGCCTCTTGCGACTGCGGATCTGCAGGCACGTCCATGGCAAGAAATTCCAGCACGACGGCGGCCTCATCCGTTGACCGGCGCGCGCGAAAACGCGACGCTACCGCATCGCGCCCGATGGCCTCACCGACGCGATAGGGCGCGTCAGCTGGCAGTGCCATCCATGGGGCATCATGATCGGGAACCGGTCGCGCGCTGTGCCCCGCCAGCAGATCCGGCTTGAGCGACGACAGCATGAGGCTGGTATCGTGGCCCGCCATTCGCTTGAGCACCGCGAGTCGTACCGCATCCGGCACGGGGAGGTTGGCGATGAACGCGGTCCGCGCGGCAGGCTCGAGATCGAGCGCGCGCTGGAACAGCTCTTCGGCGAGCTGCCATTCCTGAGTGGAACCGTGCGATTCGGACATCAGGACAATGTGCAGCCGGCCCCCATCGGGAGCCATCCCCCGGCCCGCCTCAGCCCCGCGTCACCAGCAGGCGTTCGAGTCCATGGAAATGCCAGCTGTCCTGCACGCGGGGGACATCAGCGAGCGCTAAAGTGGGGCAGCGTTGGAACAGCGTCTGTAATGCCACCTGCAGCTCGAGACGCGCCAAGGGCGCGCCCACGCAGTAATGGATACCGGCCCCAAAGCTTACGTGCGCCGGGCGCAGGCGCGTCGGATCGAACCGGTGCGGGTCAACATTGACCCGTGGGTCGCGACCTGCAGCACCCAGGAGTACGGCAATCTGCGCCCCCTGTGGCAAGTCGACGCCGTCCCAGCTGAGCGGCTCGAGCACGTACCGCTTGAACAGATGGAGTGGTGGCCGATATCGCAGCGCTTCCTCAACGAACCGCGCGACCTGCCCCTCATCGCGGACCAAATCCATGCGCTCGGCCGCATCGCACTGCGTCAGTGCCGCATGCACGGCATTCCCAAGAGCGTGCACCGTGGCCTCGTGCCCGGCATTGAGCAGCAGGATCGCCGTCGAGACCAGCTCAGGCTCGCTGAGGCGTGCTCCCCCGTCCTCGGCCGCGATCAACAGGCTGAGCAGATCATCGCCTGGTGCGTGGCGTCGCTCAGCCACCAGATCGCGCAGCCACGCGGAAAATTCCGCTGCGGCCGCGTTGGCGTCCTCTTCCACCGCCTGGGTTCGTCCTACCCCGTACATCGCGACCATCCGGTGCGACCACGCCAACAGCGCCGGCGCCATCGCCTCGGACACTCCCAACAGGCGCGCGATAATACGCACGGGAATCGGGGTCGCGTAGGCCTCGATCAGATCGAACGGCGTAGACGGGAAGTCGTCAATCAAGGCGTGGGCCAGCGCTTCGATTGCCGGTCGTAGCTGCGCCACGCGGCGAGGCCCGAACGCGCGATTGATGAGCGAACGGAGCCGCGTGTGCGTCGGGGGTTCGCGTTCCAGCAGCGAATGCGCATCCACGGCGTCGAAGTCGCGCGTATGCGCTGGCGGGTCGGGCCAACCGAGCGCATCGCGCGTGGTAAGGTGCAGGATCTCCCGGCCGAATCGTCGATCACGCAGAAGCTGATCGACATCCTCGTATCGAAACACGCACCACTGCCCGAGTTGCTCCCAGTACACCATCGATGCCACGGCCTGAATCGCTGCGTACGCCGGATAGGGATCCTGTAAGAAGGTCGGATCGCGCGGATCAAGCGACAGGCGGCGCGCTGCCACATCCAGCGCAAATGAATGGGGGAGCAACGCGGACACCTTACCCGTGGCGCTCCGTCATGCTACCGAAGCAGCAGTATTTGAGCTCGAGAAAGGCGTCGAGTCCGTATTTCGAGCCTTCGCGTCCGATCCCCGATTCCTTGATCCCACCAAAGGGGGCCACTTCCGTGGAAATGATCCCCTCATTGATCCCGACGATTCCATACTCGAGCGCTTCGGCGACGCGAAAGCACCGGGCGACATCGCGACTGTAGAAGTACGCGGCCAAACCGTAGGGCGTATCGTTGGCCTGCGCGATGGCGTCCTGCTCCGTGCGGAATCGGAACACCGGTGCCACGGGACCAAAGATCTCCTCCTGAGCGATGCGCATCGCTGGTGTCACGTGCGTGAGCACCGTGGGAGCGAAGTAGCGCCCCGTGCGCCGTTCCCCACCGCAGGCGATGAGCGCGCCATGGGCGCGGGCATCGGCGAGCAGCCCTTCGACCTTTTCGACGGCGCGCTCGCTGACGAGTGGGCCGATGTGCGTGGCCGGATCCAGTACATCACCCGATTGGAGGGCGCCGACCGCTGCGGTGAACCGCTCGACGAACGCGTCGTAGATCCCGTCCTGTACCAGCAGGCGATTGAGACAGACACAGGTCTGTCCCGCATGGCGGAACTTGGCGCGCATCGCCCCGTCGACGGCGGCATCCAGATCCGCGTCATCGAACACGATGAATGGCGCATTGCCACCGAGTTCGAGCGACAGCTTCTTGAGGGTTGGCGCGCTCTGGGCCATCAGCAGTTTGCCGACGGCCGTCGAACCGGTGAACGAGACTTTTCGGATCGATGGATGCGCGCACAGCTGCTGGCCGATCTCCGCACTTCCGGTGCCGGTGATCACGTTCAATACCCCGGCAGGCAACCCCGCCGCTTCGCCAAGGGCTGCCAGCGCCAAGGCCGTGAGTGGGGTCTCTGGTGCCGGTTTGATGACCACGGGACAGCCGGCGGCCAGTGCCGGTGCCACTTTCCGGGTGATCATCGCGAGCGGGAAATTCCACGGCGTGATCGCGGCTACAACACCGATCGCCTGGCGAAGCACCACGATCCGGCGATCGCGCGAGGGCGACGGGATTACGTCCCCGTAGGCACGGCGCGCCTCTTCCGCGAACCACTCCACGAACGCGGCGCCGTAGGTGACTTCGCCACGACTTTCGGTGATCACCTTCCCCGCCTCGCGCGACATGAGTTCGGCAAGCGGCTCCCGATGCGCGAGGATCAGGGCATGCCATCGCTTGAGGATCACCGCACGTTCTGCAGCGGGACGATCCCGCCACGCCGGCAAGGCAGCGTCCGCGGCCTCGATCGCACGCGTGGTGTCCTCGGCATCCATATCGGGCACGTGGCCGACAGCGGCGCCGGTTGCGGGCTCGAACACGGAGAACGTGCGCCCTGATCGGGCGGCGACCCACGCGCCGCCGATGTACGCGTCGGTGCGGTACAGGGGGATTGTGGGCGCAGAGGCCGCGATCGATTCGGTCATGGGTGCACTCGGTGAATTAGGGCGTCACGCCAGTCAGCCATCGTTCGAATCGGTTGGCTCCGCGGGCGTGGCGGTGACGTACAGTCCACCGCGCACTGAGGATACCGACCCCGGCGCCGGCGGCCAGATCACTGCCCCAGTGATCCCGCTCCGCCAGGCGGGCGATGCTGACGGCTGTTGCGGTGCCATAGAGCAGTGAGGTCACGAGCCACCGGGCACGGCGGTTGTTGGCCATGAGAGGATGCCGTGCCAGCTCCTCCTGTACCACAGCAGCGAAGGTGAACGCAAAGGTCGCATGCCCGGAAGGAAAGCTGCGGGCATGATCGGCGCCGTTGAAAGGATCGAAGGTCAAGGCGCGCCGGTCATCCACGGCATAGGGCCGAAGACGTCCGACAATGCGCTTTGCTCCTCCAGTGACGGCACTCGCTACCACCAACGCCTCCGTGCCGTGCATCCCGGCATCGGCGATCGCCGGCCGATGCGTGATGCGGCCAATCCCGAGGAGCGCCACGGTGGACAGTAGCACCGCCGGCTGCGCGACGGCGCTCACCTGATCGGCCACGTCAACCACCCGCGACGAGGCACCGAGCGTGCGATCCACCCGCAACGCGATGGGGCGGTCGAGTGGGATGAGCATCGCGGTGGTCGCAGCGGCCATGCCGGCCGTTCGCCATTCGCGTGCGCTCACCCATGGCACCCCGTCACGTGACGGCAGTGAATCGGCTGGCTGCGCGCCTGCGGTGGACGATATGGCCGGCGACATCGCGCAACTCCACAGGACGGCAGCGGCGACGACGTGTCGATGGGTATGGCAGATGAGAGACCGCATTTCAGCGCGGCACCCGATCCATGAGCTGCAGCAATTCGTCGTACATACGCTCAGCGTCCTCCGGTCCGCGCTTGATGGCTTCCGTGGCACAGTGCCGTAGGTGATGACGCATCAGCTCCTTGGCCACGCTGCGCAGCGCTTCCTGCGCTGACGCGATCTGCGTGAGGATATCGGCGCAATAGCGGTCGTCCTCGACCATGCGCTGCAACCCGCGTACTTGCCCCTCAATGCGACGGAGGCGCTGCAGATTGCGTGTCTTGACCTCGGGATCGTGCGGCATCAGGCGAACCGCGCGCGCCGAAGGCGCAGCGAATTGGTGACGACGCTGACCGAACTGAAGGCCATGGCGGCGCTAGCCAAAATGGGACTCAGCTGTATTCCGAAGGATGGATACAACACCCCCGCCGCGACGGGAATGCCGATCACGTTGTAGATGAACGCCCAGAAGAGATTCTGCCGCATGGTGCGCATGGTGCGGCGCGACAATTCGATGGCGCGCACGGCCCCCAGCAACTCCCCGCGCATCAGCACTACATCGCCAGCTTCCATGGCGATGTCAGTCCCGGTGCCGATCGCCATGCCGACATCAGCCTGCGCGAGCGCCGGGGCATCATTGATCCCGTCACCAACCATGGCCACCACCCGGCCCTCAGCTTGAAGACGCTGCACTTCGGCGACCTTGCCATCAGGCAGGACGCCGGCGATCACCCGATCGATGCCCGCTTGCGCAGCAATCGCGCGCGCCGTGCCCTCGTTGTCTCCCGTCAGCATCACCACCTCGAGCCCGATGGCATGCAGCCGACCAATCGCCTCGCGTGAGCTGTCGCGAAGACGATCCGCAATAGCAATCACACCCGCAAACTGGCCATCGATGGCGACAAACACAGCGGTCTTGCCCGCGGTCGCCAACTGATCGGCCACCTCTTGATGTGCAGCAATGTCGATGCTCCAGCCCTGCATGAGCCGCGCATTGCCGATCAACACGCCGCGGCCGCCGACGATCCCCTGCGCGCCCTGCCCGGTGATCGATTGAAACGATTCGGCGCGCTCGATCGGGTACGCCCGATCCCCTGCCGCCTGCACGATGGCTTCGGCCAAGGGGTGCTCACTCAACCGTTCCAGCGTTGCGGCTAACGACAGGACCGTTCGTTCATCGAAGGGCGCCACCGGAAGGATGTCGGTAACGGACGGCCGGCCTTCGGTGACGGTGCCCGTCTTATCGAGGACGACAGTCGTGACGTCGCCCGCGCGTTGCAGCGCTTCGCCCCCCTTGATCAGCACGCCCAGCTCGGCGCCCTTACCGCTGGCGACCATGACCGCGGTTGGTACGGCCAACCCCATGGCGCATGGACAGGCAATGATCAACACGGCAACGGCTGGCGCGAAGGCCCGCACCAGCGAGGCCTCACCACCAACGAGGTACCAGACCCCAAAGGTGAGCAGGGCAATGCCGATCACGATCGGCACGAACACCGCACTGATGCGATCGGCCATTGCCTGAATCGGCGCGCGACTACCTTGCGCATCGCGCATCAATTGCACGATGCGGGCGAGCATGCTGTCGCTTCCCACCGTGGTCGCGCGATAGCGGAAGGCGCCCGTCTTATTAATGGTCCCGCCGAACACGCGATCACCGAGGTGCTTGGCCACCGGCAGCGATTCGCCCGTGAGCATGCTTTCATCAACAGCGCTCTCGCCGTCGATGATCTGCCCATCGACCGGAATGCGCTCACCGGGACGCACGATCACAACCTCACCGCTCTCGACGGTGTCGATCGGCGCATCGACTTCCTGATCGAAGCGTAGCACGCGTGCCGTCGTGGGCTGCAGGGACACGAGCGCCCGCAGCGCCGCCGAGGTGCGCTGTTTCGCGCGTGCCTCGAACATGTTGCCGGTGAGGATGAGGGCGATGATGATGATCACCGCCTCGTAGTACACATCCGGGGCAACGCCGCGGGTCGTGAAGAACGTCGGCCACAGGGTGGCTACCATGGAGAAGAGCAGCGCGGCGAGCGTTCCGACCGATACCAGCGTGTTCATGTCGGCTGCGCCATGTCGCAGCGCTGCCCACGCACGGATGTAGAAGTGTCGTCCTGCCCACCCCATGACCACGAGGGTGGCCACAAGGAGAGCGATCGTCAGCCCTGTCGACGACCACGCGTAGAGACCGGGCATCACGGCACGCAGCGCCGGATCGAGCACCGTCATGCTCCACCGCATGAACGGATCACTCGTCGTGCCGTGTGCATGCGCCGCCGCGGCACTCATGAGCGGCATGCTCAGCACCATCGCCACCATACCAATCGCGCCACTAACGATCGCCTTGCGGCGCAGGTCGTGATACTCGGCATCCTGCGCGCGCTCGCGGGCTTCCTGCTCCTCGAACGCCGACTGATCAACGCTGGCGAGCGATGCGCCGTAGCCCGTCTCGCGAATGACCTCCACCAACGCATCGGGCGCGATCGTCGACGGATCGTAGGTGATTGTCGCGCTCTTCATCATCAGGTTGACCGATGCATCGGTCACCCCCGGCTGCTTTTGCAGCGTGCGCTGGACGCGCGCCGAACACGCAGCGCACGTCATCCCGGTCACCGGAATGCGGAGCGTCTCCATGGTGGTAGGCATTCCCGCGCGCACGCGGTCAGGTGAGGCCGATCAAGAGGACGCGGTGACCTGATAGCCGGCGTCTTCAATGGCGTCGACAATCTGGCGGGGTTCAATACGGGCCGAGTCAAACGCCACCACGGCGTGCCCGACGGCCACCTGCTCCACCGTCACCCCATCAAGGGCGGTCAGCGCCTTGTCCACGGCCTTTACGCAGTGGCCGCAGGACATACCGGAAATCTCGAATGTGGCGTGCTGCATTCTGCCTCCCTGGATGTGGCCTCCCTCATTCGCGTGGGTGAGAGAGGATTAATTTTCCTACAAATATACCCCCCGGGGGTATAATGTCCACCCAGAGCTGGATGGAACCTTGGGCGCGCCGGTGATTATGATCCCGACATGGCTTCGTGGTCTGCCCGATTCCGTCGCGCGGCCGCCGTCCTCCTGGGGATCCACCTGACTCAGGCGACGGCGCTGGCCGCCGTCGCGCCCTGCGATGTCGCGGGTGGTGTCCAAGCCGTGTCAGCGGCACCGGTGGTGCAGAGCGACCATCAAACGGCGGCGCATCACGAGCATGTCGGTGGACACGAGATCGACGCCCAGCCCGACACGGACACCGGCTCCAGCTCCCATCATTCCGACGCGCCGCACACGCCGTCGACCTGTTCCATGGCGATGGCGTGCGCCGTCGCGGCGTCACCCACCGTTCCTGTAACGCTCCCTGGGGTGACCCATCGCGTGGGAGACGTGCGCGTCCCGCGTGCGACGATCGACCTGCTCACGTCGACGGCGCACCCCCCCGAAACGCCCCCACCGAAGTCCTGAACCACGCGCCCTCGCCACTCGTGGCTCGAGGGGTGTGTTCCACCACCGGACGCACATTCGGCGTGCGGTGGGTCGTTCATTCCCATGTTCAGGACCTCATGCACGCGATGTCGAAGATCGCGCTGATGACCGTTGCGGCGATGGTATTGCCCAACCCGGTCGCCGCGCAAACCGACTATTTCAATACCGATGCGGGACGTCCAATCCGCGTCGAGGATGCCTACGCCATCGAACGCCGTGCGTTCGAGCTGCAGGTGGCGCCACTCCGACTCGAACGGGCCCGCGGCGGCGCCTACCGCTGGGGCGTAGAACCGGAACTGGCGATTGGCCTGCTGCCTCGCATGCAGGTCGAGGTCGGCTTCCCGATCGTCCACAGTGAAGGCGGCCGCAACCGTTCGACTGCCTTGGGTGGCGTTGAGATGTCCGCGCTCTACAACCTCAACGTCGAAACACGGCTCCCTGCGCTGGCCGTCGTGGCCGACATGGTCCTCCCCATCGGCAGTGCGAGCCCCGCTGAGGCAGTTCCGTCGCTCAAAGCAGTGGCGACCAAGACCTGGCCGCTGCTCCGCGTCCATGTCAACGCCCAGCGGACGTTCGCCGACGACGCCGCAACGTCGCGCCCGGCGCGGGTGGGGACCGCCCCCGCCCACGCCGAATTCTCCCGGTGGATGACCGGCGTCGCGATCGACAAGACTATGCCCCTGCGATCGATGCTCCTCACGGGTGAAGTGGTGTTGAGCGCCCCGATGGAGCGCGATGAGCCCCGGCGCGTCGACATCGCCAGCGGGATGCGCTACCAATTGAGCCCACGTGTGGCCTTCGACGCGGGCGGTGGTTACCGCCTACGTGGTGAGGAACCGGGATGGTTCGTGACCACTGGTGCAGCCGTGGCGATCGGCTTCCCGTGGATGCCCCGTCGATGAGGACCCCGACGATGATGACCGACATGATCTCCCGCCACGCGCGGCGATTGGCATGCGCAGCGGGAGCGCTGCTTGCGTTGGCGGCACCTGCCGAAGCCCAGTGGTCGACCACCTACGAGCAGTTCTACCTGCAGGCTTCGCACAACTGGCAGTTCCGATCGTCGTACCAGGCGGCCGATCGGCTGTTCAACGCGTTCGACTACGGCCATGCGATCCTGTACGAGATCCTCTGGCGCTTCCCGAATGCGCCGGCCTCACGTCTCGAAGAGACAGAATACGACCGGCTCACCACGCAGATTCTGGTGAAACCGCCACGGATCCCCCTCGAGGAAGCGGCCATCGAAATCCGCTACGCGCAGCTCGCGCCGGAAGCGAAGGTGATGTTCGACTGGGCGCACATCCTCCATCGGCAGATCTACGATGTGCTCGCCGACGAGCGGATGGATCAGCCGGCCAAGGATGCCGAGATCGCGAAACTGGTCCGCTATTACAAGTCGCGCCCGGATCTTGCCTTCAGCAGCAAGCCGAAGAGCATGGCGCTCATGCAGGAACAGCCGTACTCCCTGGCCTTCCGCCTGAAGTATCCGAAGTTCAACGGCCTCATCTGGGGCTATCACTGGTTGCAGATGGGGCTCTATGAGCCGCTCCTGGTTGGGCGCACCGTCCAGGAGAAACAAGCGGGCATCCGCGCGACGGTCGCGCGTTTCTGGCAGATGCTGAGTGATGCCCCCCGAACGCTGCCGTACCAGATGCCGATGACGGTGGCAATCGCGCCGAAATTCGCCGAGAAGTATCCGGAAGCGTCCATCATCTTCGACAACCTGCATTCGATGCACGACGTGGTCTCCGACATTCTGACGAATCCGTCGGTGCCGCGGCATCGCAAACGCGCCGAGATTCTCCTGGCGGGGCAGCGGTATCGCGATGACACCTCCTTCGTGATGACGGAAGCGGCGTGGCGAACCATGTCGCTGCACATGGGCGCGGAGAACATGGGGGGGCTGGCGGTCGGGTTCCTCCCCACATTGCCAACGCCGAGTGTGACGAAGGGTGCCGTCATGCAACATGATCCCGTCACTGGTGCCATGACGAAATTCCTGTTCGGCAACGCGGTCAGTGGCGACCATGCTGCCCACGGCGCTGATGTCCATGCGGGGCACACCCCGCCACCCGACACGTCCAAGGCACAGGCCGGTCATGCGGGGCATGTCGCTCCGGATACGTCGAAGCCGGTCCGCCACACGTCGGCCGATGTGGCCTTCATGCAGGGGATGATCGGGCATCATGCGCAGGCGCTGCAGATGGCCGGTCTCGTGGCCTCACGGACGCAGAACCCGGCGCTACGCCTGCTCGCGGAACGGATCGACGTGTCGCAACGCGACGAGATCGCCGCCATGATCCGATGGCTGACGGATCGCGGCCTTCCGGTCCCTGACACATCCGCGGCGCCCGGGGGCCATGCGATGCATCACGCAGGCGGTGGCCAGCATGACGGTATGCCCGGCATGCTCTCGCCGGTCCAAATGGATTCCCTTACGGCAGCGCGCGACGCCCTCTTTGATCGCCTGTTCCTGCAGTACATGATTCAGCATCATGAGGGCGCCCTCACGATGGTGGCGACATTGCTGAAGTCGCCAGGCGCCGCGAAGGAGACCCTCACGTACCAGTTCGTGACGGAGGTCGATGTGGACCAGCGTGCGGAGATTCGCCGCATGCAGACGCTGCTCGCCTCACTGTCCGATACGCGCCGACGTTGAGCATGGCGCCCCATGGTTCACCATTCACACGGAACCCAATGACGACTCCACGTTTTCGCTCTGTGCTCCTCGGCGGCTCCTTGCTGCTCGCCGCTACGTCGGCGGGCGCACAGGACCCCCGTGCGTCGCTCAAGGCCGGCTTCAAGGACGCCGGCGAAGCGATCAAGCATCTGACGCATGTCTCGCACACACCGAAGGCCGATGGCTGGTTTGACCCGAAGGACCTCGGCAACTTCGACTACGCCAACTCCGATCTGGCCTTCCAGAAGAATCTGGTCTTCCAGGGCGGCTGGCACGGCTGGCAGGCGTGGGATATCAGCAATCCCAAAGCCCCGTCGCTTCGCAAGGCGTTCGTCTGCCGCGGCGGACAGGGGGATCTGTCGGTCCACGGCACCCTGCTGTTCATGTCGGTGGAAGATCCGTCGGGACGTGTGGACTGCGGCACGGAGGGTGTCACCGATACCGTGAGCACGGGCCGCTTTCTCGGCGTACGCATTTTCGATATCCGCGACCTCGACAACCCGAAGCAGGTCGCGGCAATTCAGACCTGCCGGGGATCGCACACGCATACGCTGGTGACCGATCCGAAGGACAAGGCACACGTCTATGTGTACGTGCAAGGTACCGGTCCGGTCCGCTCGCCGAGCGAGCTGTCGGGGTGCAACCGCATGCCGAACGACCCGAACACCTCCTACTTCCGAATCGAAGTGATCAAGGTGCCGGTGGCGGATCCTTCGAAGTCAGAGATCGTGAACATGCCGCGCATCTTCGCCGATGCGCAGGGCAATGTGGCGGGACTCTGGAAAGGGGGCGGCCATGGGGAAGGCACGCAGAACACCGGGCGCACCGACCAGTGCCATGACATCACCGTCTATCCGGCGGTCGGTCTCGCCGCGGGCGCATGCTCGGGGAACGGCATCCTGCTCGATATCAAGGATCCCGCCAACCCGAAGCGCATCGATGAAGTGATCGATCCGAACTTCGCCTACTGGCACTCGGCAACCTTCAACAACGCGGGAACCTCCATCCTGTTCACCGACGAATGGGGCGGCGGTGTCGCTGCGCGCTGCCGTGCGACCGATCGTCCGACCTGGGGTGCGGATGCGATCTTCACGCTCGGCGCCGATCGGAAGCTGAAGCAGGTCGGCTACTACAAGATTCCGACGGCTCAGGGCGCCAACGAGAACTGTGTCGCACACAATGGGTCGCTAATCCCGGTCCCGGGACGCGACATCATGGTGCAGGCCTGGTATCAGGGTGGCCTGTCGGTGTTCGACTTCACCGATCCCACCAAGCCGATCGAGATCGCGTACTTCGATCGTGGGGCGATCGCCGAGCAGCTCACGCTGGCGGGCTACTGGTCGACGTACTGGTACAACGGGCACATCATCGGCTCGGAGATCGGCCGTGGCCTCGACATCTTCACGCTGCAGCCGAGCGAGTTCCTGTCGAAGAACGAGATCGAGGCTGCCAAGCTGGTGATGGCCGACGAGGTGAATCCCCAGCTGCAGACGCGGATCACCTGGCCGGCGGCGTTCCCCGTTGCGCGGGCGTACGTGGATCAGCTCGAGCGTGGCAAGGGGCTCCAGGCGGCGCGGATCGCGGCCATCAACAAGGCCATCGATGCCGCGGAGAAGGCGGCGCCGGCGGCTCGGAAACAGGCGCTGACGCTGTTGGCGGCGCAGGTCAGTGGGGACGCAGCGAAGTCGAGCGATGCGACGCGTGTGCGGGCGTTGGCTGACGTGCTCCGCGCGATATCGAAGTAACGGCGCTAGTAACGGATTGAACGGCGATCCTTCGCTCAGGCGAGGGGTCGCCGTTCCATTTTCAGCGGGACGCCGAGCTGCGCGAAGGCCTCGGCCAATCGATTGCTGGTGAGCGGCTTCGGGACGAAGCTCTCGCGCGATGATTTCACCAGCGTCTCGTCTGTGGTATAGCCCGTGACGAAGACGATGGGGATCGCCGGGTCCTCAGCGTGCACAACGTCGGCCATCAGGCGCCCATTCATGCGGGGCATGCGCACATCGGTCACGATGGCATGGATCTCGTGCCGATGCGCGTGATACCGAGCGAGTCCTTCCTCGCCGTCGCCCGCCGTGATGACCCGCTGGCCGAGCATCTGGAGCATGCGGGCCAGTGCCCGCTGCACGGCTGGCTCATCCTCGACCAGCAGGATGGCACCGTCGACCATGTCCGCGACCGCCGGTGTCGAGCGGGGCGTCACGGTCGTGCCAGCGACCGCGACACCGAGGGGAGCCGCGCGCAATGGGAAACGCAACGTGAAGACGGTGCCCTGACCGGGCGTACTGTGGACCTGAATCGCCCCACCGCACTGCTCAATGATGCCCACCACCTGCGAGAGGCCGAGGCCACTCCCCACGCCGATGGGCTTGGTGGTGAAGAACGGCTCGAAGATGCGCTCACGCGTGGCATCGGTCATGCCGGCGCCATCATCCCGCAACGTCAACTCCACGTAGTGCCCCGGCGCAATGGACGACCAGGAGGCACCCGCCTCGGTCATGGTGAGCGCCCGCGTCGCAACTGTGAGCGTCCCGCCGCGTCCGTGATGTCCATGATCCGTGGAGAGCATCGCGTCACGCGCGTTGACCGCCAGATTGACGAGGGCCTGCTCCAGCTGTCCGCGATCCGCATCGACCGGCAACGTCCGGGGCGCGAGTTGCAGGTCGAGGACAACAGACTCCCCAAGCGCCCGTCGCAGCAGCGGTGCGATATCGCGGAGGATGTCGTGCAAATCAAGCGTGCGGATGTTGATGACTTGGCGGCGACTGAACGCCAGCAGCTGCGCCACCAGCGTCCGTGCACGCTCGGTGGCCTCTTCGATTTCGCCAAGATGTGGACAGGTCGGCGCATCGCTGCGCGCCCGCATGTCTCGGACCGTCTCGAGATTGCCGAGGATCACCGTCAGCAGGTTGTTGAAGCCATGCGCGACCCCACCCGCCAGCTGGCCGATCGCCTCCATCTTCTGCGTCTCGACCAGCTGCAACTCGAGACGGCGCCGTTCTTCGGCTTCCGACTCCACCCGTAACTCGAGCTCTTTGCGCGTGGTGATGTCAAGAACGACACCGGCACCGTGCGTGGGGGTGTCCCCGTCATAGAAGAACAAGCCACGCGTGCCAATCCACCGCACCGCCTCATCGTCGGCACGAATGACGCGGAACTCGGCGGAGAACTCGGCGCGCGAGCCACGCGCCTCATGAAGCGACGCCGTGACCGCCTCGCGGTCATCGGGGTGCACGCGTTCAATGAATACCGCGAGGTCGACTCGTCCATCGCCGCGCGCATCGCGCAGTCCGACCAGCTCAAAGTGGACCGGATTCCAGACCAGTTCGTTCGTTGTGAGATTCCAATCCCACGTCCCGACCGAACGGAGTCCCACGATTCGGCGCAGCCGATCGAGTTCCTCGATTGAGGCGGACACCGCAGCGTCGCGTGCAGCCGTCATGCGTACCGAATGGAACGATCCCGCTCCGGAACCGGCAGCCATCGTCGGCCGACCGAGTTCATCTGCGAAACATAGGTCCGTTGGTGGGCTCCGCAATATCAGAAATTGGCAAGCGCGTTTCTGACGACAAGCACCGCCACTGTGACAAAGCGTTCGATGCACCGCATTTCGTCCCAATGTGCCATTGGTTTCCGCGTGCGTTGGATCAGGAACCGCACGTGACGGAACAGCTCGTACTCGAATAGATGATCGGAGTCACCAAGACGCCGGTCCCGCGTTTGCACGCACTCCGGACACCCGACCAGATGCCGCTGGTGGGTACAGCACACACAAGTGGATCGATTCACCAGAACCCGGAGATCTCATGAACATCCCTCGACGTTGGTTCCGTGCGGGCGCGGGCGCGGCCGCGTGCGTGGCCGCCGGTCTTGCGATGACGGCGCCAGCCGCCACCGCGTCAGCCCAAGGCGGACTGCAGTACCTCACGCAGTCCGCAAACACTGGGGGCGGATTGGGCAACGTCGCCACGATTCTCACCCTCCTGAGTCCCGGGAACTCAACCAATGCAACGGGCTGTGTCGGGCTGACCGGCTTTACCGGTTGCGGGTTCAGCGACGCGAACGTGCAACAGGGGCAGTCGCAGTTGCGTTCCGTCACGGAGTTCCCGGGACTGACGGGCGAAACCTTCCGCCTGTTCTTCAACGCGGCGGAACCGGGGAACGATCAGACCGTCACGCTCAACGCGCTCATCGTGACGATGTATGGAGCGGGGAGCACCACGTACACCGCCTCACTCACCCCGACCCCCCTGACGCTGACCAACGCGTTGCAGGGGATCGGCAACTATGGCTATCTGTTCGGCCTGACCTCGAGTTCACTCGCCGGGTTTGATGCTTTTCTTGCCGCCAATCCGATGGCGATGATCGGTGTTGGGGCATCACTCGCTGATGCGTCGGGTGGACCGGAGACCTTCAGCGTCGGCCTCGGGGCCGCGACGGTGGTCCCGGAACCGTCCACCTATCTCCTGATGGCCTGTGGGCTGTCCGGCCTCCTCTGGGTCAACCGGCAACGGCGCAAGCGTACCCCGACGGGATTCTCGGCGGGCCTCCCGAGCTGATAGCCCGGTGCGGCACCCTCTGTCGACCAGGCGAACCGGGCCTGACTCGGCAGAGGGGAACGTCGTGCTGGACGCCCTCCGGATGAGACGCGAGATTTGAACGACGCATTTTCGTCTCCTCCCGATTCCGGTCCCATGCCGATCACGCTGAAGATCAACGGCGCCTCGCGCACCATCGACGTGCCGCCTGACATGCCGCTCCTGTGGGTGCTCCGCGACGAGCTGGATCTCAAGGGCACCAAGTACGGCTGTGGTGCCTCGCGGTGCGGCGCCTGCACTGTTCACGTGAATGGGGTCGCGCAACGCACCTGTCAGCTCCCCGTCTCGCGAGCGGCGGGCGCCGATATCACCACGATCGAAGGGCTTTCGCCGGATGGCGGCAGCGCTGTCCAGCAGGCCTGGGCGGAACTCGATGTGCCGCAATGTGGCTATTGCCAGTCGGGCCAGATGATGGCGGCCGCCGCGCTGCTCGCGAAGACGGCAAAGCCGACGGACGCCGAGATCGACACGGCGCTCAATGCGAACCTCTGCCGCTGCGCCACGTACCTGCGCATTCGGGCCGCGGTGCATCGGGCGGCCGAGATCAAGGCCGGCCCTCGGGTCGGCGGCGCGTCCAGCAAGCGCGAGGAGGACTGACCCATGACCAAGCCAACGCGTCACCATGACGACAATGGTGTGGCCGTCGAGTCCGCCGTGAGCCGTCGGGATTTCCTGAAGGTTACCGCCCTTGCCGGCGGCGGATTGCTGCTCGCGAGCTACGCCGAGCCGCTCGAGGCGATCGAGCGGTTGGGGAGTGCCGTCGCGGATCCAGCGCTCAGCGCCTACGTGCGCATCACGCCGGACAACGTCATCACGATTACGGCGAAGAATCCCGAAATCGGCCAAGGCGTGAAGACCATGCTCCCGATGCTGATTGCAGAGGAGCTCGATGTCGATTGGGGCCAGGTACGCGTCACCCAGGGCGACTTCGACCCGACCAAGTATCAGGCGCAGGCCGCCGGTGGCAGTACCGCCACGCCGACCAACTGGCTCCCGATGCGCCGCGTTGGAGCGGCGGGTCGGCAGATGCTCATGGCCGCTGCCGCCCAGCAGTGGAGCGTGCCGGTGTCCGAGCTGACCACCGAGAAGGGGGTCGTGCACCACCGTGCGTCGAAGCGTCAGGCCACCTACGGTGCGCTCGCCGC
>Ga0315902_10004416_pt1 | contig 20374 bp, 18 predicted proteins | sample LakEriMetagenome_9_FD_203523 | JGI IMG/M metagenome (GOLD analysis project Ga0315902, IMG submission 203523) | Freshwater fungal communities from buoy surface, Lake Erie, Ohio, United States - Buoy 12 MA117 | ecosystem: Environmental > Aquatic > Freshwater > Lake > Lake biofilm | place: USA... | reverse complement strand
GGGATGAGTAAATCACGGCGGTCAATGATGTATTGCTGAAATTCCTTGAGTGGTTCACGACGGTATTTTTTCCAAAATTGCTCGTATTTGTTTTTGTCCTTAATGTCAATAATGGCATTGAACAAGGATTTCAAATTCTCTTTGGCAATTTCGTAATGGCTATTCTTGAAAACCACAAATAATTCCTCTTTGATTGGCGTGTCGTCATCAATCGTTGCGGTACCTTTGTCATCCACAAACAAATCGGCCAAGAAAAAATCACTGTCCAAAATGTTTTGTTTTTTCCCTTCCACCCAATCGAAATTGATATGCGGTTTTACCTGTGTAAGCCAGCGCAAGTAAATGGGAACAAAGTTGTTTTTATCAATCAAAATCTTCGCATCATCTGAACCGCTCGTTAAATTATGCCTGATGAAAAATTTGAGTTCAGTTTCGTTTACAATAAAATCAAAAGCATAAGTGTTCCTGCTTAAAATAGCCTCAATTCGTTCTTTGATTAAGCGAAATTCCTTTGTTTCATGATTCGATGGCGCTACGTTCCAGTTGAAATCATTAAGGTAAAACAAATCAGAAACCTCATTGTAAGGAACAAACACAATTTTTTTAAAATCAAAAACACCGAGAAATGCAGGGGGCAAATGTTTGTCGAATGTGCGCTCTTTCCCAATGGTAATGATAAGTTGCGCAAACATGGCAATGGTATCAAAATCCTTGGTTTTTGCCTCTGCCCAAAGAAATGATTCGAGCTCCTTTTGATTGTTTTGCTTTTTAGGAGAAACACAAAAATCGATGTTACCGAGAATACGCGTATCGTCAAAACTATTGAACCAATCTTTTCCAACTTTTCCTTTGAGTTCTTCTTCTCGTTTTACGTTCTTATATTTCATTATATACAGTGTCTTTTTAATTGCCTACAACGCGCAACTCAATCTGTTTTTACTGCATTAACACATCTAGCACAGGTTGTTATTGTGCAGTATTTCTCAAAAATGAATTGCATACTAATAACCTTTATTTGATGTTCAGTTTATCAAAGGGGCTTTGAATTTTTCCCAACGCTTCCCGGCTTACATGCGTATAAATCTGTGTCGTCTTCGGACTCTTATGACCTAATAACTCCTGTATATATCGCAAATCGGTTCCTGATTCCAGTAAATGTGTGGCATAACTGTGACGCAACATGTGCAGATTGATATTTTTCCTGATTCCGGCTGCTTTAACGGCGTTTTTTAATACCATATCCAAACTCCGCTCTGAATACCTCCCTCCATATTGCCCTTCAAATACATATTCCTTAGGTCTGTACCGAAGATAATAATTTCTCAACATCTCCAAAATATTTACGGATAATGGCACCCATCGGTCTTTCATCCCCTTTCCACCGCGAATCATAATCATCATCCGCTTACTGTCAATATCCGTTAATAATAAATTCAATAACTCTCCGCGCCGCATACCCCCACTATATATCAGGCTCAACATACATTTATGTTTTAAATTCTGTGTAGCATTGATGATGGCAGCTACTTCCGAAACATCCAATACTTTAGGGAGGGTGAATGGCTTCTGTGGCCTTACTAATTTATTCAGAATTAATAACTTATCTTTTACTAATGCATAAAATAACTTCAATGCATTGATAAATTGAGACTGGTAAGAAGCGGACAGATTTCTTTGTAAGATATACTCCTGATTAAACCTCAATACGTCGTTGTTCTCTATCTCGCCTATGCCCTTATATTTAAAATGTAAAAAGAAAACCCGAAGTGTCCCTATATAACTGGAAATGGTTTGTTCACTATACCTCCTGGAGCGCATCCAGCTTTTCAGTTGGCTTAATTGTTTTTTTATCTCATCATCCATCCCATCCAACGATTCAATATGCTCTGAGATTTTATCGGTTGGAGGGAGGTCTAATTGCTTACGATGTTCTTCACAATCTCTTATATGCCAGGCTTTTAAAGCAGGACTCCACCTGGCTCCGGGCAGCTTCTTGATTTCCTGAATCCAGTCGCCTCTCTTCTCAAATCGAATTAGAATTCGCTTTTCTCCTTGATATAAGACGATCTCTTTCTCCCATTCTTTAGGCAGCATGATTTTTATGTTGTTTGAAGGAGAAAATTACGCAACGAACTATAGAGAATACCCCCTTGATTACCGGGTTTTATCCTTTTTCTTCAATGCCGGTTCCGAAGAGTGCAAAATCATACTTAATGGGATCCTGCGGATCAAATATTTTCAATGCCTTTGTCAGTTCAACAGCTGCCTGCCAGTCGTTTTGCGTTCGTTTCAGCAGTCCGTAATTTCTGGCCGTACGTGCTACATGTACATCCAGCGGACAAATAAGATCGGCAGGAGTCATTTTTTTCCAGATTCCGAAATCAACGCCTTTCTCATCCCTCCGCACCATCCACCGGAGATACATATTCAGCCGTTTACAGGCCGAACCCTGCGCGGGGGAAGCGACATGTTTTTCTGTTCTTCGTTCATGTTCGCTCTCAAAAAAATATTCCCGGAAATGATTCAGCCCTTCTTCCACAGTCATATCGGTTCGTGGGAAGAAAGCTGTTTCAAGACTTTCATGTTTTGAATAATGTCTTTTAAAAAAATCGATGAAGTATAAAAGATCGCTTTCGTTGAAGGTTCGGTGTTTAAAACCCATCAGGTTTCTAAGACCGGCTTTGGTGGATCGCATGCAGAATTGAAACGGTTGATGCTGCATTCGTTCCATCAGTTCTCTGCTCTTGTTCAGTATCGTTGTTCGGTTACCCCAGGAAAACAATGCGGCTATCAGACCCGCAATTTCAATATCCTGTTTTCTTCGGAAAAGATGGGGAATGGAAACCGGATCTTTATCAATAAAAGAAGTTTGATTATAAAGATCAACCTTCTTATCTAATATATGTTTAAGTTTTTCTTTGTTCATCCTTCAATCGCCTGCTTCAGATCGGCAATCAGGTCTTCTGCATCTTCAATGCCAACACTCAGTCGGATTAGCCCGTCTTTCAATCCGTTTTTCAAACGCTCTTCTCTGGGTATGGATGCATGGGTCATCGTTGCAGGATGATTGATCAGGCTCTCAACGCCTCCCAGACTTTCCGCAAGAGAAAAAACACGCGTAGATGAAAGCACACGCTTTACTTCATCGGGAGATTCGTTGACCAGTTCAAAACTGATCATGCCTCCAAAGCCCAGCATCTGTTTTGCAGCAACGGCATATCCGGGATGATCGTTGAACCCGGGCCAGTATACTTTTGCAACCTTGGGGTGTTGACGAAGAAAGCGGGCTATCTGCTCTCCGTTTTCACAATGTGCTTTCATTCGGATGCCCAGGGTTTTAATTCCTCTCAATACTAGAAAGCAGTCCATGGGACCGGGCACGGCTCCGCAACTTTTTTGAATGAAATACAATTGATCGCGCAATGCCTGATCATTCACAACCAATGAACCCTGAATCACATCGCTGTGTCCGCCGAGGTATTTGGTGGCGCTGTGCATCACGATATCTGCTCCCAGATCCAGCGGGGTTTGCAGTGCCGGAGATGCGAAGGTGTTATCAACGCAAAGCAATGCTCCCGCTTTTTTAGCAATGGCTGACATCGCGGCGATGTCGGTGATGTTCATCAGTGGATTCGTTGGTGTTTCAATCCAGAGCAGTTTGGTCTGTGGGGTAACGGCCGCTTCTACTTTTTTTGCATCGGTTGTATCGATAAATAAAAAACGAATTCCGAATTTTTCAAAAACTTTGGTAAAAAGACGGTAACTGCCACCGTATAAATCATTAGAGCAAATCACTTCCTGTCCGGGCTGCAGCAATTTGAGAACAGCATCTGTTGCGGCAACACCACTTCCGAATACAAGTCCGTATTTCCCGTTCTCGATCACGGCCATCGCTTCTTCCAATGCCTGTCGGGTAGGGTTCTGACTACGCGCGTATTCAAATCCTTTATTAACTCCCGGCGCTTCCTGTACATAGGTACTGGTTTGGTAAATGGGGGTCATAATGGATCCGGTTGAGGGATCGGGATGTGCTCCGGCATGAATGAATTTGGTAGCAGGTTTCATATATTCATTATTATAGTTTATTAATTGTCATATAGAATGGCCTTAATGCTCATTCCATTTGGTATTGAACTTTCTTTATCGCTATTTCATTATTGATTGATTATTTGTTGCTGATCTTTTAGTAGTTACGATTAATGGATTAGGAGCCCTTCAAACCGTTAACCGTTTTTCCGACTGCAAAGATGCGATAATCAGCTCAACGCGGCTACAGCGAGATAGCGCCAGTCGTAATTTTCGGCATCATAGGCGTTTTTGGGTTTGACGGGGCGTTCGATGGCGTCCGTATCCAGAATACCAAGCTGAATCAGTTTGCGTCTCGATTCCATGATTTGCTCCTGCATCATCGGATCTTCCATCCATTTTTTTTGAGGCGGCTCATAACCCACTTTATCGGTTCTCCATATTATAGAATCCGGTAAGCGGTTTGCCATCGCTGAACGCAGCAGCCATTTGGTAAAGCCGTTGTGTATTTTGTATTCTGCCGGCAGCGAAAAAATAAATTCCACCAGTTCGTGATTCAGAAAGGGTAGTCTTATTTCTCTTCCGAAAGCCATGCTGTTTCTGTCGGCATAGTGCAGGAGTTCACCAAGGCCCTGCTGCATGGTATTGAAATAAAGGACATCGTTCAGTTTGCTGATCGCCGGTTTGTGTACGGAGTAGAAGGGATCGTAGTGCGCATGCGCATAATCGCGCCGGATATGCGGATGTACGAGGATGCGTTTTCGCTCGATTTCTTCCAGTTGTGCATTGGCGAGAATAGGAAGAAAGGAAGCAACGTAATTCGGGAATCCCCACTGAAAAGGAATCTGATTTTGCTGCAGCCGTATCCGTTCCTGCATGGCAAAACCAAAACGGAAACGTCCCGTCAGCTCCTGCAAATACCAGTGAATGTATTTTGTATAGCCGGCTAAGGTTTCATCGGCACCCTGTCCGTCGAGCAATACCGTAACTCCGTGATCCCGGGCAGATTGCATCACTTTATACTGCGCATAAACACTGGCAGAGCCAAAAGGTTGCTCCTGAAAAAAACAGAGTTCTCCAAAGTCATCCATCATCCCCTGGAGGTCCGGTTTAACGGAGTGGTGTTGTAGCTGAAACTGTTGAGCAATCAGAGAAGCTTGTTCCCATTCGTCTTTTTCAAATCCAGGAAAACTTGCCGTAAATGCGTGCTTCACCTGTGTCGGTTGATTCTTTTGAATTTCATCAATCAGAGCAACCACGGAAGAGCTGTCAAGCCCGCCACTGAGTGAGGTTCCGACAGGCACATCGCTGCGAAGCCGGCGTTTTATACTTTGCTGGAAAAGGTCCAGGAATTTTTCCGTTGCCGCTTCCTCCGTAATGCGTATCGTTCCCTGTTTATCCAGATCCCAATACAGATTCACAAAGAGTGTATTGCTTCCGGGTTGATATACGGCATAATGACCGGGCGGGATACAGGCAATATCTTTATAGAAGGTGAAGCTTGGATCGATGGCATTTTGGGTATGTCCGTTGGCCAGATAATTCAGCAGCATCTGATGATTCCAGGATCTTGGAATCCCGGCGGCCCATAAGGCTTTGAATTCACTTCCGAATACCAGGGTTTGTCCGTCGAAATGATAGTAAAACGGTTTCTCCCCAAAGCGGTCTCTTGCCGCAAAGAGCTGTTGTTCCTGTTCATCCCAGAGGGCAAATGCAAACATGCCGTCAAAACGTTCCAGACAAGCTTCTTTCCAGCAATGGTAAGCTGCAATCAGCACCTCAGTATCCGAGTTGGTATGAAATGCAAAACCTTTAGCAATCAGCTCTGCTCTCAGTTCGAGGTAATTATAGATTTCTCCGTTATAGATCAGGCAATACCTGCCGCCGTAATGAAAAGGTTGTCCTGCGGCAGGAGAGAGATCAAGGATGGATAAGCGTCTGTGTCCCAGGCCAATGGAGCCGTTTGGATGAATCCAATGTCCTTCTCCGTTCGGCCCTCTGTGAGAAAGTGCATCGGTCATTCGTCGGAGACGTTCGAAGCTTATTTGTTGAGGATCTTTCGATAAGATGCCGGCGATACCGCACATGATGTAAAGATGAAAAGAAAATATGGATGTGCGGGAAACTATTTTACCAGCTGATGGGAAGCAGGATCAGCACTTCATCCCATCCAATATATAACCGGCATGCTTCAGCGGAAGTTTTTTCAAACTGCATTGAAAACGCTTCAATAGGTTCGCTTGCTTTCTGAACCGAGCAGGTTACTCTCAGTACATCTTTTGCACTGTCATATTTAAAAGCTCCCCAGGTATCCAGTTCGCTATTAAAGATGAGTGTCCATTCATTTTTAGTTTCTATCGCGTAAAGTGTATAACGCCCTTTCTTTAGTTTTTTCTGGTTGATTTTGACATCTCTGAAAAATTCAATCTCTGTAGCTTCATTTGCTCCCAGCCTCCAGATTTTTCCGTCTTCCACCAACTCTCCAAAAACTTTTCTGCCCATTTTCTGAGGCCTGCTATAGATCACCCGTGCAATGAGAGGTTCCAGTGTTTTACCGGGCTGAATTTTCTGTATCGGATAATTGACCGGATAGTATATCATATCCATCGGTGATTTGTCCAGTTGCGTAAAACGGATCGCAGACTGACTGAAAGAGAAGGTTATGACAAATAGCAGCAGAACAGTGCAGAAAAGGAATTTCATTGGTGATGCATTAACATTAGATAAAATGGGAGATGTTTGTTTTTGGCAAAATTATCCGATTTCTTTCTGCCCCTTCTCATTTATTGATCTGTTTTTTATCAGCTATCAACCGCTTCTTTTATTTTAGTATTGCCACCAAAACCAAAGTGTATGTTCTCTCCCTCCGGTTATGTAGGTGCTGATACGGCCCTGTCTGTAATTGAAAGCGGCCATCGTGTATTTGTGCAGGGCAGCGCTCAAACTCCCTTGTATTTATTACGGGAGCTTGCTAAACAAGCTGATCGACTACGGAAGGTAGAGTTGGTTTTTATCACAGTGCAGGGCGATATTCTATTAGATCGTCCGGAATACCAAGGAAGCTTTGATATCAACTGTTTATTTGTAAGTGATAGTGTACGGGAGGCAGTGCGCGAAGGGCGTGCCGATTTTGTTCCGGTTTTTTTAAGTGATATTCCGGATTTGTTTCAAAAAGGATATTTACCGATCGATGTGGCACTCGTGCAGGTTTCTCCTCCGGATGCGCATGGCTATTGTTCGCTTGGGGTAAGTGTAGATATCGCAAGAGCTGCAGTGAATACAGCCCGAATTCTCATTGCACAGGTAAATCCGAGGGTGCCTCGAACACATGGTGATAGCCAGGTGCATGCCAGCAGGTTTACAAGCATGGTATTTCATGAAGAGTCGTTGCCGGAAGTACATTACGGAGAACGGGTAGCTGCTGAAGAGCTTAAGATCGGAACCATCATTGCTGATATTATAGAGGACGGTAGTACCTTACAAATGGGAATCGGAACCATTCCGGATGCAGTACTGAAGGCACTGAAGCATCATCGGGATCTTGGGGTACATACAGAGATGTGCAGCGACGGCATCATAGACCTTATAGAATCAGATGTGATTACAAACCGCCGAAAAAAAATTCATCCGCATAAAACGGTAACAGGTTTTGCGATTGGAAGCCGTCGCTTATACGATTATGTAAATGATAATCCCGCTTTTGCCTTTTTGGATATTGACTATGTCAACGATCCGCATGTAATTCGTAGAAATCCAAAAGTGATTGCGATTAACAGTGCGATTGAAGTGGATCTGACGGGTCAGGTATGCGCCGACAGTATCGGTACGTATCAATACAGTGGTATCGGCGGACAAATGGATTTTATGCGGGGCGCAGCACTTAGTGAAGGAGGAAAACCTATCATAGCCCTGACTTCGAGAACCAAAAAGGGAATGAGCCGAATTGTGCCTTTTTTAAAACAAGGAGCAGGAGTGGTTACTACCCGCGGACATGTACATTATGTGGTTACTGAATACGGAGTCGCATTTCTATATGGCAAGAACCTTCGTCAGCGCGCAAAACAACTGATTCAGATTGCCCATCCCGAGGACCGGGAGGCTCTTGAAAAGGCTGCTTTTGAACGGTTTAAAAATTCACAAAACAAACTTTGATTCATGTATTGTGGGGGGGTCAAATTTTCCTACAAATAATACATTCATGATCATGAGCTTGATATTTAATAGCGATCTTTTCTTTTTCGATTGATTCCTGTTTCTGCCAGTATAAAAATCTTAACTTCGAAGTAAATAGTTTGATCCCTATCAAATAAATTCAAAACGATTGCAGGGAGTCGGTTTCTTTGTATAACCAGGTATTCAAATCATTTTCGATTATGAAACGACACATTCGTCGCGTAGCGGTACTCGGATCGGGGGTTATGGGTTCACGGATAGCCTGTCATATCGCAGGAGCCGGTATTCCTGTTTTATTATTAGACCGTCCGGCTGAAATTCCGGAAGGAAAGTCGCCGAATGCTACTCTGCGCAATCAGCTGGTGAATGATGCGCTGGCTGCAGCCGTGAAGTCGAATCCGTCTCCGTTATTTACCAAGTCGGCATTAACAAAAATCACGACCGGTAATTTGGAAGATAATCTCAGTGAGCTTTCGACAGTTGACTGGATCATTGAAGTCGTAGTTGAGAGGCTGGATATCAAGAACCAATTATGGGAAAAAGTAGAACAATACCGCAAGCCTGGTACGTTGGTTACATCGAATACTTCGGGCATTCCGATTCATCTCATGGCACAGGGTCGGAGTGATGATTTTAAAAAGCATTTCTGCGGAACGCATTTTTTCAATCCACCCAGATATCTCCGTCTGCTCGAGATCATCCCCACTACTTATACCAATCCGGAAGTCATTGATTTTTTGATGGAGTTCGGAGATCTGGTGCTTGGTAAAACAACGGTGTTATGTAAAGACACACCGGCCTTCATCGCAAACCGGATTGGCGTGTACAGTATTTTCTCTACGTTTCATCTGATGGAAAAATTAAAGCTGGGTATAGATGATATCGATGCTTTGACGGGTACGGTCTTTGGTCGTCCGAAATCTGCAACTTTTCGTACGGCTGATGTTGTGGGTATTGATACGCTGGTGAAAGTTGCAAAGGGGGTGGCAGAACATTGTCCGAACGACGAAGCCAAAGCTGTTTTTCAGATTCCCGGATGGTTGCAGCAAATGGTGGATACTAATAAGCTTGGTGATAAAACGGGAGAGGGTTTTTTTAAAAAGATGAAAACAGCCGATGGTCAGAAGGAGATTCAAACGCTGGATCTGACAACAATGACCTATCAACCGCGACGCAAGCCCAAGTTTGCTTCTTTGGAGTCAGCTAAACCTGTTGAAGACTTGAAACAAAGGCTAGTGATGTTACAAAAAGCGCCTGATCAGGCTGGTGCGTTTTACCGGGCGTTTCATTATGGGCTGTTTTCCTATATCGCACACCGCATCCCCGAAATCAGCGACGAACTGTATCGGGTTGATGATGCGATGATGGCTGGCTTTGGCTGGGAAATTGGAGCTTTTGAATCCTGGGATTTATTTGGAGTGGCATCAACAGTGGAAACGATGCAAAAGGAAGGATATCAGGTGCCGGAATGGATCAAGGATATGCTGAAGGCCGGACATACTTCATTTTATAAAATAGAAAATGGTCATCGCAGTTGTTACGATCCGATCGCGCGTAGCTATAAAGGGATACCGGGTTCAGCTTCTTTTTTAATCATGAAACACCGGGAGAAGCAGCTGGTATGGAAAAACAGTGCCTGTCGTGCGTATGATTTGGGAGATGAGGTACTCGGGCTGGAGTGGAACACCAAGATGAACAGCATTGGCGGTGAGGTGTTGGAAGGGATTAATAAATCGGTTGCTATTGCTGAGGAAAAATTCAAAGGACTTGTCATCGCCAATGAAGGTCCGAATTTCAGTGCCGGTGCCAATGTGGGAATGATTTTTATGCTGGCGATGGAACAGGAATATGAAGAACTCGATATGGCAATACGCCTTTTCCAGAATACGGTTATGCGTATCCGCTATTCAGCTGTTCCTGTGGCGATTGCCCAACACGGCCTTACACTGGGAGGAGCCTGTGAGATGAGTTTACATGCCGATGCCTGTTTGCCTGCGGCAGAAACCTATATTGGTTTGGTAGAGCTGGGTGTGGGATTAATACCCGGCGGTGGCGGTACAAAGGAATTTGTTTTAAGAGCTTCAGATGATATGCACGATGATGAGCCCGAAACCATCACATTAAAGAATCGTTTTCTGGCAATTGCAACAGCTAAAGTAGCCACATCCGCGCACGAAGGTTTTGAATTGGGTGTTTTCAGAAAAGGAACCGATCATGTTGTGATGAATCCGTTACGGCGGATTGCAGCAGCGAAACAAAAAGTACTTGAACTTTCTGCTCAGGGCTATACCATGCCCGTTCAGCGTCAGGATATACGGGTACTCGGACAATCAGCGCTGGGTGCTTTGTATGCAGGCGTACATGGTATGTGGCGGGCAGGTTATGCAACGGATCACGATGTACTGGTTGCGAAAAAGCTTGCATACGTTATGTGCGGGGGAGACTTAAGTGCGCCTACTCTCGTGAATGAACAATATCTGCTCGATCTTGAACGCGAAGCTTTTCTAAGCCTGACCGGAGAAAAGAAAACTTTAGAGCGCATTCAAAGTGTATTAAAAGGCGGGAAGCCGTTACGCAATTAATTCACCATACATTAAATAAATCATGAATGACTATTTTAAATGTCAGTGAGATCGTTAAAAATTACGGAGCAGTACGAGCCCTGAAAGGGGTTTCATTTTCAGTTCCTGAAGGAGCTGTTTATGGAGTGCTGGGCCCGAACGGAAGCGGTAAAACCACCTTGTTAAGTATTTTATTAAATGTACTATCAGCCGATAAGGGGAGTTATGAATGGTTTGGGCAATCCGCAGATCACACCCAACGTTCTCAAATAGGGTCTTTACTCGAAACTCCAAACTTCTATCCTTATCTGTCTGCTGTGAACAATTTGCGGATCACCCAAAGTATCAGCGGGAGGGGTGATGAAGATCAGATAGATCAGGTACTTCAAAAAGTTAACCTGCATATATGGAAAAAGAAACCCTTCAGCAGCTACAGTTTGGGTATGAAACAGCGGCTCGCAATTGCAGCAGCGTTACTGGGGGAGCCGCGGGTGCTAATACTCGACGAGCCAACAAACGGACTTGATCCTGTAGGGATTGCTGAAATCAGAGCACTGATTCAGGAGCTGAGTCGTAAAGGCCACACCGTTATTATGGCCAGCCATCTGCTGGATGAAGTCGAGAAGGTATGCACGCACGTGGCGATTTTAAAATCAGGGGAGCTCGTTGTTTCCGGACCGGTACACGATGTGCTGGTACAGGAAGATGTAGTAGAATTGGGTGCCGCAGATATAATCCATCTGAAACAGGCTGCATCCGGAATTGCAGGGGCGCATGAAATAGTTGTTTCCGAACATTATGTGCAATTGTATTTTCCAAAAGGTAAAGCCAGTCTGGAGGACATCAATCGTCATTGTTTTCAACAGGGGGTTGTGTTGAACCATCTGCTGATGAAACGAAAGCGCCTGGAGGAAAAATTCTTTGAATTGACCAAACAATCATAATCATTTATTCGCTTCATATGTTTTCTTTACTCCGAACGGAATGGCTTAAGTTAAAAAACTACCGTGCTTTTTGGTGGATACTGGGTATAACGTTTCTGTCATATCCAGGCACGAACGCACTGCTATATCAGATTTATAAAGGCATCACCTCTCAAAAAGAAGAAGTGGGACTATTGATGAAAATGTTGCTGGGCCATCCTTACGGATTTCCGGAAGTTTTCCGCACGGTTGCATACGCCTCTTCTTTATTTATTTTTATTCCTGCGATACTGATCCTGCTGCAGATCAGCAATGAATTTACATACAGAACCCATCGTCAGAATATCATCGATGGATGGAGCAGAAAGCAGTTCATGACTGCGAAATTAGCCGGAGTGTCGCTGGTTTCATTGCTGGTGCTGTTATTTTATATCGGCGTGGTACTGGTGTTTGGATTCATGAATACGGAGGTGTTGCAGCCCAATGCCTGGAAGAACAGTTACTATATTGTATTATTTGGATTGCAGGTCTTTTCACAACTTTCAATCGCCTTTTTGCTGGGGCTTCTATTACGTCGGGCTTTTATTGCACTCGGTATATTTTTATTTTATATGATGGTATTTGAAAATATTCTGGTAGGCATTATGAAATGGAAGCTGAATGATTGGGGAAGATTTTTACCGCTTGAAGCCTCCGATCGCTTAACACCGGCACCGGCTTTTGTTGGTCAGATTGATCAGAATGCCTATAATATAAGTCTGGAGTTGGTTAACGAGCAGGTTATAATTACTTTAATTTATACGATTCTTTGTTGGGTACTAGCATATCGCATTTTTGAGAAAAGGGATTTGTAGGGATGCTCTTGAAATATCTATTCCAGTTTTTCTTTTAACTCAGACCATTGGCTATCTGTTAAAACCGATTTGGTTTTCCATTTTGTTTTTTTGGAGGCATTCCGGATATAACGCGCTCTCTCTTTTGAATCAGGATGTGTGCTGATCCAGTTCAGATACCGGCTTCCTTCTCCTTCTTTTTTGGCCATCTTTTCCAGAAATACAGCCAATCCTTCCGGATTGATGGAGGCCTTTGTGAGGTACTGAACCGAATGTAAATCCGCCTCTTTCTCTAATTTTCGATCGTAAGCAGTGGAAGAAAGTAGTTTCGCGATTTCTTTAATAGTTTCTGTTCCCTGGCCACCGGTTGTAATAGAAACAAGTGCGGTTAATCCGACCTCGCGGACCAGTTTTTTCATGATGTGATCCAGCTGAATGTGAGCAAGTTCATGGCCGATCACACCACAGAGTTCTTCCTGTTGATCCGATTGGGTGATGAGCCCGCTGTATATAATTAAATGACCATTGGGCAGGGCAAAGGCATTCACATCGTCTCTCAACAGAACATGTACTTTAATATATGATCTGTCTATTTTATTGCTTTCGCATAACCTTGTAACGATCTGATTAATATGTTTTATGACTACACTATCTGTAGTTTCTTTCTCTTCATTTTTAAAAAGATCCCAAAAGAGTTCTCCGATTTTTTCTTCGGTCTTTTTAGTAACGGTATCAATTTTGAAGAGAGATACCCAGTTTATTTGACTTAGCATCCACCAGATTGCTAAAAATGAAACTGTAAGCAGAAAGCCTTTTAGAAAAAGTTTCATAAAAAGTTCATTACGGGTTAAGAGTTGCGTTTATATTCAATCTGTCAGATCTTTTATGCACGAGATTTACAAATAAGATTTGTAAGGTCACCATAGAAAAACCATTTAACATGAATTCCTTGGCGGGTTTTTATAGCTGTATATATGGTAATGATCAATTCCGTCAGATTAAATAAAAGAACACTCAGTATATAGGCTACATAAGAAGATGTGATTGTTTTATCGCTGAAGAGTATTGACATGGTCCACCAGAATCCAAAGCTGTTGATCAGAAAAATACTGAACTGTGAAAGTAATGCCTGTGTGCAGTGCCATCGAACAAAATAAGTTCCCTTTCGGTTGCCTGCATAAAAGATGATCGTTGCGAGCAGGTTGATAATCGGTAAAGGCAAACCGGCTGCAACAGCAATGAGAGACATGATATAACTGTTGGAAGCTTTTTCTGTTTCATGCTCCCCGGGAGTGTATGGGAATTCTTGTGCTTTAATCATAGTCCTTTGTAAATATTCCAGGCCCAGTTTGATGCCATGAGCAGAATTAAAATCAAAAGTGATAAGGGTTTGTACAAAATCTTTTCAGTCCTTTTATAAAAACGAAAAAAAGAATCCTTATGTCTGTATCGGTCTGCTAAAATCCAGCAGGGCAGCACAGTTAGAAGCAGGCATGCTATGATACCAAAAGGATTTAACAGCACCGATCCAGTTATATTTCCCTGTAGCAGGGTGTTCACAGATCTTGTTGTACCACAGGTTGGACAGGGATAGCCTGTGGCTTTTTTTAACAAACAAATTTCTGCATCATTGCCCTTTTGAGTTTCGTATATGTTTAAAAGAACGAATCCAAAAATAGCTATGACAGATAGAATCAGGATATAATTATATAACCGGTTCTTCTCATGCTTCATCAATAAAGAAATGGCTGAAGTTTCTCAAAATTCTTTGTACGGGTAGCACCTTGTATTAAAAACCAGTCGATTATTGTCCAGATACCGCATCCGCCCAGGGTTAGCAGTTTTCCGATTCCGATTCCGGTATCACCAATCATAAACCTGTCAACTCCAAGTCCTCCGATAAGAATGGAGATAATCAATACCGTGGTTGGATCTTTCAGTTGTACGGTTGAAACCATCATCCATTTGGAATCATCAATAGCAAGCAGGCGTTCGCGGATCATATGAATCTGTGAGCTCTCAAAATATTTGGCGTTGGTCATCAAAAACATGTCCACTTTCTGTGAATCCATTTTACATTGTTTAGGTTAATAAAAAATAAACATAGTAAATTCTTCTGCAAATCAGAAATTTAAAATGGTATAGATATTGCAATTAGAAGGCTTACAGGAGAGTTAATAGAATCTTCAACTGATCAAAATATATTTCTTGCTTTTTGATCCGTATCCAGATGTAATCGGAGCGTTTTATTGATTGTCAATCAACGACTTAAGTGCATTACTGATTTCAGTGTAGCGGAATTGAAAACCCGATGTTTGTATTTTCTGACTACACACAGTAGTACTTTTTAAGACTTCAATACTCATTTCACCCAGCATGATTTTTAACAGGAGGGATGGTACATGTATTGGAATATAAATCCGGCCTCTTACTTGTTTTGCCAGACAAAGCATCAGTGTTTTATTGGATACCGGCTGCGGTGAGACCGCATTATAGGGTCCTCTTAGTTCTGTTTTTTCCATGGCCCACTCAAACATTCTGCACAGATCCTGTATGTGTATCCAGCTGATCATTTGATTACCACTTCCGAGAATGGGTACAATTCCAAAACGAACGGGTTTTATGAACTCTGCCAGAGCACCTCCTTCCGGAGTTAAAACAAACCCCAGTCTTAAAAAGACCAGACGCATACCCAGTTTTTCAGCCGGATACATTGACTCTTCCCATAAACGGCAGGTCGTTCCAAGAAAATCATCATTGGCAGGATCTGTTTCCTGAAAAGGGATGCCTTTATCGGGGCCATACCAGCCAACTGCAGAAGCGCTGATAACTGTTTGAATGCGGTTGGGTTTTGAACGTAACAGCTCCATCAGGAGTTCTCCGCTTTTTATCCGGCTGTCTGCAATCAATTTTTTTCTGGCTTTTGTCCATCTTTTTTCTGCGACGCCGGCTCCAGCCAGATGGATCAGGCATTCGGCGTCTCTAAAAATAGCTGCATCGATTTCTCCACGATCGGGGTTCCAAACTGAATATTCAATCCCCTGAATTTGATTTTTGGGGATACTGCGGCATAATACAGTTACACCGTACCCGCACTGAACCAGGTGTCGGCTAAGAGCTCTGCCTACGAGCCCGGTTCCTCCCGAAATAATAACGCCTGACATATAATTCAGTGAAGATACGAGCTCTGAAATTTTTTAACGGCTTATTTAGTCAAACGCATTCAGTTAAATTGACTAAAATTTATGAGGGGAAGGGAGGGGAATCGTTCTACCTTTGATAAGTAATCAACGCGTATGATTCGTCTTCTTTTCAGTTTTTCGTTTTTAATTCTGTTTTTTTCAAATACAATTGCCCAAAAATTATTTTATGCGCAGCCCGAGCGGGAAGATGCCCGAAATCTTTCTTTCGATATCATCGGTAAATATGGTCAGCAATTCCTGATCTATAAAAATTCCAATAACCGGCACTCCATTGCTGTTTATGACCCGGATATGCAGCTTCGTAGCCGGATACCACTCGATTTTATTCCGGACCGGGTCAGCGAGGTGCAGGTATTTGCTAACCCGGAAAATATTGTTTTCATCTATCAATATCAGCGTAAAAGTATTCTTTACTGCATGGGTGCAGTACTGGATGCACAGGGCAAGTTGAGTTCAGAACCCGTTCAGCTGGATACGACTCAGATGAATCTGTTCTCAACCAATTCAAAAGTGTATTCGGTAATATCCAGTGATGATAAAAGAAAGATCATGGTTTTTAAAATGAAAAACCGATTTCAGGATGAATTCCACATTCAAACGTTCCTCTTTTCTTCGAACTTAAAACCGCTTCGTCAAAAAGAGTTTGATTTTTTGCTAGAGAACAACCGCGAGTCGATCACCGATTTCTCACTCGATAACGAAGGTAATTTCCTGTTTGTACAGGTACGCCAGCAACTGGAGAAAGAATATATCAGTAAAGCAACAGTTTGCATTTATCCGCTGAATGGCGACTCGGTGCTGAAACAACCGCTTACTTTCAATGATAAGTTTGTCGATGAAATCCGGATTAAAGTTGACAATACCAATGGAAATTACCTACTTGCTTCTTTTTATTCCAATGCAAAAAGGGGAACCATTGACGGCCTTTATCTGGCATCAGTAGGAAAGGATTTGAGTCGTCCCGTATCAGAACGCATTTATGAATTTGGTGAAGAGATGCGCAAGCAGGCACGGGGAGATAACAATATCCGGAATGCTTTTAATGATTATTATTTAAAACAATTTATCGTCCGCAAAGACGGAGGTTTGCTGATTACCGCAGAAAGCGCATATACCAGCAGCAGGGGGAATAACCTCAACCGGTGGGACAATCCTTTTCTTTGGGGAAATCCCTGGTCCATGCAACCTGGTTCCTACTGGGGCTGGAATTCATGGAACAGCTGGGGAGGCTGGGGGTCTCACTGGGGATGGGGTGGTTTCGGCAACAATCAGACGATTCGGTACTATTCCGATCATGTAATGATTTTTTCTTTTGATAAAAATGCAGGACTGCAATGGAATACCATGTTGGCCAAATCACAATTTGATGACCATTCCGATCATCTGCTATCCTACCAGCTGATGAATTCAGGCACTGAGCTGCTCTTCTTATACAACGAATGGATGCGTCGCGAACCGGTACTTTCTGCCGCATCCCTCGATGCAACGGGTAATTTACAAAGACAGCAACCGTTGCGAAGTCTGGATAAAGGGTACGACTTTATGATTCGATTTGGGAAACAGGTTTCTGCCAGAGAAATGATCGTTCCTGCATATTACCGGAATGCAACGGCATTCGTGCGCATTGAATTTTGATCGGGGCACGGATCTTTTTTTGGATAGTTCTCTAACTTTCACATAGTTTGCACCTGAATACAAATTCAGGTGATTCGTCTTTTTTCCGGAGTCAATCCGTTGCATATCATTTTTTTATTTATCCTGGGGCCAATGCTTCTTCTCAGAAGTTTTCTTCACCCCGTTTTTCCCCTTGCTGCTGCATCTGACGGCTGGTTGTATCGTGATCTACTTAATTGGTTGCATCCGTTCGGACAAAAAGTTCCATTAATATACCCGGTAACGGCTTATTTACTTCTGTTTATACAGGCGAGCACCCTGAACGCATTTGCCAATGAGCGCCGTCTTTATTCCCAGTCGCATCTGCTCGTTGCCTTTTCCTATCTGCTGTTTGCTACCTTGTTATCTGTCTGGACTTCTTTTTCATCCACCTTGCTGGTGAATACTATTTTGGTTTGGTACTGGACCAGACTAAATGGAATCTATCACAAAGACCGGATTAAAGGAGATCTTTTTAATTTGAGTTTTATCATCAGTATTTGTTCTTTTTTATATTTTCCTTCCATTCTTTTTATTCTTGTCTTATTTATTGCACTACTTGTCTACCGTCCGTTCAGAATAGCCGAATGGATTGTTGTAATCATCGGAATGATTATTCCGTATTATTTTTTGTTTGTCTATCTCTATGTTTTTGGGCAATGGGGCGGCGTGCAGTTTTATTTTCCTGTTGTTCAGTTTCATCTTCCGGCCTTACCATCCGGGATAAAAGCATGGATGGATTTATTGATGGTATTGATACCGGTTGCTTCAGGAATACTCTATCACCGCGATCCGGTACGAAGGATGCTTGTTCACAACCGGAAAACCTGGGGATTGACAGGTTTTCTTCTTGTAATTACCCTGCTTATGGTGTTTTCTGTTTCCGCCCGGGCGGGCGATTCGGTTGTTTTTCTGCTCATGCCCATCTCTTTTTATGCAGCCATGTATTATACGGCAACTAAAAGTAAGCTGTTTCCGGAGCTGACCGTATGGGGGGCGTTTTTCTGGATACTGATTCGTGCTTTTATACCAGGATAAATTTTCTATTTATCTGTTAACTTTGCTCCTTCTCAAACTTTAATGATTATAACAGAAGATGAAATTTGGAATCGTTGTTTTTCCGGGTTCTAATTGCGACAGGGATATGCAGGATGCACTACAAACCGATTTGAATCAGGAGGTGCAGATGCTGTGGCATAAAGACAAAGACCTGAGTAGTTTTACAACAGATGACTGTATCGTTTTACCCGGAGGGTTTTCATATGGAGATTATCTGCGATGTGGTGCCATTGCAAGGTTTAGTCCGATGATGCAGAGTGTGATCGCTTTCGCTCAAAAAGGAGGCAAGGTACTCGGAGTATGCAACGGATTTCAGATTCTTTGTGAAAGTCAGTTACTTCCAGGTGTTTTGCTGCGCAATGCAAGCCGGCAGTTTATTTGTAAAAATGTATACATCAGTGGTCCGGGCGGATCATCGTTAAAAATCCCAATTGCCCACGGAGAAGGAAGGTATTATGCGGATACTAAAACACTCGATGGCCTGGAAGAAAACGATCAGATTCTCTACCGCTATTGTGATGCTTCAGGAAAGATTGCTGCAGCTGCGAATCCGAATGGAGCCTTGCGCAATATTGCCGGTATTCGAAACCGCGAAGGAAATGTATTTGGAATGATGCCGCACCCGGAACGCGCTACCAGTCCGGTTCTGGGAAATACCGACGGACAAAAAATTCTGAAGGCTTTGTTAATCCATGCGCCGGTAAGTGTATAAATCCAGCTGTTTGCTGTGTTTCTTTGAAAAAAAGACAGACCTTTATAGAATATCATAGCTCTGACAATGCGTACACTTTCAATACTTCTGTTTTCATTATTCGTTGGTTTTACGGCTGGTGCACAGAGCGTTTCCAAAGTGGCCTGGAAATATTCAGCACAAAAGATCAGTGATGGTAAGTATGAAGTTCATCTCACAGCTACAATCCAACCAGGTTGGCATTTGTACAGCCAGACCCAAAGTAGTGATGCCATTGCCCTTCCGACAACCATTACATTTACTAAAAACCCCTTGCTTTCGCTGGCGGGTAAAACCGAGGAAAAAGGGAAAGTTTTTGATCAGTTTGACCGTGCAACGGCTTCCCGTTCCCGATACTATAATGGAACCGTAGATTTTGTACAGATCGTACAGGTTCGGGGCAATGTAACTACTTCTGTTACCGGTGAAATTGAATTCATGGTTTGCAATGATGAAAAATGCCTGCCACCGGATCGGGTAAAATTTTCAGTGAAACTTTGATCCCTTGTTGCTCCGTGCAGGTGTTGTAAATTGCCGTATGCTTCGGAGTACATTCCTGCTTTTATTCATTTTTTTATCGGGTCGCCATATCCTGGCACAGCAATCGGTATCTATAACCTGGAAGGTGGAAGCGGAGCAATTGCAATCAAACGAGTATCAACTGCATATTCAAGGAACGGTTCCGGCATCGAAATTCGTTTATCTCAGTGCACCTGTTGATACCGGCGTTGATTCATTTTGGATAGAGTTCTTCGATTCTTCTATTCAAAAAATAAAGTTCATACCGAAAAGCGGAGTTAAGAGCATCCAGGATCCGCTTTTTGAAGGAGCGTCTATGCAAGTGGGAGAAAAAGAACTGGTACTGCATCAGACGATTCGTTTTAAGGAGTCGGTTCCTGCTGTTCTGCGGGGGCGATTTTTATATACCTGCGGCGGCACCAATGAATTTTTTCCGGGAGAAGAATTTGCGTTTGAAGTATCGCTTGCAGGTGGACAGTCACGCGCAGCGAGAATTCTGATCCCCTCGATTGATGTGCATCATCCTGCGAATACCTGCGGAGATGTCGGAACCAAAGGGCATGGACTGCTGGGGATCTTTTTCTTGGGTTTGATCGGTGGTTTATTTGCTCTGATCACGCCTTGTGTTTTTCCTTTGATCCCGCTTACGGTTTCATTTTTTACCAAAAAGAGCGGAACGCATCAGCAGGCAGTC
>Ga0315902_10004414_pt1 | contig 20381 bp, 29 predicted proteins | sample LakEriMetagenome_9_FD_203523 | JGI IMG/M metagenome (GOLD analysis project Ga0315902, IMG submission 203523) | Freshwater fungal communities from buoy surface, Lake Erie, Ohio, United States - Buoy 12 MA117 | ecosystem: Environmental > Aquatic > Freshwater > Lake > Lake biofilm | place: USA... | reverse complement strand
AGGAAAACTTGCACTTTGTAATGGAAAGAAAATCACTGGCTATAACCGCTCTGGATATTGTCAATTAGTAAGTGGCGATCAAGGTACCCATATTGTTTGCTCCAGAATGACAAAGGAGTTTTTAAATTTTACTCTTTCAAGGGGAAATGATCTCATAACACCAAGAGGTAGTTTTCCAGGTTTAGTTGAAGGCGATTATTGGTGTATTTGCGTTTTGCGATGGCTTGAAGCCTATAAAGCAAACCCACGATATGCGCCTCCAATTGTCGGAGAAGCAACAAACAAGAAAATTTTGACATATGTTCCGGCAAAAGTAGTCCAAACTTATTTAATCTAAAAATCACTGTAAAGAAAACCACACAGAGAAGATTCTTAATTTCACTCATTGAAATACCCAAAACGGTTCATGAAGGTGTTTTCGTTGACGACTTCGATAACACAGGCGCGAAAGTACATAACATCGCGCTCTTTGCTTGTTATCAGGCCACTTGCCTCCATGTTAACGATGTCGTTGTGGTTTGGCGCCACACTTGCGAACCACACCCAGTAGCCGTTCTCGAGGTCTTGTTCGTTCTTGTACTCCTCGTTCAAATTCTCGATGCAATCTTCCGACTCCCATATGTCACCCTTTGTCTTGTACACCCACTCCATCCCGTCGAATGAGATCCAAACAACGTTGTCGTCGTCATTAGCACATACGTCATATGCCTCGGCAAAGGTGTCGCAAGCATAGACTCGTCCATGTCCATTAGACACTCGGTAAGCCATTGAGAAGGGAAGGAAATACATAATTGTCATAACTTTTTGGAAAAAATCAATTTTGAGTCGTCGCCTCGCTCTACGCTGTCGTCGTCATCAACCAAGTTTTAATGAGAAGAAAAACATACAACTACGGCACTCTACTCGAACGCACAAATAAAACACTACAGAAGCATGATGTAAACAACTATTTTGATAATATGTTTTGAACAGCTGGTAAATGAAACAATCGCTTCCCGTCAACTGTAATTTCTGAAATTTCAGAAATGAGATCATAAAGTGTGCGGATTTTTGCACCACTGCTAAGAAAATTCAAAACCCCATAGGCTGCTTCAAGCAAATTTGCCAATGAAGCCATTTGGTTGTAGATGTTAAAGTTGGGAGTTGTGCATACATATACATAAATGATCCGGCGGACGTCAAACCCCCAATTGACATTGATAAGACTTTCTCTTACCCAAGGTTCCTTAAAAAACTCTCGCAGGCCTTTTGTGTCGCCACGTTTGAACGGTAACACACAGTAATTAAGGGCTTTCTTAAAAAGCATTGTTTGCGCATAGTATATTTTTCTCAGGTCTAACTGCGGGTGTGACATCGCGTTCTCGGCAACTCGCCCCTTTACAGTGAAAAACAACATCCTCCACACAGTCAAGTCGACAAGTTGCCGGTCGTTTGTCGTTATAGGAGAGAAACCGTTCAGGTGAAGCAACTCATTTGCAATCGACTTTCCAACTTCGAGCCGTCGTTCTAAATAAGCCGGAATTGCTTCTGAATAGATGCGTGCGTAGTGATAGAGTTCCTCAAGACTTTCCATCTTCGAAAAGATAAGAGTAACGAGTTCTCGAGGAAGCTTCTTCAACTTGTGTGCAAGACAAAAACGGTCGCCATTGACATTTTTGCCGCACTTTGTTCCATCGACAAGGCGTCCTTTGCAGATATGCATATCGTCAGATTGAGAGTATAAAAAAAGTTTCTAAAAAAAATTCAATTTAAAAATGCCTTCGTTTATTTCAGTGAATAAACGAAATTATGAATTCAAAATTTTAAACCGGAAACTTAAAAAAATTTTCAGTTTAAAACTGCCTGAGAATAAAATGAAAAGCCCCACAAAAACGAATCTTAAAAATGCACACAGAGTTTGAGTTCAAATCTATTGTAATTCTCCTCTTTTTTCGGGGCTTTATTACGCTCTTGGAAATGAATCTATTTTTCTTGCTTGTTTCTACGGAGGAGCCGTAGGGTTCTTCATTATTTCAAATCTACAGGTTCTTCTTCTCATCGTTTTAATAGCTCTTTTTAACGCGTTTCTTGCAAGTCTTGTCCGATTGTTGTATGTCTGAATAAATAATGTTGAAAAGCTTTATTTATGCAATATGGAGAAATTTTTTCCTGGACTCAATAAAAATGAACAGAGGGAAAGTTATTAACTATATCACTCATAAAGGTAAACCGATACAAATTTTAATTGTAGATGAAGTCGGAAAAGGCTCCTTTGGAACCGTTTACAAAGGAGTAATCGAAGGATATGGTACAGTCGCTGTTAAACTTCAATATCCAGTAAATAAAAAACTTTTACACTCTATTGCAACCGAAATTAAAATTTCAAAAGTTTTCTCGGAAGAATACGGGTTTACGGTAAAAAGAGTTATATTTAACCCATCGTACAAAACAAAAGAATCAAGGTTTTTATCTTTATCTTCAGATGTACCTAAAAATGCTGTTTTAACAATTTATAATTTAGCAGAAGGAATAGACCTACAAAAATTAATAGAATACAACGTGTCTTTAACCGATGACACTGCAAAGCTATATATTGACAACTTACTCGATTGTTTAAAGGAGTTGAAAGAAAAAGGCATTGCTCACCGAGATATCAAGCCTGGAAATTTGATGCTTCACAACGGGTCAATAAAACTCATTGATTTTGGATTTGCATGCTTCTATGCTGAATGTACTGGGAAAAAGGGTACTTTATATTTTCTTCCCCCAGAATTTTATCTTCCCGGTGACACAATGGATTGGCATAAAGGAGACGTGTTTGCAGTGGGGATAACAATGTTGTCTCTGTTTACAGGAGGAAAAGTTTTATACGACAGCTTTTTTTCCAATATGACAGATGGAGAAAAGTTTTTTGGAAAATTGAGCCTGGCTAATATGGAAATATATTTTGAAAGAAAGATTTCAAGTTTCGCAAACGACTATCCTCTTGTGCAAAAGTATAAAAATCTAATTCTCGGTATGATAAATCCGAACCCGGAAAATAGGTGGACTCTGGAAAAATGTTTTGAATGGGTCGATTCAAACTCGTTAGAAGAAGCTTGGGTTTAAATGTTCAATAAATTGTAAGCGACATGGGTGGAGAGACTTGGAAATAAAGCTTTTAATGACGAGCGTCTCAAAGAGACAAGACACAGAAACTCAAAGAGACAAGACACAGAAACTCAAAGAGACAAGACACAGAAACTCAAAGAGACAAGACACAGAAATGCAATCGACTCTTAGTATGCCAATCCTATCTCTCCATGGACGTCACCATCTTCTTCCGGAACCCACTCAAGCAAGTCTCGGCGTGCTTCCTCCCTCATGTCCTCGGGAATCGCATTCCATTGAGGATCCTCCCACGGCACGAGCGGGCGCGCCTCGACGACGACCGCGGGTGGCTCAGGCACCGCGGGCGGTTCAGGCACGGCGACAGGCTCCGACACCAGAAACTTCGCAGCACGCGCACGAAACCCAACGTCGACGTCTTTGGAGTTTACGATTTTTTCACAGAATATGGAAACGGCTCTACGCAACTTCATCACCCGGGGCTCATCGTTCACAAGAAACTCGTCCCATTCCTCAAGCAACGCGAGGTATTGTGGGATACTCTTGTGACTGACGCCAATGCTGCCTTCTCCGTCATTGGCGTCCCTGTTGTTATGCACCCAGTTGTGAAGGTTGCAGACAAACTCTTGAAGGGTTAGCTTGGGCATTGTTGATGATGGGAATGATTTCAGCTGGAATAGTTGTCAAAATATTTCAATTTTCAGACCATAAATGGTAAAAACCGAGCTGGCTATCATCATAATCCTTGGTTGTATCTTTTTCATAATTGACGTGTGTACATTTTCGTATTGCAACAAAAAAGCATATCCTATTCTACTTATCCACCACATCATAAATATCTTTGCACAATTCGGGTTTCTTTTCAACGACAAAACCCTCCTAACCATATACGTGTTTGCCCCTATACTCACCATGATTCATTGGAAAACAAACAACAACAAGTGTGTATTGACTCAGATTGTTAATGAGATGTGTGGGTATGATATGTATTTTAGAGACATATGGTTTCTAATGGGTTTGAAAAACGCAAAGTATTATTCAGAGATACACTACAGCTATTTAATCGTGGGGTGGATTATCGCTATCGTAAAACTCCGAAACTCTTTCAACAAGTCTCCATCGTTGAAGACGAAATAAATTTGTTTTCGTCATACCATTGAAAAATGTGCAATCACATAATCGCCGATCCTATTGCGGCGATTATGTGATTTTTAAATTCGAATTTGGTGGACGAAAGCCATATGAGAATTAGCCCCGCTAAGATGCTTTTCGTGTGAACCAGAATCAGGGGAAATCGCTCCTTGTTGTAGTAGTGCAAAAGTTCCCAGCATTTTGGTTGTACAGATTTTTTGCTAAATCTTTCACCAAAGAGATACCACATTATCCCAATTAAAAATCCTGCAACAACAGCTGTAACTATCATCATTTATAATTCAAAAAAGAATTATAAACTACTCTCGAAAGAAGAACTCGCAGTCGACCTTTTTCAGCTTATGCGTCGTGTCCAACTCGTACCACTCTTTGACTTTTTCTCGGATGCCGTCAAACACCGAGTTTTTCAAGCACGTTTTATTAGTTCCTATAAACGACACCGTTTCATACATCTCATCTATTATGTTAGCTCGAGGTGTGTGGTTTGCGACATACAAGTAGTTGGACGCCTTCAAAAAATCTTTTAATACGTCATTCTCGCAGGGATACGAAGTACTGTAGAAGTAATACAGAAATTTCTTATAGTTTTTTGAACGAAAAATGACGACACCCGGATTGTAGTAGTCTGTACCCTTTTTTACCTTTTTCAGGACATATCGCCTTACCTTGACATAACCAACCTTTTTGAGTTCTTTCTTCAAGTCTTTTACAAATGTCGACGTTTTGTAGCTGTTTTTGTCTTTTTCTTCGTTTTCAGGCTCTCCGTTTGGCGACCTCGGGAGCGAGTCGACAAAAAGAAACACTCCCACATCGTTCACATCTGCTTTCAAAATAGAAGTATCCAATCCTGCTCCAACATATGTAAGCACGTTCATTTTATGTACCCCTCTATGTTTGAAAATCAATTCGAAACAACCTCGGCAACGGCGCTCATCACCTCGTCACACCCGTACCCAATCTTCGCACTGCACTCAAGGTACCTGAGCTTGGGGTACTTCCGGCGCAGCGCAAACAGTCCACGGGCAACCTTGCCTTTGTCAACCACTCCGTGCATGTCTACTTTGGTCCCGACGAGAAACAGACGCGCGTCACCGGCGACCGCTTCTACACTCTTCAACCACGCGCTGGCGTTCTTCCAAGACAGAAGCGAGTTTATTCCAAACATCACAACAACCGCTTTCGCACCGATCCAGTACCCCTCATGCAACCCGACATGCTTACCGCCGCAATCCCACAGCTCCAGCTTTTTTCCATCCACTTCATAGCTGGTGACTTCCGCGCCGACGGTGGGTTCGTACTTTTGTGAAAACTCTCGCGTCTTGAGCATCTCGACAAATGCCGATTTCCCGACACCCTCGTCGCCGATGATAACAACCTTGTGGACTTCTTGGGGAGACATGACAACAAACAATGATTTTCTGGAAGTTTTCTTTTTCAAAAAATCAATTTTTCAACATAACGGCTACGAGAATGATGACAAGGATGGACACTATCAGCGCGGAAATCACGACTAACTTACTATCCTGTATATGCGCTGATTGCAATTGTGGTTGAAGAGGTGCTTGTACCACTTCAGTCTTTTTCTCTTCAATCACGATTTCAGGTTTGGTGTAGTATATGGGTTCATAGTAAGGCGGGTATACCGGAAAGCCGTACGTTCCCCATCCACCTGGACCGTAACCATAGTAGCCACCGCCGTAAGCCCCATAACCACGCCCGTACCCACCGTGATGACCGTGACCATGACCACCGTGACCATGACCACCGTGACCATGACCACCGTGACCATGACCACCGTAATTTTCTATGAGATTTTTGTATTCAAGCATTTTATTAAAATAAGTTTTTATATTCTTCACCAAAGTGTGAAAGGGTTCGTCCACAAAATTGATTTTTTTTGACAACGTTTCGATGAAGATTACTGTTTTGAAAGAGATGTCGACTATCACTTTGACTTTTGGAGATTGTGCCGAAAATCACAGGGGAATGCAGAAGATTGGAAAGGAGGGCGATGCGGGGATGAGTGTCGACGAGTTGGTGAAGATAAAGGCGTGGTTTGAGGGAGAGGGGAAGGCGTGTGAGATGGTGGATTTGAAGGAGAGTTTGCCGGAAGAGGAGAAGAAGAATGCGGCTGATGCGGTTGTGTTGATTGTGAAGGGTGGGTGTGGCGCGTTGACAGATGTCGACGGGTTGAAGAGTGAACAGATGCCGTTGCCGAAGGATACGAAGGCGTTTATGTATGGGCGGGTGGTGAATAAGAAGGCGCGGCACAATTTGTGTTTTTCCGATTTCGACCAGGATGCCGATTATGCGGCGGGGAAAGGGACGGTTGTGTCGTTTGGTCGATTGCCGTTTTTGCAGAAGATGCGGGAGAAGTTGGGTGAGATTGGTGGGGAGAAGTTGACGGGTTTGCAGTGTGAGGGGAATTATTATTACGATGTGAAGAAGACGTATATCGGTTTTCACGGGGATACGGAAAGACGGGTTGTTGTCGCTGCGCGTTTGGGGTCGGATTTTCCGATGCATTTTCAGTGGTTTTTGAGGTCGAAGCCGGTTGGGAGTTTGACGACCCGTATTTTGAGTGACGGGGATGTGTATTTTATGTCGGAGAAGGCTGTCGGGTTTGATTGGAAGAGTAAGAAGTTTTTGACGCTGCGGCACGCTGCGGGAAATGAGAAGATTGTGAAGAGTTGGTAGAGAGAGTTGGTAGAGAGTTGGTAGAGAGAGTTGGTAGAGAGAGTTGGTAGAGAGTTGGTAGAGAGAGTTGGTAGAGAGTTGGTAGAGAGAGTCGGTAGAGAGAGTCGGTAGAGAGAGTCGGTAGAGAGAGTCGTGTCGTCTTGTTTTGACCAATTTTTTTTGACTTTCAACAACGTCTCAAATAAAACAACGTCCCAAAGAAAAACTTTGAGTTGAAATCTCTAAAAATAAATAAAATAAATAAATGGACCCAATGATTCTGGCAGCACTTTATATTGTACTTGGTATCACGATTACTTTACTTTCAATCACTCAGTTGAATAGTATCTCTTGTAGTGACAAAGACCCAAAATGCGTCAAAGACAATTCGGACAAAAAGGTTTATGCTTTCACTTCACTTATAATCGGTATCGGTTTTATTATTGCAGCAGGCTATCAGTTTTATAAAAATTACCCAAGCAACAAAGCACTTACGGGTAGCAACCCACTTACGGGTAGCAAACCAGTTGCGAAGTTTTATTTTTAATGAATGTTCTTGACCAACTTGCGAATATCGATACGGCGTTCCTCTGACGGGTTGTCGACGCCCTTGTACCGATTCAACCACGTGTCCCAGTTTATGAAGTTGTTTGTGATTTCATCTCGCACTTTAAACCCGAGTTTGTAATAGATGTTTTTCGGCGGATTCACACCCGTGCTGTCGTCCAGATCCACGTATTTTACACCCGGAAACGTTTGCCTCACAAAATCGCACATAGCCTCAAGTACTGCAGTTCCTTGTCTGGCCCCCTTTTCTTTCGCGTACAGGCTACTAACCGAGATTTTATTTTTGTAGAGATATGCTATCACGTAAGCTTGCGTTTCATTCTCCAAATAATTGTAGTCTATGTCACCTGCAGTGTTTACCGCTCGTCTTGGTTTTCTGGTAATGTAAAAGATTATCATATCATTTTGCATTTCGTTTAATACGACGCATCCTTCGCAAATCATTTATTTATTAAACTAAAACTCTTTAGTTTAATAAATGACAATCTCGTTTTATTACAAAGACATAGGTACTGTTCATCCACCTCAACCGGAAGGTAGATTAAAAATTTTTGTGATTATATTTACCGACGAAGACATTCCGATGTATCAAAAAATAGTCGCGAAGTTTTCCGAAGTAATAACAACCTGCTTTCCATTTGGTCCCAATACCATGTTTTCACACGTGCTTACCGGAATGTATTCGACAGCTGATTTTGTTTCTTTCGACTTTAAGGAGTACGATATAATGAAACTTACCGAACAGCAATTGGATGCACTGCTAAAATACGGACAATTTGGCTTTTCTGTGTTAAGTAGCCCTGACGGTTCAATGCATGATATTTATTCTGTTTGTTCTTCACGTGGTATACGGAAAGTAACACCGAAATTTTTTGATAATGTTTTTAGAGAGAATACGCTTTCGACTACACAACTTCTTTTTAACGGGGCGATTGATGTGTTGGCTGGTTTATTTCCAACAACTCGTTTCTCGCTCGGTGTTCTTTTTGACAATCCCGACTACGAAGCCGCGGTCAAGGTTTATACAAGGGCTGGGTTCACTAACCCGCAACAAGAGTCCTCTCTGGATATGCCCAGTTTGATGAATATCCCTATATTTTTAAAGCTGTCAACATCAGCTGCCACATACAAGCAAGATAGAGCCAATGCAGCCGTTAATTTTCGCAAGGCTTTGAGAATCAGGAAAAATTTCTGGAAAGACCCTTGCCGTGGTTCAAGAGGGGTTTTAGTTATAAACTTTATAGAAGACGCCAGTCAAAGTTTGGTTTTTTCCGGTAAGTTTTGCGATGACACTGAAAAGATTCCTTATGGGGTCATATACACTGATGTCGACCCCGGAAACTACGGCGTCAAAAATGTGGATTTAGCTCAGGTCTTGGCATCTGCAATTGCTGAATGCTCTTTGACGATAATGTATGTCAATGGGGACTTAACTGTCCATATGTTCCAAGATTTCATATTGAGGGTAGGACAGTTTGCTAATGCGGTTGCATACGTATCATCGAGCACTCCAATCGCAGTTCCGGGGACTGTTTTAGGGTTGCGAATCTTGAACATTCAACATTGGCCGGAAGCAGCTTTACTAACACGAACTGAACAGAAACCCGACCACGAAATTATCAAAGTCAATTTAGCGTATCAACCACAAACTCGAGACCTGGAATGCACATGGTGGTTTCAACGCGAAGTTTTAAAGGCGTTTGGATGCGGAACTAATAGGATTTTACAAATGACGGGAACATGCTTTTTGAATACGATTGTAAACGGCTTTTTGCTTTCCGAAAATCCCCGAAAGATGCTTTTAGAGAACTTAGACATGATGCTTATAAATGATCCAGGATACCGGGCAATCCTTGAAAAACCCCTCGAAGAATGGGCGTGCCCTCTTCGTTATAATGCTCGGCAATCACTTGATTTTATGAATATGATTCTCTACAGAATATATAAAGACAGAGCCAGAACAAAGATTAAAACTTCATCTGATATTTTAAAGCTCACTTCAAGAAAGTTTTTGTCTATACATACAAGTCCAACAGATGTCCATTATGGAGAATATGGGTTTTCACAGTACACAATTATAGATTTTTTAAAGAATGTAAACTTTCCAGGCTTTGTTGGAAACATCTCTACTGGTGCTTATAGATATCTCACAATTCCTCCTCCGGAATCCGCACGATTAGACGTACCGGGTTTAACCCAGTATTTAAATAGTTTAAATTCAATTCCACCAGACCCAAATGAATTTGCGAAATTTCATTATTACATTGACACAACCTACTCAGATTTCGCATATCCTCATCTCGACATGATGGGTACAGTTTACGACTTGGAATTTGCTGGTATTGTTATCGGCGCCCCTGCTCCTGCTGCTACTTTGCGTGAATTTAGACACGTAATGTTGGGATTTGTGTGCAACGGAGTACAGATGATATATGACTCTGCTTTTAATAAAATAATCAAGGCAAACTGGCAAAATCTTACTGACCCAACAACAGTTCGTTCCATACAGAGACTCTACCCCGCGGTTACAGAGTTTAAAATTGACGTTGCGTTTTATATGAATAGTAACATATATTAAATGAACGGCGTTACCTGGTTTTCTTCTAATGTAATTTACGGCTACTATTTGGGTCCTTACTCCAATGCACCCATTCACGAACCCAAAGACCAACCCTTTGAGATTTTTGCGCTAATCCCCGAGATTTACAACGGCGTTGATACCGAGAAAATAGAAAGTCTTGTACATCTCTATATCGGGTTCAATCCCCAGTTTAGGTCACTTGAAAACATCAAATGCATAGCAAACTGCCTTACCGAGTACGTAATTGCAATGAAAATTCCCATACGAGGCGACCTTAACTTCTATACTGGAATTAATGCTGAAAACATAATTACAGTTTTTGACTACAAGAACGAGCTTTTGGAATTAGTTTAAGTCCCGCATTGAGCTGTGTACTCTGCTACACCAAGTCCAATCGAGTACATAATACCGGTCAAGAGAACTACTCCAACAGATGACCAGAGAAGACCGTATATGATAATACCGATTTCTGGGATGTCTTTGATAAACGGTGATACAATGAGAACTATTACATGTGCCGCAATAATAGACGGTCCTAACATTGAAAGTTTAGCAAGCTTCTTTCCATCAAACTTATTTTTTCTGCACAAAAAGGCAAAGTAAGCAAACGTTATCGCAAACATCGTAACCGACCCGGCAATGAAGTAGATGATGTAATTTTTAATAGACGCCTGACTCATCAAGCCGATCTTGCTCATTATCGTGTAAAAAATGAGGCCAATTATAATCACCTTTATCAGCAATACAAGTAGAAATATCGCAATCTCCTTGATTTTGTTCATAGGATTCAAATCACTCACCGAGAAATTTTCTTTCATTTATTATTTGTTTTTTTTTGAGAATTAAAAATTAAATTACAAACGGAAAGTTGACTCTAACTTAGCAGTCACATCTTCCAATGCCTTTAGCTGATTCTTGCAATCCAGCAGTGCATTGTGTGCCGCGAAACCATAGTCCTTCATAGAACGCCCGGCAACCGCGAGGTAAGTCCTGACACACCTGACATCCCAAAACTTCCAAGGCTTGTAGAAATTAATGCGTTCAAAAACAGTAGAAAGGATGGGCTCGTCAAAGTTGGCTCCGTTGCACCAGAAACATTGCCCGTTATTCTTAAGCCAAAACTCGACAAAATTGTGCATCGCGTCTTTGATATGAACTCGGTTTTTGGCATTAAAGGCCTCATTCTTTGCGTCTTCACTCTGCTTTTCCCAAAACTCGACAGTTGACTGACTCTTACGTAAGCCAATTTCCTCGCAGGATGCCAAGTCAATCCGCCGATAGAACTCGTCAATAATCTTAAACGTTTTTCGGTCAAACGCAACCGCACCAATCGTCAGAATCTGAGCGTCCATACTCGTACCCATTGTTTCAAGGTCTACCATAATGTCGGTCATTTGTGGTTTTAATAAGCAATTATCGCTTTATACGTACATTTAAAGTGGTTTAACATAAAGTAAATGGCATTTCGAAATATACTATTAAGATATCGGAAATTTTTTTGATTACAATCTCCCTGCCATACTCGCGGCAACAGCCTTTGCGGGTTCAGTTGCCGGTGCGACAGTTGCATACTATGGTGTTGACACCGCTTGCAACAAAGATGTCAAAGCGAAAAATGCTTGGGATTACGGTAAGATAGGGCTTAGTGCGTGTGCCGGAGGCATTGCTGATGTGATTGTGGGAGGCCTACTTGAGCCAGTAATCATCCCTTGCGCTGTTGTTGTTGGTGCAGCTGGCGGGGTTGCCAAAGCAGTCGATACGGTGAAGGGTAGATAAATTGATTGTTTACAACATTTCAGAAAGACAAATTATTCTTTGAAATGTTGCTCTTCGTTTACGGTACACTTAAGCAAGGGTTTTGGAATGACTACTTTATGCGCAATTGCACCTTCATAGGAAGCTATGCGACAAGGGAACATTTTTGCCTCATCATCAGTGGCGGATGTCCATTTGTTGCTTCCACTCCGGGGTTATACCCAATCCAAGGAGAAGTGTACGATGTTGATGTCGAGTCCTTGATCGAAATAGATGCTCTCGAGAACAACGGGTCGTGGTACACACGACGGCCTGTAGAAGTCGTGAATGAAAAGGGTGATACGCTTATCGCAGAGCTTTATTTTAAGGATGATGCGATAGGTGAAATAATAGAAAAAGGATTTTTTCAACAGTAATAAATGGATAAGATTAGATTCGGAATCGAATTTGAAGTTTGTGTATGTGATTACGAAGCTGATTTGGACGTTAGAGACGATGAGTATATTCACCACCTCAAAGAAAAGTTTGAAACAAAAGCCGCCGAACTATCTACAGACGTAACGTTTATCGCCAGCCCCACTCAATTGTTTAAGCACGACTATACAAGCTGGCTTGTTTCTTTGGACCCAACAATAGAGTGTAGTAAAACTCAAGCCGAAATTGATGAACGGCATACCGGATTTAGACATTTGAAACTTGATAAACTATGCAAATTTCACAGTGCAGAAATCATATCTCCTATAACCAATTACAAACCTCGAGACATTCAGAAATTTTTTCAAGTATATGAGACTATCCTTTTCCAAGACAATCTTGTCTACGAAATGAACACATCTCAAGGAATGCACATAAACATCAGTCATCCGAGACAAGACCCTCTAAAGTTTCTTCGTTTTTGGTGGTATTTTGAGCCGGTCATTCTTTCGTTTCTCCCGAAGGAACGACTCGACGCCGTTACTCATATGGCCAGACCTCTTAGGCGCATATTTAAGACTATGGAAGCATTGGAAAATAATGCAGGCACCTACTATCGAGACGGAAGTTCAAAATTTTCTGCTGTTTCAATCAAAAAAGACAGATTTGAAATACGTGTAGTCGATAGCAACCTTATTCCTCAAAATATCTTTATGTGGTTAAGGTTGTTGACTAAACTTTTGTATGTAAGTATCACAGAAGAACTCGATACAGATGTAGAACCCGATATGGCGAGTTTGTTTTTACTGTATATAAATGATAAGGATGTTGAAACTTATTTCAGGGCAAAAGCGCGAGTTGTGTGATATTCATTTACACTTGTAAATGAATGTGATAGCAACGGAAGGTTTCGATCCTTCGACCTCTGGGTTATGGGCCCAGCGCTCTACCGCTGAGCTACGTTGCTTACCTAAAAAAGTTTGTGCACGTTTGATGTGTAGTTTTTATATCTTTTGAGAGAAACCCTGAAATCAAGCTATAGCACTCGAAATTAGGGAGAAAGAAACCGGATTAGCCGGAAACTTTAGAAAAACTACCAATTTCTCAAAAGTGGCGGTGAAATTCGGCTGGCGACATCTCTGTACCATTACCAAGGAAAACCACGAGGAGGTAAACACCGCTTAGGTTTGAACGTCTTCAAACCATTTCCCCATTCTCAGCTGCCGGAATCGAACCAGCGACATCGGGATAACTAAAGACAAATGAAATACGCAACATATCTCTACCGCCTCGGACCTGAGGCGGCTTGTCTCGTTTATATCTGACAAAAGAGGAGTTGCACCTCGCTTCGAGAAATTAGATTTCAAGTCTATTCGCTCGCGTTCTCTCTACCTAAAACTATTTTGTCAAAAACATACTACAGTCCCACGCTCTACCAACTGAGCTAAGCTGAGGTTTGCAGAAACTTAGAGTTACCCAGGAATCGCCACGAGGAGGCGTTCTGCAAAATTCCCATTGCATGGAGTGGGATTTGAACCCACGAAGTCTTACGACCAGAAGATCTTAAGTCTTCCGCCTTAACCAAGCTCGGCCATCCATGCTTTGATAAAGCCTTGCATTCTTTAAATCGGTTATTCAGGTCAACTTAAAGAGCAACCACGTTATTAAAAATGGTTGTCAAGTACGTATCAGCAGAGGTTTTTACCGCAATTGTAAATAAGTCTCAACGTTACATTGCAAAAATTCACGTAGGTTTCTGGGCGGGTGTTCGAGTTGGAGAAGTCATTGTTCTGACCGACGGAGAACGGCACATGGAAGTTCTTGTGAAGCAGCTTTCATACTTTCCGGATTTCGGAGACGCGTGGTTTACTTATGGTGACAAGCTTGTCCCTCAGAACATTCATTACATTGTGACTGCCGGAGAAGCAATTAGGTACTATGAAAAGTACTACAAGAAGGAGGATGTGACTGTGTGCGGGGTTGTTGCATTTGAGATTGAGCCTGTGTAGAAAAATGTATTTAATACAAGTAATTAAATACAAAAATGAACGATGACGAAGAAAACAATAGCACTCACACATACGTTTTTATAGATGAGAACCCCGCGGTTGTCTTAGAAAATATGAAAACATTGGAAGACAGACTAAACCGAGTTCTTGCGAGTAGTTGGTGGCAAAAGTACATTGCTGCTGCGTTTTGGAGCAATATGTCCACGCCGGTTAATCTAACTATCATGTTGCTCACGACGTTAACAACGGGTCAAGCAACTACAAACAATCTCTTATCAAGTGAGAGCTTTGTCTCCATCTCTATCACGTCTCTCATCCTTTCTGTTATAAACACGTTCTTTCGGCCCCACGCTCAAATGAATGACAACTTAGAAGTGATGAGAAAGTGGCAAAGTCTTGGTACCAAATTTGAACGCATTTATTACTCTAAAAATAACGAAAAAGACGATTATGAAAGACGATTAAAGGACTATGCAAAATTGCAAAAAGAAATCCACGCTTTGCAGAATGCTCCAACACCAACCAGCCAAAATTTCTTTACAGACTTGATTTACTATGCCATCTCATTTGTGTTGATTAAAAAACAACGAGATGTTTGGATTAGCGATGAAGGGCTTCCGAAAAATCACACAGTGGGTGTCCAAACAACTCCCAAAATCGAACGAAAGGCCGTGGAGATACAGACAGCAACAACGGATTCGAATACGATTATGGAATCGTCGATTGTTTAGAAGTGATCAGAAATGATATCAACAAAATCTTTTACAAAATTATCTTTGACGCCAACTGAAGCTTCTTGAACTAAAAAGATATACTTCTTATACGTATGCCATTGATTGATTATACATTCCTCTTCATCACTGTCGTTATCCGGCAACTGTTTCTTCTGAGAAAGTATGAGCTCTTTATTTTTTTGGTTTATAACAGAAAAGAAAACTGTTGATAAATAAGATAAACCATTATCTATCCTTTTTTCTCCGGTTTCCGTTTTGTATGCGAATTTCTTTCGGTCTTTATCAACCAGAATTAGCCTATCTTTAAAGACATATTCTAAAGCAAACAAAGCATATCCCGAAACACCCTTATTTGTGTGTTCAATTGTAAATTTGTCCATTGTGCTTTTAATAAAACTTTCATCCAATTGTTTTAGAACTTCAAAACCAGATTGCTTTGTTTCTTTTACACTGCTCTCAAGAACCACAGTTCTTGCTTCAAGATTGTTAATTTTCTCCAACAAACCGCTAATGACACTATTCAAATCGTCCTGATGTAGAACACACTTGTGCGCTTTTAAATCTCTCTCTGTGTAAAACTTTTTTTTACAAAGGCTGCATAAAGTCTTGTCTTTTTCACTGTTTTGAATTTCTAGACAGTATTTAGCGCTTCGTTTATGCCTTTCAAGTTTATAAGTATCTCCAAACTTTCCGCCGCAGAAATTACAAGTTTGACCATTCATTTATTTACAGTCAGAAAAAGATATTTTAAGTGATAAATTATCTATTACCAAACGATTTTCCAAATTACCAAACGATTTTCCAAATTACCAAACGATTTTCCAAATTACATTACAAAAATCTGACTTGTTTTATGTGGATAAATCTGAGAAATAAATTTCTTGGCATACATCAACCCATTCTCAGAACAACTTCCGACGTCTTTGTTATTCCAAGAGACATTTTTTTCCACATTCCCACTCTTTACACTAAAGTACCCAATGCATACAAAAGCACCTTCTTCAAAATAGTAACTCAACGTTAAGTCAGGAACCGGACTGAGGTTGTTTACATTGGGTATATTCGAAGAACTGAAATGAACGATAGTTTTTTTCCCGTCTTGTTCCGTATTCCAAATCCTACATTCTCTGCCTATTTTACTTACCAATTCAGAGTCGTACATGTCTGTGTCTATTACAAGAACATTATCGCATACCATCTTTATTAATCGACCAACGACTTTAAAATTGTTTCATTCTTTCCAAAGTTTTTCCAAACAATAAGCAAGTGTTTGGAAAAAAATTATTTTGCGGAAAATTAAAATCTATAAGAAAAGTTTAGAAAAACTCTAAGATTTTTCTGCATTATGAAAAAAATCTGAAAAGGTCGATTTGTTTTTTAGTCATTTTTCTTTCGCCAAAATACACACTGATTGAGTGTTGATACAATGTCGTTAAACTCTTGAAGAGCCAACTCCTTTGAGAAAAAGTCGACAATTCCAACGACCTTCTTTCCCGTCATGAACCGTACAGAAGTTCCTACGACTCTTATGGTTTCTATCTGAGCGAGACTGATAACCAGGTTTTCTTTCTCTAAAAAATAAGTTCTGACCAAATTAAATTCCGGATACAATGAATGAGGCATCTTTAAAGTTTTTGGAAGAGGTACCTCATCAATTTAATAAACCGTTCCAAACTTGACACATTTTACCTTAAATGTTTAATTTAGCCTTTTCATTAAACATTTTTTAACATAATCACGGCGAACCAGGAGGGGACACATACCGATTCAGAGTCCGGATGATGTCGACAATCTCGTCTTTTGCCGTTTCTTTGTTGGGGAAATCGACCATGAGTTCTTTGTCACTAACCGAGTAGAACCGGATAATCTCATCCTTTTGTTTCATACTGACAATGTGCATCAAGTTTATCACAACCAGCTCATCCTTGTAATTGTAATGGCGAATTAGGCGAAAAACGTTCATTTTTCTTATCCCGATAATCACCATTTCAATTTAAAAATCGGATTTACTAGTGCTTTCGTTTCGGTTTTTGTAAGAGAATGCTCGTTTCAACCACGATTTAAAACATAGGGTCATAATGACCACCAGTCCACCTTAATCCCACAAACGGATAATCATCACGCACGACAAATTCGATGATTTTATCGTTTGGCTCCGACTTCACCTTAACATTCCTCTTGAAGATGATGCAAAAGGCTTTAATCTCAGTGGCTCCGCCCATAACCGTGGCTTGTCTCATGTTTACAACGTACCTTTCAAGGGGAACTCCCGATTCGAATTGAACTACGTTTTCCGCACTCATATCATCGGTCAGCTTTGGGTTGGTCTGAAGAAAGTCGCAAATGCCTTGCCGTAGGTCGTGTGAATGCATATCTACAAACTGTGCAAGACTATCGAAAAGACAACTCATTTATTTTTTAGAAATTATTCTATCTCTAAAGCCTCAATTTCGTTCAAAAATAAACATTCAAACCACACGCGCAAATATCGTCCTCCGTGCAATTCAAGGGTTTCTCTAAGAAGTATATGTCTTGACAGCGTACACCTTCCAAAAACACGGCGGTTGAATGCTTGAAAGGCGAGAATGTCCTAGGAACGTTTTCTGACATAGAGTCGTATTTAAACCCCTCTTTTTCCAAATTTGTAATCAGGAGTTCAAGTGCGTTTTGTCTACAATAAACGAATTCGACACCAATCCAAAATTGAACACAATTCTTTTTGGATATTATAGCCTGAGAAACTTCTTTTTCAAAAGCGGCAAATAAGCGTTCGATATGTTCATCTTTCATCTTCGGCTTTGTTGCAAGCAGATTTTTTAAGTTGGCTGAGAATTCCATTTAATACTCTACATTCATTTTTAAGTTGTCATTAATAGAAATTTATTAATGACGTACACGCTCTACTCCAAACGCTCAATACACTCGTAAGAAACAGAAGAGAGGAATCTCTCCCATCGTGTGATGAAAGACAAGAACCTACTACGTCCGTAAAACGTAATGGTGGTGGCATCGTCACTCAGCTCTGAACGCGTATCGTAAGTTGCGTCCAATGAGTGATTCAGGATGTTTGCGTACTTGTCTCGCAAAGCAATTGCCTCCTCCTCGGAGTGAACATAACCCATAATGTCGTCGTTAATCTTGACCGCAAAAATAAGGTCTACAATATCGTCATCCTCCTCTTCAGTCAACTCTTCGACCAACCCGTCATCATCGGTAGATGTCTTAATTTCAATGTCAGATGGAATATCGAGCTCAAAATTCGCATCTGAAAGACGTGCAGCAGCACTCTGCAAGAGGGAAAGCATCTCCTTCACGACATCTGCCAAGCTTTGACACGTCTCTGTTGACAGCTTGGTTTCTCCAAAAGAATCAAGAAGAGTACGAGCACTCTTCAACTTATCAGTTGTTTGTGTAATAGAATCGCGCAAACTGGTTTCAATCTCGTTAGACATTTAATAGAGGGTATTAGCCTTTAAGCATTAATAATGGTCAAGTCCGTGTTTAAGTTTGCCTTCAACTGTAATAGCTTAAATGGCGTAAACTCCCGCATTCCAATTCGTTCTCTTTCACTCACTTGAAACACACCTCTATACGAGAGTACATCTGCAACGATTGGAATCATCTCCACAAAATCATCCTGTGAAATGTCCTTAATCTCCTTTCTACACGCGTGGAGTCTTTTTTCGTTTAGAAAAATCTCATTATCAAGGGACTTGATGTGCATATCAACCTCTTGGCTCTCAAGCAGATGCCTCTTAAAGTCCTCTTCAAATTTGGGGTCGTTAAGGCTTTGAAAAAAGTAGTAGACAAGAATGTTGTTCTTAAACTTCAACTTGGGTAAAGTTTTTCGAGTCTTACGCGTAGGAGGTTTGACGTAGTTTTTAGACTGTGTCAAATAATCTACTAAATCTTTGGGTGTCATATCCAAGCCAAACTTGTCGAGTGAGCAAAGCGTTGAAAACGACGAGTGGGTGTAGATGAAGTGTCGCATCTTTGGAAATGACGACAGTTTCCGAGGAAGCACACGAGAATGTGCAAAAAAGTTGACAAGGTTGACAAGGGCATCTTCGTCTTTACGATTAAGATGAGTTTCCTTCACAACCGTTGCTATGGAAGAGAATACGATACACAAGACATCGTGTATCGAACACATCGCATACGGGTTCACCAAACCGTGATGAGCGTTGTTGTGAACAATGTGCGACTTGCCGTAATCGATGATAGTAGGAGTGCCCTTATCACTTATCATTACGTTCCATGGAAAAAGGTCGTTGTGAACAAACCCACACTTGTCTTGAGCTTTTTGCAACGCATCGCACAGCTGTAAAAGGATGTTGATAAATTTGTTGTAATCAAATTCGGTTTTCAACCATTCAAATAAAGTTTTTCCAGAACATTTTTTGTATACAACATACTCTCCGTCCATACCAACGACTTCACAAAAGTTTTCTAATCCCCTGAGACCGTTTTGAAAGATAAACACATCTCTGAGAATCTCGTTTACGCTTTGCTTTACGCTCTTCTTAAACACGTAGTCACCGGCTTCAAACACCTCTGTGTTTTTGGTTTTAACAATGAGGGTCTTTTCAACTGTTAAATCAACTTTGCAATTTCTGACAACCCAATCAACTTCGCGTTGTAGCTGAATAGACAATGGCGACTTTTCGGGATAGAGATAAGTTCCTACACATTTTTTCGTTTCATAAAGCAGATGCTGAAGGTAATTAAAAATTCCATCTTTTTGTAGATACTTCTTGAAAAAAAGCAGAGCATTCTTGGCAATCTCTCTGCACTTGTCATCGTTTTTCTTACACCACTTAATTTTTTCGATGAGATCTGAAAGGTCTCGTTTGACAGGAACGTAGTGAACAAACGGCTTTAGGAGTTGCATAAACCACAGCGAGTATTCCGACTCAACCAAAAGAATAGTAGAACCCATCGACAACTCCAGAGAAAGACGAAACGCCGAGACGTGTCCTTGTATGTGTACGATGTACTTGTACTCTGATTGTTGTTCGGGAGTAAGCTTTGGAATAAGGGCAAACGTCAACGATTTCACGTCTATCGTTTGAAGATACCTTTCGCCTTGTATCTTCCGGGGTCTGAGATTCCAGTCTGTGATTCCAGCATCCAAAAACGGCAAATCGTCAAACGGGTCCACTTCACCCAAGCTCGACATATGTGCAACCTTCAATCGCGGATTTGTCTCGACAGTTGTCCCCACACCCGTCGAGCCACCTCGAAACACTGCGATGGGTTTCTTAGCATTCCAAGGGGTATCAAAGTCCTTTTTGTACTGCCGATTTTGTGTCTTCTCGAAAAAGGCACCTTCGTAGGACTTCACCCTCGCCCAGTCGTCTATCGTAGGAATGGCAATGTCTGAAAAGTTACGGCAAGTCACGGAAG